>ERZ779852.2531-NODE-2531-length-14737-cov-6.468397_pt1 | contig 14737 bp, 12 predicted proteins | sample MGYA00511559_ERZ779852 | MGnify/ENA primary metagenome ERZ779852 (study PRJEB29588, sample SAMEA2157977) | human gut metagenome | biome: human gut; feature: human-associated habitat; material: faeces | place: Denmark | collected 2008/2010 ...
GCCCTCTTAAGCTCCGTCCCGATTTTTTGCCCAAAGCCGAAAAAGAAAAATTTACCCCTTGCCAAAACCGAAAAACCGCGCTACAATGGAAGTAGGACACGAACAAATGTTTGCGATGATTTGCGAAAATGATAGAAAAGGGGGCGGAGATACGGTGGAACCGGCGGAAAAGTGCTACATCGCCATTGATTTAAAATCCTTCTTCGCCTCAGTGGAGTGCGTGGAGCGGGGACTGAACCCCATGACCACCAACTTAGTGGTGGCAGATGCCGCTCGAACCGAGAAAACCATCTGTCTGGCGGTTTCTCCATCGCTCAAGGCTTATGGGATCTCCGGACGCGCGCGCCTGTTCGAGGTGGTGCAGCGCGTGCGTGAGGTGAACGCAGTGCGCCGCCGGCGCGCACCGGCGAGGATATTTACCGGAAGGTCCTGTCAGGCGCCGGAGCTTGCCGACAACCCCGCGCTGGAGTTAGAGTACATCGTGGCAAAGCCGCAGATGGCACACTACCTGAAAACCAGCACCGAAATTTACCGAACCTATCTGCAGTTTGTGGCACCGGAGGATATCCATGTCTACTCCATCGACGAGGTGTTCATTGACGCCACTCCCTACCTGAGGATCTACGGGCTGACTGCCCGTGAATTTGCCATGCGGCTGGTGCTGGAGGTGCTGAAAACCACCGGAATTACCGCCACGGCAGGCATCGGCAGCAACCTGTATCTGTGCAAGGTGGCAATGGATATCGTCGCCAAGCACATTGAAGCCGATCAAAACGGGGTGCGCATTGCCAAACTGGACGAGCTGACCTACCGGCGACTGCTGTGGGAGCACCGACCACTCACCGATTTTTGGCGCGTGGGGGCAGGTACTGCCCGCAAACTGGAGGCTGCCGGACTGCACACCATGGGAGATATCGCTCTGCGGGCGGAGTGGGACGAGGAGTGGTTTTACCGTACCTTCGGCGTCAATGCCGGTTTGCTGATCGACCATGCGTGGGGCGTGGAGCCATGCACCATCGCCGATATCAAGACATATAAACCCGCATCCAGCAGTCTTGGCTCGGGGCAGGTGCTGCAATGCCCATACTCCAACGAAAAAGCCAGACTGATCGTGCGGGAAATGATCGAGGTGCTGGCGCTGGAGCTGGTGGAAAAAAAGCTGGTGACCGATCAGGTGATGCTGACAGTGGGCTATGACATCGAAAACCTGAGCGACCCGACGCGCCGCACTGCCTATCGTGGCGAGGTAACGATCGACCGCTATGGCAGGCAGGTGCCGAAGCAGGCGCACGGCAGCGAAAATCTGGGGCGGCAGACCGCCTCTTCCCGGTTGATGACCGAGGCGATGCTGCGACTTTACGACCGTATCACCGACCCGGCGCTGCTGATCCGACGGGTCACGGTGACTGCCAACCATGTTATACCGGAACGGGACGCTGCCCCACCGCCGGAGGGAATGCAGCTTTCTCTTTTTGGTGATGCGGCAGAGCAGGTGCGCAAAGCCGAGGAGCAGGAGACCGAGCTGGAGCGAGAGAAGCACCGTCAGGAGGCGATCATTCGCATCAAAAACCGCTATGGGAAAAATGCCATTTTGAAGGGCAGCAGCTATCTGGAGGGGGCGACGGCACGGGAGAGGAATAAACAGATCGGCGGTCACAAGGCATGAGACGGCGGTTAGGGAAAAGCCAGTGAGGAGCGCCCCGCAGGGGCGGCGGCTCGAGGGGACAGCGAAGGCGCGCCCGCCGGTGGAGAAAGGAACGCCAATGAACCGAAACCAACTGCGATATTTTGTAGCGGCTGCGGAAAGCCGGAGCTTTACTAAGGCAGCCGACCAGTATTTTATCTCTCAGACGGCGGTAACACAGCAAATCAAGCTATTGGAGGAGATGCTGGGCTGCCCCCTGTTCGACCGCGGCACCCGCCCCGTAACGCTGACACCGGCAGGCAAGGCGTTTCTGACCGAAGCCAAGGCGATTCTGGAGCGCATGGACCATGCCATAGACCGCACACACGGCGCTGCCACCGGGCTGACCGGCAATCTGCGCATCGGCTATCTGAAAGGTTACGAGCAAAGCGGCTTCACCGATTTTTTGCGGCAGTTCCACCAGCGGCACGCCAATTTGCTGATTACCTTTTACCGCTGCACCACCGATCAGCTTGCCGCAGGGCTGCTCAACAATCAATTTGATCTCATTCTGACCTGGGACAGCACCAACCTGAAGCAGGACGAGCGGGTGGACTGGCTGCCGGTGGAGGAGGTGCGGCTGGTGGCAGCGCTGTATGCCGGACACCCGCTGGCACAGCGGGTGCGGCTGACCCGCCGGGAGCTGCGGGGAGAACCGATCATTTATATGTCGCCGGCGGAGACATTGGATTCCTATGGCGACGCCTTTTTTATGAACCTGTACAAGGAGGCGGGTTATCGACCCAATATCCTGTTCTGCTCCTCCGATATCGAGAGCATTCTGATGATGGTGGCGGCAGAGGAAGGTGTTTCGGTGCTGCCGGACTATTCCGCGCGCAAATATTTTCCGGCGGAAAATCTTGTGTTTATCCCGCTGACGGGACACGGCGAGCAGGAGGAGGTCATTGCAGCGTGGCGAAATGGCACAGGCAACCCAGCACTGGCGCAGTTTGTAGCGGCACTGCGGGCGGCAGCGCCGTTCGGACGGTGATGCGGTGGCGCATTTGACGGAAATTAGGAGAGAAATCGTTGGGAAAAAGCAAAGCTTCAAGTGGCACGGCTATACGAACACACTACCAACCAGCGGCATGATATGCTCCATAAACTGTCCACCGACCTTGTACGGAACTATGATCTGATTGCGATTGAGGATCTGGCTCCGTCCAACATGGTCAAAAGCCATAAACTTGCGAAAGCAATCTCCGATGCAGGTTGGGGCGAGTTCCGGCGGCAGTTGGAGTACAAGTCAGCATGGTATGGGAAAGAGGTTGTCACAGTAGACCGATTCTTCCCATCCAGCCAGATTTGCTCATTCTGTGGCACTCAATGGGCGGGAACAAAGGATCTGTCTGTGCGCAAGTGGGTCTGCCCGTCATGCGGTGCTTCCCACAACCGAGATATCAGTGCAGCAAAGAACATTTTGAACGAAGGATTGCGCCTGCTGGCGCAAGCAATATCTACGGTAGGGCGGGACACGCCCGAACCCATACGCTCAGGGAGACTATGTAAGACCTCGCAGGTGCAGGCAACAGTCGCTGAACTGAGAATCCCCTGCCTTTTTAGGCATGGGGAGTGTCAAAAAGATTATTCGGTCAAAAAGGGGGCTTTCGGTCTTATCCTGCCGGTTCCGGACAGGTTTCGGTCTTATCCGCCTCTTTTTGTTCGCTGCCGGAGCAGAGGACAAAAAGCCCCCCCGTTCATCACTGTCCCTTGTGATGCCGGAGGGGTTCTCTGGTCTATTCAGTTTTCAGTTCCGGCTTTGGCCGGTATACCAGCTGCGCCGCCGGAATGAGCAGCGCACCGGCAGCATTGCCCAGTGCCACCAACAGTACTGCTCCTATTGCCTGACCGCTGAAAATGCGGGCATTGGCAAAGTAAAACAGATCGGCGACCGAGTGCTCGAAGCCGCACAAAATAAAGGTGGGAATGCAGATCAGAATTCCCTTTACCGTCCCGCGGGTCTTGTAGATCTCAACGCAGATAAAAATCAGTACCCCGCAGAAAAATCCGTCTGTTAACAGTGTCGTCGGCGATTTGGCAAGGCGTGCTTCGCACAGTGCCAGCACCTCCCCTGCCGGCTGCCTTGCCACTCCTGCCAGCAGGCAGCCCACGGCATTGCAGGGCAAAGAAAACAGCGTCTGCCATCGCTCGGCACTCGTCTGCGTCAGCCAGTATCCCACCCTGCCGGTGTACAGGTCAAAGCCAAACAGCGTGATGGTGATCAGCCCCACCGTAAAAAGCAGTGCCCCGACCACACGATTTTCGCAGCCGAGGAAGGCATACCCTCCAATGGCGATCATCATGCCCGCCAGCACACCACGTACCATGCAGGATAAAATTTTCATGCTCATGCCCCCTATCCGATATGGGGGTATTATAGCAGGCTTTTTCGTGCTCGTCAATTTTTTAACGAGTTTTAGTGCTCAAATTATCCCACCATGCGCTTTTGGGGGCTTTTTAGTGGGTGACACAACAAAATTACCCTACTCTCAAACAGGAGGTAACGAACACAATGAAAGAGAACCATTTTGTACCTCTACGAAATTACACTACTCTCAAACAAAGACCTGCGGAGGCATTGGGAGTATCATGTTTTGTACCTCTACGAAATTACACTACTCTCAAACTCCCTTACTTCGTAAGGGGAAACGAAATACAGTTTTGTACCTCTACGAAATTACACTACTCTCAAACTTGCGGACAGATTGGGGTCTCTATTCTTAAAGTTTTGTACCTCTACGAAATTACACTACTCTCAAACCTTGTGGGAGTATATGCAGATCTCCCCAACGTTTTGTACCTCTACGAAATTACACTACTCTCAAACTTCATGTTCTCTTTCATGGTATTCCTTTCTGTTTTGTACCTCTACGAAATTACACTACTCTCAAACAAATGCACCGTAATCGAAAACAACACACGGGTTTTGTACCTCTACGAAATTACACTACTCTCAAACACCCATTGCCCGCGATTGATCGTCCAGTCGTTTTGTACCTCTACGAAATTACACTACTCTCAAACTCCTCTCATGATCTTCGGCGTGATGTTGATGTTTTGTACCTCTACGAAATTACACTACTCTCAAACCATGGCTATTGTGGCCGTTCTGGTGACTAAGTTTTGTACCTCTACGAAATTACACTACTCTCAAACTCGTAATGGGTTCTCCGGCAAGATCAAGATGTTTTGTACCTCTACGAAATTACACTACTCTCAAACGGTTCCAAGACTATACTGGGCGCAAAATCCGTTTTGTACCTCTACGAAATTACACTACTCTCAAACTCTGATGATGTCGATCTGCTCTTGATTGTTGTTTTGTACCTCTACGAAATTACACTACTCTCAAACTTCCAGAGCGCACACCACATCATCTTTTGTGTTTTGTACCTCTACGAAATTACACTACTCTCAAACCTCAAATTCTGCTTCCATATCCGTGTCAACACGCGGAAAAAGCGGTTACGAGCCGCCGGAAGCGAATCTGACAAGTGTAATCTCTACTTATATTTTAGAATTCGCACAGATCAATGTCAACAGTCAAACGCCGTTCCATTGGAAGTTTTTTACGCTCCACGCTATCCATCAGCAACACATGATATCCGTGGTCGATTGCCGTTTTCAAAAAGCGCTCCACATCAGGATCATCAAAAAAGCTGCGCAGGTTCACCAGTACAAACAATTTATCCCGCTCAAATTCCCGGATCAGCTCCATGTAGTCCACCAGCCGCTCCAACGGGTCCTTGTACTCATCACGCAGAGTGATCCCCATTGCCTTTATCACGCCGGCTGTTGTACACCGCTCGCATGCTATATCGCAGTCGAAGGCAAACGCCAGTTCATCTATGTATTGCTCCAGTCGCTGCAGAATGTCCGCCGTTTTTAAGAAAAATTCTTCATTGACAGCCATCTGCTCCATTGCTGCTGCTATTTTATTCAGCAGCGGCTTTGTATTCAGGTTGAATTGCAGGCAGTTGTCAATCAGTTCCACCGAGCTGCTTATGGAAAGGGTCTTTCCGTTTTCCGATAAAATAAATTCTCCCTCATCTCCGTTCTTCTGGGCATACAGATCCATCATCAATGCACGGTAAAAAGCGGGGTTTTCTATTACCAGCGCGGGAATTCCCCTCTCTGAAAAATCAATGACCTCCTCCATTTGGGGGTAGCATAGCATCATAGTTCTATCAACCTTTCATCGCTGTCCACTATGTCGCAGGACCATTCTCCCACAACATATTCCATTCTGGCAAACTGCTTTTCCGTTACCGTCAGCATCTGCACCATGCCTTTGGGCGGTTTGTTTTTTCGGACGTTCTCTGCCATGGCTCCCTGTGCGGTTGAGTTTATCAGCAGCTTGCAGTACACCGATTCCTGCATCATCAAAAAACCGTTTTTGACAAGGAAGCTCCGGAACCGGCGGTAGCTCCGCCGGTCCGAAGCGGTCTCTGTCGGTAAATCAAAAAACACCAGCATTCTCATAAATCTATAACTCATAGCGCCAAAACCTTATTGCCGAAAGATCACCGCTGTTCAGTGCCTCCAGCACGCTTCTTGTGTAAATAGAGATGGCATTCAGAACCGTCTGCTCGCTTTCCCCGATCTGCACCCGATCGTTCATCACATTGAAGAGCATGCGTTTTGTCTCTTTCCCGAACTCCTTTGGCATTTCCCTGCAAACCGCCCGATCCACCAGAATGCGGAACGGTTCCATCAGGTCGCTGCTCAGATTAAAACGGTTAAAGACATTGCCGTGGTGCAGCCCAAGCTGTGTCAGATATCCGTCGGAAGCCACCTCACGGTTAAAGGCGGAAAGCAGAATGGCATATCCATAGTCCAGCGCCGCATTGATCGGGCTCTCCGCCGGACGGGTAAACTCCTTGCCGAACAGTGCATTGAAATACACCTTTGCGGCATGGCCCTCGCGGTTGGTTGCGTCCTGAAATTTGATCTGTTCCACATAGCCATCTAACATTTCCGCCTCCTTCCCGTGAGAAAACTCCCTCAGAAGCGCAGCTTGATTGCGGATCTTCTCCGCTACAATCTGACCCCATACGGCGCCCATCACCGATTCGGTCCACGCCATCTGCATACGGATCTTTCGGGCGGTATCATGGCACCCGTAGTAGGGTGCCAGCTCCGCCTGCGGGGTGCGCTTGCTGTCGCAGAAGATAACCTTGATCTTGCGCTCGACCAGCTCGGAGAGCAGGCAGCCGGTCATGGCAACCGCCGGATTTTCGATCAGCAGAATGGCGATCTCGTCCAGATAGATCCGGCTGACCTCCTCTCCGCGCACGACCATATAGCCCATTTTCAGGTCCAGCTTGCACCGGCTGGAGATCACCACCGTCCGCCAGCTCATAGCAGTTCCAGCAGGTTTTCGCTGGTGCTTTCAAACAACCCGGCAGCCGACCGGTCAATGATGCGGACATCATGGTATTTCTTTTTCCAGTTGGAAAGGCTGCTGCTCAATGCTATTGTCCCCGCTGTTGGTGTGCCTCCTGCTGCCGAAAGGTCACAAGAGTTCTTCTTGCCGTTCATCAAATCCAACAATGCCGTTAAACAGCCGATCTGATCTGTAATCTCCGCCGATGCAAACTTTTCTCTCCCCTTTATCAAGGTTTCTGCCTGATTATTTGGCAGGTTACAATAGGGGAAGGTTTGCAGCTTTTTGGTCAGCAGGTCGTACAGCTCCAGATTTTCCTCCTGCGAGAGCTTATCGTGCGCCTTATCTGGCAGCAGCGACGGGTTGGTGGCGCGCTTGTTCTGGAACGATTCCATTGCCTTGATATAGCGTTCCTTTTCTCTGCCCAGTATTGGTGCGCACATAGCTGACAGCAGAACTTTTTTCCCTCCTCCGGCTTTACCGGACAGGGTGACCGGCGTGCCGTCCAGCGTAAATACGGTTTTTACCTTCAGCGGTCTGCCGTTCAGCAGCAGCTCCGTCTTTTGCGGCGCCTTTCCCGTGATGCGTTCAATCATCTCCGCTGTGTAGGTCGCTGCAAATTCCGCGTCTTTAAAGCGGTCGGCGTCGATCAGGTTCACCGGCACGATCATGACCTCCCGCTTCCCCTTGGCTTCATACCGCGCCAGTACAAAGAATGAGGCTGTCGGCTTATTATAACCGCCGTATTTTTCTGTCGGCATACCGTTCTTCAGCGGAATCAGGTTTTCGCCCTTCTTTACCGGCTGCCGGTCAAACAGTCCTCCCTTCCGGCAAAAGGCATATCGAGTCAAATGTACGGCATTTTTCGCCATTGTCTTTTTTATGCGTGCAATATCCTCCTCCCCATTCCAGTAGCAGGTCTCGCCGTGCCTCTGCTGCTTTTGGAAGATCTTTTTGACCTGAACATTGTAACTGCTGTCAAGGGAGAACCAGTTTTTCGTAAAGCGCTCATGGTACACATTGCCCACGACAATATTCAGATAGGCGTCCTTTGCGTGGTGCAGATCATTGACGGTCCGGCACTTCAGCAGGTCAAAATCCTGCCGGAATTCCGAAACCATGCCTGCCTTTACATAGACGACCTCTGTATCGCGGAACCGCTCCTGCAGCAATGTGGTGACCGCCTTGGTGGATTGGCGCGTTTCTACCAGCTGCCGGTTGATAAAGCCCTGCTTTTCGTCATCGGTAAAAGGAGTCTGCCTTGTCAGTCTGCGGTATTTTTCTTCTGTCATCAAGCCGGTTTCTTTCAGCTGTTTCCAGAAGCTGCTCATTGTTCCTCGGATATCCTCCGGCAAGGGATAGCTGTCGCTCTTTCTTCCGTTCAGTTCGGACTTGACCAGTACCAGGTTATTTGTGATACTGTCGTCCTTTACATAACACTGCGGATAGATATGATCCAGATTATAGGTACCGTCCGTCAGGTGCTCCAAATCGATCGGCTGACCCGTATAGGCGCACCTCCCCAGCTGCAGGTAATAGAGGAATAGCCGGTCGCTTTGCAGCCGGTTATCCGCCATCATACCCATCTCCTCCAGCTTCTCTGTCAGGCGGCGGGTATCCTCGCTTTTTATTTTCTTATAAAGCTCCAGCAGCTGATTCTTTCTTGTTTGGGTGCGCTTTCCCTTTTGCTCCGGTGTACCGCCCCGTGCCATTTCCACAAAGATCTTAGCAGGCGGCGCCCCCATCACCTTGACCACTTCCTGTACAATATCTGCCGTTCGGAATATAGGTCTTTTCACTGCATTGGAAATATACATCTCAGAAAGCCGGTCGTTTAACGATCTCGGGCAGTCCGCATAGTATTCCTCGCTTATATGTGTAATCTGCTCGGAAAACGTATATCGGTCGGAAAGAAGCTGCATCAGGTTTTCATTGGTATTCCACAGCATCTCTATTATGCTGTATGCCTCTCCGTCCGAATTCCTTTCCGTTCCGTAGATTCCCGTCAGGAACCGTTCGGAAAGCCTTCCGAATTCCTTCAGGTTCTGCCGCAGAATATAAGCTGCGTCCTCCTCTTTCAGCTGCGGATAGCGTTCCTTCAGCCACCTGCGCATTCTGGGCTTGTCCTCAGAGTATGCCGCATGCTTGATGATCTCCTCCGCATCGGCTTCCGTCAGCACTCCGCTGCTCAGCAGCCTTTTGAAAATATGATATGGCTTCAAGCCGGATTTTATTGTTTCGTCCAGTCCGGACAATACATCTGTTTTCTCCATATACCCGTGCTGAAGCAAATAATCCCTGATCTTCTTCGGCGTGACGCGCAGACTGTCCTCAAACAGTTCACGGAATAATTTCTGCTTCGCCTCGACAGATATCCTGCGATCATTGACTTTCAGATTGTTCAGCTCATTCAATACCATAAACCTGCTGTAAAGTAATGAGTTGACCGGAAGCACCTCTTCGTCCGGAAGATAAGTGCACCGGTTCGTCATTCGTTCGATAAAGCCCTTCTCGCTGGCGTCCAGATCCACCATTTGCTCAAAATTCCACGGCAGGATCTTTCCCTCTGACTTACGTACGATCCATGCATTCTTTGTCTCGTCGTTTTTCCTCAGCGGTCCCACAAAGCACGGGATCTTAAATTCAAAGATTGACAGAATTTTCTGTGCCACGGAAATCCCGTCCGCATCGGTCTCGTTCAAAAGGCTGCAATACCCCTTTGCCCGATTCAAAAGCTCCGCCAGCTCATAGTGATAAAGCTGCTGCGGGATCACACGGTTATCCCCGTCTTTTTGCTTGGGCAAAAATGTCCTTGCCTCCAACCGTTCCATCATGTCGTCGTACAGTCTCTTATCCTTCTCCTCCACCGTTATGGCTTTCATTCGTTTTGCCGTAAAGTCACTAAAGGCGTCCTTTCCCGCTATTGACTTCACTTCCTTCTGTTGTTCCTCCGGCAAAGATTTCATATGGCGTGTGTAGAACACATAATTATCTTTTACGGCAGCCCGGAAAAATTCGTTATATTTGTCAGAACAGTATTTTTTTACAAGGTATTTCAGCGTTTTCAGGTCTGCCTTATGCTGCTCATATATTGCAACCTTTCCCTCAGAAATACAGTCAGCGTCCTTCATTGCCTTTTTGAGCTGCGCACAGTCGCTCATGGCGCGCAGCTTCCGCAGCAGCTCACCGTCCTCGTCCAGCTCGGCGACAATGCGGACAAATTCCTCATCATTCATGGTAAGAGAAACCGAATCGACCTCCGCATATGCCATATTACCGAAAAGCTCTGCCGGCTTTACCTTTCTTCCCGCCAGCAAATTCACCACTGCCTCCGCACTGAACGGCGTCTCCTCCGTTATTTCCTTGCTCGGCTTACCGCCGCCAAACAGCTTTGCTTTGAATTCCTCGGTCTTTTTCTTTACGCCCGTCTCCATCTGCATAATCTCAAGGATCGTTTCCGCCTTGATTTGTGTGCTCCATGGAAGCGCACAGCCCTGCTCTGTCAGGTATTCGCAAAAGTCCCGGTATATCTCATTAAAATCCAGCACCTCCGCTACCCGGTCTTCCGGAACATCAAACAGAAAATGTCCGCGATTGGCGACCAGCCACGCACATGCCATATATACCAGCCGCACATCATGCGGCTCGCTGCTGTTCATCAGCTCCAGAATCAGATGATGGATCGTCGGATATTTTTTGTGATACTCCTTATCTGTAATCCCCTCACCGTCAAAAAGCTTCACGCCAAACTGCGGATCCTCCCCGTAAAGCGCACTTTCCCTGCGGCGAATAAAAAAATGAGGATCCGTTTTGCCGATCTCCTCCGCAAAAAGCTCATTCAGCAGGCTTACCCGCTGCTGCTTCCGGTCCAGTCTTCTTCTCGCTGTCCGATATCCCCTTCGCTCCGCTGCCGTGTTTGCTGCTTCAAACAGCGTTGCACCCCACATCGGCTCTCCCTTGAATTTCTTCAAGGTGTAATTTTCGTCTGTAACTGCATATCCCACCGAATCCGTTCCGATATCCAGTCCCAAATAGTAGATGTTTTCTCTCGCCATGTTGACAAACCTCCTCATATCGTTTATAATACAAGCGGATATTAGGTTATCCGCGAAATTACATTACGAGTTCAAATAAAAATTTTTTCATCTCGTCGGGACTCACCGGCTGCACAGTGTGTGCATGAAAGGACCTCTTTTCGGGGTCTTTTTTGTTTTTCCGTCCTGTTTCCCCATGTTTCGACATTTCTCTTGCATCTCCGCCATCTTATACAACAAATTTTACCACAACCGACAAAAAATAGCAATCCTGCACAAGGATATTTTGTCAAATCGTTTCAAATGATGGTATCGTTTCTTTTCCATGTCCTTCCTTTCGGCAAACAGCAAGCCGCACGGATCCGTTAAGACCCGTGCGGCTTTGTTTTGGAAGAGATATATGAAAAAGATGAGAAGTTTGCCGGTTATTTCACCGCCGCCGCTTTTCTTGCTTCCTTTTTGGCTTCCAGCCGGCTGACGATGACGGCGCAGGCGGCATCGCCTACGATATTGATGGTGGTACGGCCCATATCAAACAGACGGTCGATGCTGTAGATGAGCAGGATACCCTCGACAGGAATCCCCACACTGGTCAGTACCATTGCCAGCATTACCACACCGGCGCCGGAAACACCCGCCGTACCGATGGAGGCAAGCGTCGCGGTCACAACAACCATCACAAGCTGTCCGATGGTCAGCTCCATGCCGTAGCAGCAGGCAAGGAAGATGGTGTTTACCGCCATGTAAACAGCGGTACCGTCCATATTGATGGTTGCGCCCAGCGGCAGTACGAAGGAGGAGATCTCCTCGCTGGCACCCAGCTTCACGGCACATTCCTTATTGATGGGCAGCGTAGCCACGCTGGAGGTGGAGGAGAATGCAAAAACCATCGCAGGGATCATGCCCTTGAAGAACTTGAAGGGACTCATGCCGCCCATCGTCCTGACGGTAATGGAATAGGTGATAATGGCGTGCAGGATATAGCCGAGGTAGGCAATGCCCAGTACCTTGGCAAGGTCGCCCAGAATTTCCGGACCCTGCGCTGCGACCACCCATGCCATCATGCAGAAAACGCCGATGGGAGAGACTTTGATGATGAACATCATCACCTTCATAAACACTTCGTTCAGACTCTCAAACAATTCGGCGGTCGCTCTGCCCTTTTCTCCGGCAAGAATGATACCGGCACCGATGAGCAGCGCAATGACAATGATCTGCAGCATCGAAGCACTGGCAAAGGGGGCAACGATGTTGCTGGGGAAAATATCTACCAGCGTAGTCATAAAGTCGGCACTGGTCGCTTTATCCCAAGTACCCAGTCCCTCGGTGGAAAGCCGCGGAAAGCCGCCCTTAAAGAGGTTGGCGAGCACCAGCCCGATCACCAGCGCCACAATGGTGGTGCCGATGTAATAAACCATGGTCTTCCAGCCAATGGAGCCGACCTTTTTAATGTCCTTCATGCTGATCATGCCGCACACCATCGAGAACAGTACGATGGGTACTACAATGAACTTGAGCAGATTGACAAAGATGGTGCCGATGGGCTTTATATATTTGGTTGCGAATACCGCACCGTTCGAAACATGGATCAGCCCCCAGCCGACCAAACAGCCCAAAAGCAGCGCAATGAAGATCCAGCCTGCCAATGACAGCTTCTTTTTACCGGTTGACATAATGTTTGCACCTCGTATCACAATTGGAATATGCTTCACAGTATAGCACACTATTTTTGTTTGTAAATACTTTTTGCAAGTTTTTCTGTTTCTATAATTCATTTTTATGTGGCGCTTGCGCTTAATGTTCCTGTTTTTCTCGTTTTTTGTCTATTTTGACGGTCATTTTTGCACCAAGTGTCTTTCTTCCGCTTCATTATACGCATTTTGATTCCATCTGTTCCTGCAAAATCAAGGCCTTCTTTCCATAAAAAATCGGCACAGTCCCACGGAGCTGTGCCGATCTTCCGGTATTCTGTTTTGTTTACGGCAGCAGTGTCACCGTTATATCTTCCTTGGGACGCTCCATAAAACGGATCCGCCATGTCACCGTTTTTGCCGGTTCATATCGCAGCGATGAATATGCCGTCCGCACCTCGTCGGCGGCTTTGCCCTTTTCCTTCGTCGTGACAAAAACCGCTGTCGGGCCGTCTGCCCCACCGATGATGCCGATGCAGGCGCTGCCCTCCATTGAAACCCCGTCCTCCGCAGAGCTAAAGCGCACCTCATCGTTTGGCGTGGCGTCCTGCACGGTAAAGTCCCCTGCCGGCAGCGGCGGCTCCAGCGTATAGCGCAGCTCTGTGTACTTCCGTGGGTAGACCATGCCCCTTGCCAACAGGCTGTTCTGCTCCATCGTTTCCTGCTTCAAAGAAATCACCCGCAGTATGTGGGGCAGCCCCGTGCGCGGGTCGGTCAGCGGCACCTCTTTTCCCGCTTCCGCCGTAAAGGTAGCGCCCGCCCGTGCTGTCTTTTCCGCCGTCAGCGTCAGCTCCAGCGTTTCGGGGGTCAGCCTTTTGCCGTCCCACGGGCAGCACAGCCGCCAGATGACCCAGCTGCAGTCCCGCGGCAAGCCGTAGTGCGTCAGCACGCCGTCGGCTTCTCCCTCTCGGCAGCCGTCATCGAGGTACCAGTATATCCTCCCGTAGCCGGTGCTTACCTGCAGTTCTCTGCCATTTACCGTTACCTTTGTGCGGAAATGTTCCTCCATCGGGTTCTCGGCTTCTAATTCGTCCTGCTCCTCCGCAGTCAGCTCCCGCTGCGGCGCACCGTTTTCGTCCATTCCCCACTTTTCGGCAAATCGGTTCAACATCTCTGGCGGCACCTTTTTCAAAAGATCCAGCACCAACCCCTCGCTGCAGCAGTACATTGCCGGGGCCAGCCATTCCTCGCCACCCCATGTAAATGTTTTCCCCAATACCACTTCCCTGCCGGGGCGCCGCCGGGGGCGCTTCCCGCCAAACCCGCACTCATAATAAACTGCCCATTCCCGCGGCGTTTCCACCGCCGGATGCAGCAGCGCCTCATACTCCTTCTCAAACCGCAGCCCGGTGCAGTCGGTCTCCTCCCGCACCTCCTTCAGATACCACCACGGGCGCTCCATCGGGGTCAGTCCGCACTTTTCTTCGATCTCCCGCATGACTGTCCGCTGTTCCTCGGTCGGCGGGTTTTCCCGCAGGAAGTCCTTAAACTGTTCTTCCGTCCACATCCACGCCTGCTCCAACGCGGCGGTATCTCCGCAGGCCAGCAGCAGCCGCAAAAAGTCGCCCGTATCCCGTGCGAGGGGCTGCACGCAGTCCCAGCCGGGGTTCATGGGGCTTACCGCAAATATCTTCTCTCCATAGCCCTTCACGGTGCAAAAGTGGATGCCATCCACCCCCGCCCACCCGAAGATTTTTGCTCCCTTCGGCGTGCAGGTATAGCGCACGGCATTCCTGCCGCCCTCTACACCCAGCGCTCCCAAATCTATCTGCATTTTCGCAAATTCCGCATAGGTCATGATTCTCCTCCTTTTTGCTTTCCGCTTCTGCCTTTGGCTTTCTCGCAACGCAAATCTGTTTTCTGCTTCAAGCAGGCTCCTGCAAGGGGCAAGACCCGCCCGCGGCACGCCCGTCCCGCGGACGGGCTGCGGCGGTCTGCGACC
>ERZ779852.2534-NODE-2534-length-14729-cov-14.356208_pt1 | contig 14729 bp, 11 predicted proteins | sample MGYA00511559_ERZ779852 | MGnify/ENA primary metagenome ERZ779852 (study PRJEB29588, sample SAMEA2157977) | human gut metagenome | biome: human gut; feature: human-associated habitat; material: faeces | place: Denmark | collected 2008/2010 ...
CCCATTGATTGGTTACTACACAGCGGTTCTCCGAAGGTTTGTCGCTGAAGAAGCGAATGTTGATATTCTCTCCATCCTCGCCAAAAGGATAGGAGTTTTCCTCAAACAACAAGCGACGGAAGCGGTCATTGGCATTAATCAGTTCTTCTTGATTGGTGCCAATGCTGCAAGCTGCACGGAGTCGATAAATAACCTGTGCTGCCTGGTCATCTGTAATATCATTGAATTTCTTTAGAGCTGTCAACAACCATTCTGTGACGAGCACCTCGTCAGGAAGACGTGGAACTTCCTGAGGCTCCACATAAATCCAACCACACTTGCCAGCGGTGTTGATGAGCATCTGCTCAACGGTATTTTCTTCGTTAAAGTATGCCATAAATTATCCTCCATTATAAATTGTTATAATATAAGTAAACCCCTCTACACAGTTCTTTACTAACACCAGTGTTTTTATCTATATTTAATGTTGCTTTTAACTCATTAACTTGATAACCTTTGTCTAAATCTTTAATCGATTCATACATTTTGTGATATTGTAGAATTATCTCAAAACAACCGATATGATTACCAGTGACAATTTTATCAAATTCTTGTACGATATCATATAATAAGGTAATATACTTATTGTACCTTTTAACTGATATTCTCTCTATGGGTTCAATCTCTATTCGATAGTATTGTTGAGACTTTTCAATATTTCTACCAAACGCATGACCAACAGCATTTCGTAAATTTCTAATATCTTCAAGTTGTTTAATATTGTTTGCTATTATAGGCATAGTACCAAATAACTTCTCAATATGACAGAGACGGCTACTCCATGTATCCTTTGTGCACTTTTTAATGTGATCTGCAATAACATTTTCGTCAACTTTGTTTCCTGATTTTAGTAATTTGATACCATCAATTTGATGAGAAGCCCCCATTATTATGCCAGGGTCGGATTCAATAGACTCTCTAATTATGCTAGCCATATATATTTCAACATTTGAACACATAGACATCAATAGACTTAATCTCATCCAATTAGCAAAATCCTTACTATTATTCACCCATTGCTTGACTGTTAGAACCTTATTATTCTCTGCCAAACCATAGTCAAAAGCAGGAGATTCCCAAGTTGCACCTAATTTTCTCAAGTTTGAACATATAAAGGAAAAAGAGCTTTCGTATGAGATAACCAATGAACGTACTTCGTTATCACTTTCCTTAAAGATTCTATAAGGAAGAGAATGTGGATAAGGTGATGACCACCTATCAAATGAAATATTTGACCATTTACCAGCCATTTGTTTATAATTTCTGTTGATTAAAATTGTTATTTCATCGATGAATCAAAAGTTTTGCGAAGTTCAATCCTGATTTCAACCCAACAGATCCTGATTTATCGGCCTGTTCAGCAATGGTTACAAACTGCTGCTGTTTGTCTACAGAAGGAAGAGGAACCTGTATCTTCCCAAGATTAGCTCTGCTAACACGAAGTCTAGTAGTTCCGCTAAGAACTTTCTTTATTTGCATAGCATAATCAGGAGTGCTTGTAAATGCTACAAAAAACTTTGGCAGCACCTTATCATTTAACCTTATGATTGTGCAATCAACAGCAGTGATGGATTTGCCTAATTCTGCAGGAATAATGCAGGCTCGCCCAACAGGGTCAGGTAATCGAGAGATTAAGATGTCCCCCTCTACCACCTCTGTACAGTTAAGTCGATTAAAGGTGTCTTCGCTTATATATCTAGCCTTATCACCTTTATCTTTGAATGTTCCTACACCAACATTACCCGTTTGAATAAGCCTAATTCCAGAATCAGACTGATCTTTAGCTTCTATCCAATCTCCGTCAATAAAAGTATCGCATAAAGAAGATAATGCGACCCTTTCTGCAGAACATTTAAACATCTCGATAAATTGCGATTTCACCATTTCTTCGGTGGCAGCAAGCAGTTTCTTATATGACTCCTTTAGACGATATGCCGCCCACACTTTGTCTGAAATAGCTTTTTGTTCTTCCACAGATGGGAGCTCAAACTCGTAATCTGCTAGCGTACTCCAATTAAGGAAATAGTTTACCCCACCACTCTTGTTCTCTTCGCAATAATTCCAAAAATCATCACTCAGCATTACAGATGCAAGATATTCCTGTAAAAGTATCCTTTTGTCAATCGTTTCAATAACAAATGTTTTCTCTGAACAGATACCATCAAACTCAGCAACGCTGCATTTTCTTAAATGAGGGTTGCGTGTAACAAATAAGATCTGTCCTGATTTAAATCCACAATAAAACATTGGTCCAATTGTAGAGCCTTTGATAAAGCCTTTGTCATGGATAAATAATTCTCCGGGCTCAATATGCTCACCACCAACATAATAAATTTTGTCGGTGTTGAATCTATCTTCTTTTGTGTTAGCTCTATGAGCCACTTCTGAAAACTTCACTACACTCATACAATATGGTCTATAAATGTTGATACACTTTTATGTAAATCGTCTGAGGCTTTATTCCAGTTCTGAAGAAGAATCTGAATATCTTCATTCTCATCTGAAACTGTTGATTTTACGAAATACTTTGGAGAAATTGTATAATTCTTCTCTGGTATGTCGGAATATTTTATTACGCAAGACCTTCCTTCAATATTTTCATACTGATTATACAATGATACTATCGTGTTAATATGGTCAGGCGTTAAATAACTTTCTGTATTCTTTCTCTCTACTAAATCGGATGCCTTAATTAACAGGACCTTTCCCTTCCTTGAATATGGTTTGTTTGTTCGACAAATAAGAATACATGCCTCCATCGGTGAGTTGAAGAACAAATTTTTGCCGATACTAATAACCGTATCTAATACATCTACTTCTATAAGTTTTTTCCTTATGTCTTTTTCAATAAGACGATTTAAAATGCCGTGTGGAAGGAGTATTGCACATCTTCCGCTCTTATTATTCATGGAAGCTAAAATATGTTGAATAAAGGCATAATCCGCTTTTGATTGTGGTGGGGTTCCTAAGAAGTTGCGTCCCCATTTATCATTCATAAATGCTTCGCGGTTCCACGTCTTGATAGAGTACGGTGGATTAGCTAACACTATATCGAACTTCCGCAGATGGCTACCATCCACAAAAGCCGGGTGAGCCAGCGTGTCTTCACGAACAATACTGAAATCCTCTACGCCATTTAAGTAGAGGTTCATGCGTGCGATAGATGCAGTCAGAGCATTGATTTCCTGTCCAAACACCTTGACTCCCTGCCAAGGCAGACCTTTCTGGCGAAGGAAGTCAAGACACTTCACAAGCATACCTCCACTACCACATGTTGGGTCATAGATGCTCTCCTCTGGCTGTGGCTGGAGAATCTCTGCCATCAGTGTTACCACCGTTCGGTTGGTATAGAACTCCTGTGCGGTATTGCCTGCATCGTCGGCAAACTTACCTACAAGATATTCGTATGCCTGACCCATCTCGTCGGCAGGACATGAAGACAGGCCCAGGTTATAACGTGAGAAGTCTTCAATAAGAGAAGTGATGATGTGGTCAGGCATCTTATTCTTGTTGGTCCATCCGTCTTTCGGACCAAAGATACCGTCCAAGCCACCTATGACACGACCATCAGCTTCTTCGCCTGGATTGGCCTGTTCAATGGCAATAAATGCTTCTACCAAGCGCTGACCAACATTCTCGGTGACCTCGCGTACATCACGCCAATGAGCGCCATCAGGAATGCGGATAGCCAACTCAGCAGCTTGCATACCAGCATATTCCTCACCTCCTTCAGCCACGAAATCTTCGAACTGCTCATCATATACATCACTGATGCGCTTGAAGAAAAGTAGCGGGAAGATGTATTCCTTATAGCCAGCAGCGTCTATCTGTCCGCGCAGTCGGGTTGCAGCTCCCCAGAGGAACGACTTCAGTTCGTCCAATGAGATGGTCTCGTCAGGTCGGCGATATGGTATATTCTTATGCTCTTCCTTCATGTTGTTCATTCTTTATGAGCTTGGGATTGTTCTCTTGCTATAGCGATGGCTTTTTTCAATTTGGCTGCCAAAAGCTTCTTATCGGGAAGTTGGGTGTAATATTGAGCAACTTTTATAGGACTGTTTTCATCCAGCATGAGATATTCAACGTGCTCAGTATTTCCTTCCGAACACAGAATAAGACCTATAGGCGACTCTTCCCACTGTTTCCTTTCGTTCTGGTTCAGATACCTCAGATATAGTAACATTTGTCCCTCATATTCGGGTTTGAATTTACCCAGTTTCAAATCGATGGCAACTAGGCGTCTCAATTCCCTATGGAAGAATAGCAGATCGATGTAATAATCTACAGCATCTACAGTAATACGCTTCTGGCGTGCTACGAATGTAAAATCGGAGCCTAACTCTTTGATGAAGTCTTCAATCTGCGTGATAATCGCGGTTTCCAGGTCGCTTTCCGAGAACACATCTGGCAAGCCAAGCATGTCAAGTATATAGCTACTCCTAAAGACCATATCTGGTAGTAACTGATTATTGTTCCTTGCTTCCTGAAGCTCTTTTTTAATAACTTCTTCTGGTTTTCTGCTTATGGCCGTGCGCTGGTACAGCTGCTGATCTATCTTCTCGTCCAAGGTACGGGTATCCCAATGTTCTATCGTACACATTTGTGCATAGAACTGTCTTTCAAGGGAATCTTTCACACCCATGAGGGAACGAAGATGTGTCCAGCTTAATTGTGTACGAGTGGCGTACACAATTTCATCTTCGGTAAAAGTGTACGCAGCGCGTACACAATGTTGCAGTTTGTAGATGCTCCAACCACTTCCGTACTGTTCGGTTAATCTTTTGGAAAGATTTTTGAGTATCTGTTTTCCGTATTCGGCTCGCTGATTATATAGCACATCTTCCTTAATACGCTTACCCACATACCAGTTGGTAAGGCATACCTCTGTATTGACGTATACTGCAATCTTATTACGAGTCTGGTCTATAATGTTACAGACATCGTTGAATAAGACTATTTCGTTGTTTTTATTAACAATCTCTTCCATCAGCCTAAGCATTTATTATTTTTCTAAATTCAGCTTCACGAAGTTTCACTTCTTCGTAAGCAGCCTTGAACTCTGCCAGCACCTCGGTATAAGGTTTGATAGCCTCACGGTGGTATTGCACATATTTATTGGGCGATAGGTCATAACCCTTTGCTGCAATATCGTCGAGTGTTACCACCTGTGAGAAGTCTTCCACGTTCTCATAATTGATATACAACTCGAATAATCGGTCAACATCCTTCTGTTCCAATATGTTTTGAGCTCGTTTCGGAGTCAGAATCTTGGTGCCGTCTATCATCAGGATACGCGCACTATGTGCAGCGGGCTTCATCTTGCGAATAATCAGGAAGCACGGTGAAAGGCCTGTTCCATAGAAGAGCTTATCACCAAGGGTAACAACTGCCTCTACCATATCACTTTTCACCAACTTTTCACGGATGCGTCCTTCTTCGTTGCCTCGAAAGAGTACTCCCTGCGGCATTACCACAGCCATGCGTCCCTTGCCAGGAGCCATCGATGCTATCATGTGCTGAATCCATGCATAGTCACCACATGAGTCGCTGGGTGTCCCCCAGATGTTACGTCCATATTTATCTGATGACCATTCCACCGAGCCCCATTTCTCCAACGAGAATGGGGGATTGGCTATCACACAGTCGAACTTAGCCACCTCTCCACCTTGCAAGATTTTCGGATTGCGCAGCGTGTCGCCTTGCATGATGTTGAAGTCGCTGGCACCATGCAGGAAAAGGTTCATCTTGGCAATAGCCGAGTTAACCACATTCTTCTCCTGACCGAAGATGTTTCCACAACAGAGGCTACTATGATTCATGTGATGTACGGCCTCAATAAGCATACCACCAGAACCGCAAGCTGGGTCATAGACACTTTCACCGGGTTGAGGATCGAGGATGCGTACAAGTAATTGCACCACGGAACGAGGAGTATAGAACTCACCAGCCTTTGCCTTTGAGTCATCAGCAAATTTCTTCAGCAAGATTTCGTAGGCATCGCCCATTAGGTCGGTAGGATAGTCATTGTTTCCAAGTTTCCTTGTACTCAGATGTTCTATCAGGTCACGTATCTTTCCGTCTGAAAGGTTCTTCTTGTCCGTCCATTTCTGAGCACTGAACATACTAAGCACACCATAAAGCGTATCAGGGTTGGCTAACTCTATACCACGCATAGCACCAACGATGGCCGCGCCAAGATTCTCGGTACGTTCACGTACATCCTGCCAGTGACAACCATCAGGAATAACAAAGCGATGCTGTTCTGGTAATGTCGCATATTCCATGTCGCCACCGCTTTCTTCCAAAGCCGCCTCAGCCTCTTCGTCGTACACGTCAGAGATACGCTTGTAATAGAGAATAGGCGTTATATAGTCCTTGAAGTTATCTTGACTCACAGGCCCGCGCAGAATATTACATGCCTCGAACAGAAAGTTGTACAAGTTCTGTACACCTTCCAGTTTCAACTCTTGGGCAGTCTTGGGGGTATCGGATAACCTTGTGGATGTTTCTTTCTTTTTTCTTACCATTATTCTAACGGACGTACTAATTCATTTACATTTACTTCCAGCACTTTTGCTATTAGCAATAGCATCTCCAAATTAGGTTGCGTTGTATTCGTAACCCACTTGGAAATGGTAGCTTGGTCTTTACCTAATTGCTCAGCCAGCCATTTATTACTCTTATCTTTTTCGGCTAAAACGACCTTGATTCGGTTGAGATGCTTACTATTCATATTGTATATAATGTATATTCGAGTACAAAGGTACTGTTTTTTTTGCCATATATGTTCTTTTTATGGATAAAAATGAGCAAAATCTGCAAAATATTTGAAGAAAACGCAAAATTGACAGTTAAAGTTTTGATAAAAGTTAGTCTGTAATTCGGTTCCTTGAAGACTTTTATTTCAAACTCTGTACTGAAATTGCTTGTTTTAGCTGTTGGCATGACTAAAAAATGCCACTATTGGCGCATTTTAGCCACAAATATTTGGTAGATTAAGCAAATCTTATTATTTTTGCATTACCAAAAAGTGCCAACAGAGGCAGGATTTAGGAATAATATGAAAGAAATCAAAAGAGATAGGTATCTCAAACAACTGATAGATAGCCGACAGAACGGCTTTATCAAAGTCGTGACAGGAATCCGTAGATGTGGCAAGTCATATCTACTGAATGTTTTGTTCTATCACTATCTATTGGATAAAGGTGTGGCAGAAGACCATATTATCCGCATTGACCTTGAGGACCGCATGAATAAGGAGCTGAGAAATCCAGATACAATGCTCCACTATGTTCATGACAGGATCAAGGACAATGACCTTTATTATATCATCATTGATGAGGTGCAATTGATGGATGAGTTTGTAGATGTATTGAACAGCTTCCGGCATATTACTAATGCCGACACATACGTGACAGGCAGCAACTCTCACTTCCTGTCGTCAGATATTCCTACAGAGTTCCGAGGTCGAGGTGAAACGATACATGTGAATCCACTGTCTTTTTCCGAATTCTATTCTGCTATAGGTGGCGACAAGCAAGACGCATGGCGCGAATACTACACCTACGGAGGCTTGCCTCTTGTTCAGTCATTTGAAACGGAACAGAAGAAGATTGGTTATCTGAAGAACTTGTTTGAAACAGTTTATCTAGCGGACATCATTGAGAGGCATAGAGTGCAAAACGAAAATGAAATGCGCGAACTGGTGCTCATCATGGCTTCATCCATTGGCTCTCCATGCAATCCGACAAAACTTTCAAACACTTTCAAAAGTGTTAAGAACGTAAATATCACAAACAAGACTATTGGTAATTACCTTACTTATCTGACGGAATCATTTCTGCTGAACAAAGCCATACGCTACGATATAAAAGGTAAGAAATACATCAACACGCTCACAAAATATTATTTTTCAGACATCGGTTTGAGAAATGCTATCCTTGATATGCGCCAACAGGAAGAGACGCACATCATGGAAAACATCATCTACAACGAACTTATCACGCGTGGCTATAGTGTGGACGTTGGAATGGTGGAGATAAAGAAGCAAGACAAGGATGGCAAGTGGGTTCGTATTCAACTGGAAGTGGACTTCATCGCCAGTCTTGGAAGCAAGAAATATTACGTGCAGTCGGCATTGTCTATACCAGACAGAGAAAAGGAGATACAGGAGTCTCGTTCACTGACGAACATCAATGATTCTTTCAAGAAGGTTATCATTGTGAAAGACCACATTATGCCTCGTCGAAACGAGGAGGGAATACTCACAATCGGTTTTTTCGACTTCTTACTCAAAGAGGACAGCTTGGATTTATAATCATTCTTGTATAGCGCATAAATTATGGTGAAGTTTTTCAAAATAATAGAGAAGATAGTTTGGATTATTGCAGCATTGACAATAGCTGCTGTCCTGGCAATGGTCTTCATTGGTGTTTTTGCTAATCTCGACAAAGCCCAGTTTGACTGGTCTTCTTATATTCCGTATTTCTATGGTACAGCGGCTGTGGTTGTTCTCTATAAGATTATTGTCTTGTACTACACATCCTTCTATCAGACAGAGATAGATGAGAAGACTGGGATATTAGTCTCTTTGGACTATGATATGAAAAAGTTTCGTGCCAATTCGCAGGAGGGTTCCCTTCCTGATGCCAAATTTGAGGCTATCATGGAAGCGGTGAAACAAATTCCACAAACTGATACAAATGCTATTTTGACAGTTCTTCAAGAGCGAATTCCCTCGGTTGTACAGACATTGGTTGACCAACAGGTTGCAGAGATTAAACGGAACCTAATGCTCGAAAACGAGAAACGGATGCGTGAAATCAATATTCTGTCTGCAAATGTATCGGACGTGCTGAAAAGACGGGATCATCTGCTCAACCTTGAAGCAGAAATCAAGCGATGTCAGGAAGAAGAACGAAAGAGGCGACTGACCAATACAGAAGAGTACACTATGCTTGTATTCTCACTTGCTGGTACTCCTGTAGAAGATGTAGAGAAAGTATGCGACGTTGTGAAACTGTTTATTGAGACAGGACAGGTGGCAGCCAATAAGGATTTACGCATTCCTTTGAACAAGAAGCTGCGCAATGCTGAGTTGAAGCAGTTCGTCACCAATATAATAAAGTATAACGGGAAAGACAACCTTGATGGTGACTCTTTCCTCCAAACAGCATTCTGCGAATGGTTCAGTGGTAAAAAAGAGAACATAGCCAAGAACTACTCCGTGCTGCCCAAAGATTCATTGGTGTCAAAGGATGGTGTGGAAGCGGATTTTGTGAAACTCCGTCAAATATTTGATAGGAAGGAAAAGAAAGGAGACAATGGGTGCAAGGATGCTGACTTCGAGACTTGAAATCAGCAAGTTTCTGCGGAGAATTTGCGTTTTAGAGAAAAAGTTCGTGCCTTTGTACACTAACAAAAGAAGATCATACAGAGGTATTACGAATATGAAATGAATAACAAAAGCATTAAATAATATCGATACTTATGATTAATTGGCTGCATATATCTGATTTACATTTAGGGAGTGAAGGTGCCATAACGAACATGATGCGCGATGAATTGTCTGGCTACTTGAAAAGACTGGGGGTGAAATGTGACTATGTATTCTGTACTGGTGACATTCGAACAGCGAATGTAAATCCCAACATATTTACAAATGAAATGTTTGCTTATTTGAAATCTATATGCGAAGCGGTTCAGACATCAGTTGATAGGTTGTATATAGTTCCTGGTAATCATGATGTAAATAGAGATATTGATGGGCGCCAAGATGCCATCAAGAAGGTCCTATATAAAGGTAACGGATATTATAAACCAGATGAAGGCGTTATAGAACAAGAAGATATGTCAGTCATTATGTCGGGAGAAAAAGATTTTGTTTCTTTCCTTGGCATGATATACGTTGAAGATCGGTTGAAACTATATGGTAATCCGAAAATGCCTCATTTTAATATAGAGACAGAACATTTCAATATACTACATGTTAATACTAATATAGCATACACCACTGGACAAGAAAGTAACGACTTGTATGTTGGTACAAAGTTTTTATATGATGCAGTACGTACGCTTAATAAAAACAAACCTACCATATTGCTTAGTCATTATCCAGTTACTTCGCTTTTGCAAGGAGAGAAGAAAGTGATATCCACTATGTTACAACATAATGGAGTTCGGCTTTGGCTAGCAGGTCATGAACATGATCATGTTTTACAAAAAGTTCATTATATCTCATCTCTACAGGCAGGTGTCCTGCGCAAAGAACAAGGTGTGCATTCTTCGGTACTTTTAGGACAATACGACCCGACAACCTGTATGTGTTCTGTATATGCGCATACATGGTTTGATGAAGGTTGGGCCAAGTATCCTTATGTTGATTTGGAGAACACGCCTCAAGATGTTTTTTCCATAAATTTAAGTCCTAAATTGAATGATTCTGTCGTTATTCCGCAAAATGTGGAACAGGCGATAGACGGCCTTACATTAAACGTAGATGTAGATTTTATTCAGAAGGAACCGTTGTTCCCAACAATTCAAAGTAATCATATCATAGTACGTACTGCCTTGTTGGAACGTTGTATAAAAGCATTGAATGAAGGAAAGGTTCTTGTGATTTATGGTTCTTTGAAAATAGGAAAATCGATTTTAGCAGAACAATTATATCGGCGTAGGCCAAATACTGCCATATACGATTCTGTTCCGCAGACGGATTTGGAAAAGAAGGTAAAAATACTGCTACAGGAAGAAAAGGGCGGTGAAAGTGTGTTGGTAAGCACTGGGGCATTAAATCTAAATATATCAGGACTAGATGATAGCAGAATTTGTCAGATTGAAGTACCTTTATTGACTTTCGCTGAAACCAGCGATCTTATTGCTACGTATGGAGCTAAGAAGAATCTACAGATGTTTATTTATGCGCAAAGTTGTGGCCATCCCGTTCTTGTGAAAACACTTTGCGAATATTTGAAAGACAATCATTGGCAGTTAGATGAAAAGCATTTTGCCAACCTCTTAGCCTATAGTTTTGACTATAACCTGAGTCGAGCAATGGCTGATTTGATGCGGACATTGTTAGCTGATAAAGCTGATCGCGCTTTACTAAATCGTCTACTGATAGTGAATGGGACTTTTACCGAAGAAGATGCCTGTAAATTAGCCGGAATTGCTCCATCTATTGATGAACCCAAAATGCGTTTAAACGGATTGGTTCCTACATGGGTAATGTCAGTAGATAATTGCTTTAAAGCGAACCCACTTATCAGTAAATTATGGAAGCCCGATGTGTCAGAACAGACTCTCAAAGATGTCAATTTGGTATTGGCGGCAGGTGTTTTGGATAAGAAAAAAGTACTAGGAGAGCATGATGTCCTGAATTATATTCTATACAGTATTAGAGGTGGTGCGGATGACAATGCAGGAAGAATGTTCATCACGGTCTTAATGAAATTGCATGATAATGGAGAATTGCCACATGGAAATATTCTTTGTAAATTATGGACAGATGTCCCCTTACCCGAGGGCATGTCGCTTGATGTCAGAATTGGCGTACGTTATCTCCAAATTGTACTTATCAAAGATCTGAGTGCAACCCAACGATCATTCTTGCTCAAGGATTTAAAAGACAATGTCTCTAAATGTACTGATGCAGAAAAAATACCGTTCTATAGCAGCATGACTACAATGATTTGCTGGATAGAAGGTGATATTGAGGGTGGGTTGTCATATTATCATCAATACCTGGATAGTAAAGGTGATGACCATAAGCTAGAAGAAACTTTTGGAGATGCAAAGCCGATTTTTGATAATAACATTTGGATTTTCCTTCTGCTTTTGTCTAGTGAACAAGCTTTCATTGATTGGCTTGATGAATTTAGGGCGGATGCTGTTGAATACTCGCATAATGACCATGTAATTTGCGAGTGTTGCTATCTTGCAACAGAACGACTTTGGAAGTATCATTTAGTAAGTGAACCTGTCGATGTTCGTATGGAGGTATTATCCAGAATCTTGAAAAAGGCAGAGCAAAAACGCTGTTCAGAACTTGCTATCGCTTGTGTTTTTTCAATTATGGAGATTCTTAACTCCGAACGGCGTTATGTAGAAGCTCGGTCGCTATATGAAAACAAGTATTCTGAGTATGAGAAATTACCATTTGCACAGTTGATTCTGAATAGCTCGATGGGTAACAGCTACTTCCGAGATGTTGTTGAAATACATGGCTCTGCTCTTAGATACTTTAAAAGGGCACTTTCTATTGCAGATAACGAGTTGATTCCCAATATCAGGTTGCATGTTCATCAGATGATGGCATACGTTCTGGCTGAGACTAATATTAATGCGGCAGAGAAAGAACTTGAAGATGCACTACAATATGCTTCTGATGTTAAACATCGCGTTGATATATATGAATACTACCAGTGCATAGGAGAGTTGTCATATACCTATTGGTGTGCGGGCAATAGGCAGAAATCTGTTGAAAAACTATCTGAATGTGTGCGTTTTGTTACAAATGACCTTCAAGATGGCAAAGAGAAATATGCCAAGAGTTTTATATGTTTATTAGGGTGTCTAATAATACAGTATCAGTGTGATTTAGACAAAAAACCTGTTCCTATGGATCAAGCAGTTCCTCATCATGGGATGTTCACAGAAAATGACTTATGCTCATTTGATGATCTTTATAGTGAAGACCGTATCTATATGTCCTGCTATCAGATGTGTCAGTTGTGTAAAAGTGTCGGCTCAAAGGATTTGGCTAGTGAATGGGCGCATAGAACACTAGACGCATGCAAAAAAAGAGGTGAAGTTCGCGAGATTCATTATTTAGTCTTCCTGTTATTACCTTATTTTATTGAGGAAAATGATAAGGATGCGATACGTTTTGTAATTAATCATACATGTGAAGCGCAGCTCATTAGTTATGAAAATCACCCTGAGCTGCATAAAGAAAATGCATACTTTGAGTTTATAGAGTTTCGTATCGTACCTCTTCTAATGGCATCGCTTGGTCAGAATCTTCGAGGAGATGACAGTGGTCTAAATCTTATCAAGCAGATATTTGATGATTACCATCCGGTGAATGATTCTGAAAAATTTGAACTTGTGAAATCTGTGTTTAAAAGACCTTCGTATGATAAAGACTTTATAGCAGAAATTAATAAGTTGGACATGAATGACAACTATGCTGTTTATATTTGTGCCTATTTGATGACAGCTTATCAGAGTGAGGCAGATTATGCATTCTCACTTCTGATTGCACTTTTGCCAAAGTTGGAGGAACAATTGATTCAAATCTTGGGTGAAGATGTAATACCTATTGTTAATCATTTTGTGACTGATTTTTGGAAGGCGAAAATTCTAACGGCTCCTAACGAATTTAATGATTACAAGTTCCTTCGAGAAAAAGGTCTTCCACTTATTGAAGAGTATGAAGGAAAAACCAACCAGGCCAACCATACGATGCTTATAGTGAGTAATCATGTAAATATACTAACCAAACTTAATGTTTTACAGGAGAATTGGATGGACATGTGAGTGTTTCATTATAGGGAACGAAAAAGATGACATTGAAGTCTCAATTAAACAGACACTAATTAGAAAAAACGATTGCATATTACCCTATAATCCAAATTTAGTCACAAAAATTGCAAAGATGCAGAAATATCTGTACCTTTGCACCAACAAAAGAAAGAAATTAAGAGAAAAGGACAAAGAAGAATAGGAAGAGCATCGCACGGATGTTTCTCGATATTTGTTGATTGATAACATTAAGGATGCTTATGGCGTTCCTTATTTGTACCAAAGCCTCTGTAAGTCACTGATAATCAGTGGTGGCTAATTTTGAGGAGGTGAAGTAAAGGACAACGGCAAATAAAGATTTGCATATATATGAAGAAAGCGTGCAGCCCTGATGAGTTGCACGCTTTTTGTGTTTATGGGATTCATGGCTGTTTCTATACCGTTTGCTACAATTTACCCCCTAAATTTCTATAGATTCCAAACAGAAGCGTTGCACTTCTATCTTGAATCTATTGTCCTGAGCTTTACGTCTGAAATGTAGAGAGTAGGAAACTGCAACATAGCACCATGAAAGCTAAAGATTTCCGAGACTGATGGAAAGACGGAGATTGGCTGCTACGTTTGTCTTACCGTCGGTGCGGATGATGTGCAGGGCTGGTTGCAAACTGAGCCAAGATAGGACGGGATATTCAAAGGTGGTCTCGAAGTCGGTCTCTTTCAGTTTCTCGGCATAACGGGCCTGACTGACTCCCATCGCTAACGTGCCTCCACGGTGCGTTACGTTGCCCAACAAGAGAGCAGCAGCCCAATGGCCGCGAGCAGCATCGAGCTGCCCGATACGCACTCCGCCTGTGGCGAAAAGGTTGAGTCCAGCACGCCCGACACGCATCAGTGGCTGGTCAACACTTGCCCACAAGGCTCCTCCTTTGCGACACTGCTTCGCGGGAACTACGGTTTCGGTTGCATCGTCGGCAGCTTCATCGCCAAGATATTGCCATCCGGCCACATAACCAAGCACATAGGTGGGCGCAAGAAATCCCTCTGCCGGCTCTCCGCCATCGCCGAGGTATCGGGAAATGGCCGGCGAATAACTTACACTCCCGATATTTATCTATTGCTGTCCGCTAAAACTCAAAGGCTCATCACCCCCCTATCCGCAATGCCGA
>ERZ779852.2535-NODE-2535-length-14724-cov-5.500170_pt1 | contig 14724 bp, 11 predicted proteins | sample MGYA00511559_ERZ779852 | MGnify/ENA primary metagenome ERZ779852 (study PRJEB29588, sample SAMEA2157977) | human gut metagenome | biome: human gut; feature: human-associated habitat; material: faeces | place: Denmark | collected 2008/2010 ...
ATGCTACAAAAGTAGCGATTAATATCGGATTGGGCGCATTATCCGCCTATACCTAAGGAATTATTACAATTATTCAATATCACTCTACGTGAAAAATATCACGCAATTTTCTAAACATCACACTAATAAATAGACCAATCATGAAAAAATTGCTCTTAGCGCTTGCCGTAATCTTTTCGGCCTCAGCAGCTCAGGCACAGCTTGTACCCGGCCTTGACCGCCTGAATATAGCCAACCATCTCGGCGTGGGTGTCAGCGCCTCTACCAACGGTATCGGCTTTGAAGTGGGTACCACCATCACCAACTTTGTGGAGCTTCGCGCAGGCGTAAGCATCATGCCGGGCTTCGGCTTCCACACCGACACCGACGTATCGTTTGACAACTATGTACCCGGCTCCTATACCGACGACACCGAAACTCAGGTAAAGCTCGACGCCTCGTTCAAGCGCGTGCAGGGCTCGGTGATCTTCAATGTCTATCCCGGCGGCAAGAAATTCCCCTTGTTCATCGCTGTGGGCGGCTACTTCGGCGGCAACAAACTTGTGAACATCAAAGGACATATCGACCCCTCACTGCTTGAGGACAATCCTTATGTAGAGATCGGCGACTACACTGTAGACTTCGATAAGAACGGCGACCTCAAGGCCGACCTCCGTGTCAATAAATTCCGCCCCTACATCGGCATCGGCACCGGCCACTTCATCCCCAAGCGCCGCATCAATTTCAGCTGGGAAGTGGGCGTACAGTTCCACGGCCATCCCAAAATCTACGCCAACGACGAGGAGCTGAAGCTTGATGAAATCATGGGCGAGGAGAACGACGACACCTATCAGAAGATCATGGACAAACTCACCATATGGCCTGTGATTAAATTTACAATTTCCGGCCGAATCTTCTAAAGATCATCCACCGGAGATAACCCCCTTATAAAGATACTTACATAGGAATTTGTTTATATTGGTCAGCGAGGAGATGTGAATCCCCTCGCTGATTTTTTATGTGTGGAAAAGTGTGTGGAAAGTGTGGAAAAGGGGATGGAAAAGTATGGTAAAAAAAGGTGGGTGAAAATTTGGAATGTGGAGGGGGAGGGCTGTATATACGGCGCAAAAGCAAAAGCAAATATTGGCGCCGGAATGTTTCCACCGCTTATCCGCATGGTTTTCCACACTTATGTGTAGGAAATGAGGGATAAATTTATTAACTTTGCATGTTATAAACAGGATGTTGAAAACGTGCGTAAAAGGCTATGTTTCAGCCAGGGCGGGTGTTCACAAGCTGATGATAAAGGTGAGTCGGAGGTGGATAACCCGAAAATGCAAGTTTTTGAGGAAAAAGTTATGTAGGTTTTCAACAGCTTATATTATTGTTGGGGAAAGAGACTTTATTTTTATAAAAAATTCAACCTTATAACTAAATATAAAATGAATGTTGATAACGGGTTTGTCGACGAGCCCATAGCAGCAGGAACCGATCTGAAAAAAGAGATAGAGCGTCTGAAAAAGGAGAAGGATGCCGTGGTGCTCTGCCACTACTATCAGCGGGGCGAAATCCAGGATGTGGCCGACTTTATCGGCGACTCTCTGGCGCTGGCGCAGATAGCGCAGAAGCTGCCCAACCGTGTGATAGTGCTCTGCGGTGTGCACTTCATGGGTGAGACCGCCAAAATACTGTGCCCCGACAAGAAGGTGCTGGTGCCGGATGTCAATGCCGGCTGCTCGCTGGCCGACTCGTGCAAGGCCGAGGACCTGGAAGCGTTTATCAAGGAGCATCCGGGCCACACGGTGGTGAGCTATGTCAACACCTCGGCAGCCGTGAAGGCCCTGACCGATGTGGTGGTGACCTCGTCTAACGCCCGCAAGATAGTGGAGGCGCTCCCCAAGGATGAGAAGATCATCTTCGGGCCCGACCGCAATCTGGGCAACTACATCAGTTCGGTGACCGGCCGCGAGATGCTGGTGTGGAACGGCGCCTGCCATGTGCACGAGCAATTTTCGGTGGAAAAACTGGTGGAACTGAAGAAGGCCCATCCGCAGGCCAAGGTGCTGGCACATCCCGAGTGCCCCAAGCCGGTGATACTGCTTGCCGACGAGGTAGGCTCCACAGCCGCTCTGCTCAAATATGCCCGCGAGAGCAAGGATAGGGAGTTTATCGTGGCCACCGAGAGCGGCATCCTGCACGAGATGCGCAAGAGCTGCCCCGACAAGGTGTTTATCCCCGCTCCTCCCTCCGACAGCACATGCGCCTGCAACGACTGCTCCTTCATGAAGCTCAACACCATGGAGAAGCTCTACAATACCCTCCGTTTCGAGCAGCCCGAGATCACCGTAGATCCCGCCATCGCCGAGGCTGCACGCCGACCCATCGAGAGGATGCTCAAGATGAGTTAGCAGATTGTAGTGGGGGAGTAGGGGAAGTAATCAACAAAGATATCAACACAAAAAAACATATATACGAATCCTGATGGAGTACCGTCATAAAGAAATAGAGCAGCGCTGGCAGCAGTACTGGAAAGACCATAAGACCTACCGCGCGGAGATCGACCAAAGCCGTCCGAAATATTATGTACTCGACATGTTCCCTTACCCCTCGGGTGCGGGTCTGCATGTGGGTCACCCCCTGGGCTACATAGCATCGGACATTTTTGCCCGCTACAAGCGTCTGCGCGGCTTCAATGTGCTCCATCCCATGGGCTATGACGCCTACGGCCTTCCCGCCGAGCAGTATGCCATACAGACCGGACAGCACCCCGAGGTGACCACCCGTCAGAACATAGCCCGCTACCGTCAGCAGCTCGACCGCATCGGATTCTGCTTCGACTGGGACCGCGAGGTGCGCACCTGCGACCCCGGTTACTACAAGTGGACCCAGTGGGCGTTCATAGAGATGTTCAACCACTACTACGACACCGCCCTCGACAAGGCTATGCCTATCAGCGACCTCGTGAAGCACTTCGAGGAGAAGGGCACCGAGGGAGTGCACGCCGCCGCAAGCCGCGAGCTGCATTTCACCGCCGAGGAGTGGCGCGCGATGGACGCCAAGGCCAAGAGCGACACGCTGATGAACTACCGCATAGCCTATCTGGGCAACACCATGGTCAACTGGTGTCCGAAACTCGGCACCGTGCTGGCCAACGACGAGGTGAGCGAAGGGCTCTCGATCCGCGGCGGTTATCCCGTGGAGCAGAAGGTGATGTATCAGTGGTGTCTGCGCGTGAGCGCCTACGCTCCGCGTCTGCTCGACGATCTCGAGGGTCTGGCATGGAGCGACAGCATCAAGGAAACCCAGCGCAACTGGATCGGGCGCTCCGAGGGTGCCGAGATGCAATTTCGCATCAAGGACAGCGATGTGGAGATGACCATCTTCACCACCAGGGCCGACACCGTATTCGGCGTTACCTTCATGGTGCTCGCTCCCGAGAGCAAATATGTGGATATGATCACCACTGAGGAGCAGCGCGAGGCCGTGAAGGCTTACCGCGACGAGATCAAGCATAAAACCGAGCGCGAACGCATGATCGACAAGAAGGTGAGCGGCGTCTTCACCGGCGCCTATGCCGTGAATCCGCTTTCGGGCAAGGAAATACCGGTGTATGTGAGCGACTATGTGCTTGCCGGCTACGGCACCGGCGCCATCATGGCCGTGCCCGCCCACGACAGCCGCGACTACGCCTTCGCACGCCATTTCGATCTGCCCATCATACCGCTTATCGAGGGTGCCGACGTGAGCGAGGAGAGTTTTGACGCCAAAGAGGGCCGTATGATCAACTCCGAGGGTCCGAAACTCAATCTCAACGGCATGGAGGTACGCGACGCCATAGCCGCTACCAAGCGCTTCATAGAGCAGGAGGGGATAGGCAAGGTGAAGGTCAACTACCGCCTGCGCGACGCCATCTTCAGCCGTCAGCGCTACTGGGGCGAGCCCTTCCCCGTATACTACAAAGACGGCATCCCCTGCATGCTCCCTGTAGACAAGCTGCCGCTGCTGCTGCCCGAGATCGACAAATATCTCCCCACCGAGAGCGGCGAGCCCCCGCTGGGCCGCGCCAAAGACTGGAAAACCGAGGAGGGATACCCCCTGGAGCTCAATACAATGCCCGGATTCGCCGGCTCGTCGGCTTACTATCTGCGCTACATGGATCCTCACAACCCGGAGGCCCTTGTAAGCCCCGAGGCCAACGGCTACTGGCGCAATGTCGACCTCTATGTAGGCGGCACCGAGCATGCCACAGGCCACTTGATCTACTCCCGTTTCTGGAATAAATTTCTCTACGACCTGGGCAAGGTGTGCGAGAAAGAGCCCTTTGCCAAGCTCATCAACCAGGGCATGATCCAGGGGCGCAGCAACTTCGTATACCGCATCAAGGACACCAACACCTTCGTGTCGGCCGGCCTGAAGAAAGACTACGACGTGACCCCGATACATGTGGATGTCAACATCGTCAGCAACGACGTGCTCGACACCGAGGCCTTCCGCCGCTGGCGCCCGGAGTATGCCGACGCCGAGTTCATCCTCGAGGATGGCAAGTATGTGTGCGGCTGGGCTGTGGAGAAGATGTCGAAATCGATGTTCAATGTCGTCAACCCCGACGACATCGTGGAGCGCTACGGCGCCGACACGCTGAGGCTTTACGAGATGTTCCTCGGTCCGGTGGAGCAGAGCAAACCGTGGGACACCAACGGCATCGACGGCGTGAACCGCTTCATCAAGAAACTCTGGAATCTCTACTACAAGGGCGACACCCTGCTTGTCGACGACAGCAAGCCCTCGGCCGAGGCCCTCAAGAGCATCCATAAACTCATCAAGAAGGTGACCGGCGACATCGAAGCCTTCTCCTACAACACCTCGGTGAGCGCCTTCATGATCTGCGTCAACGAGCTCACCGCGCTCAAGTGTCATAGCCGCGAGGTGCTCGAGCCCCTGGCCGTGGTGCTGGCACCCTTCGCGCCGCATGTGAGCGAAGAGCTGTGGCACAATGCCCTCGGACACGACACCACAGTGTGCGACGCCCGCTGGCCCGAGTGGAACGAGGAGTATCTGCGCGAGTCGAGCGTCAACTATGCCGTGAGCTTCAACGGCAAGGCACGCTTCAATATCAGCGTGCCCGCCGACATGAGCAAAGAGGAGGTGGAGAAGACCGCCCTCGGCAACGAGCAGGCCGCCAAGTGGCTCGACGGCAAAACTATCGTCAAGGTGATAGTGGTGCCCGGCAAGATAGTGAACGTAGTGGTGAAGTAACTCACACGTCGGTGGAATAATCAACCCCCGGTGAAGTAACCCTTTGCCTTGCAAAGGCGTAAGGCAATAAAAGGGGATACATTCACGTTGAATGATAAGAGCAAGTGGCTCCCTGCATCAGAGGGCCTATTGCTTTTGGACGATATAAAGCAAGCGATAAGGAAAAAAGTGATGAAGCTGCCCAAAGAGATAGTGTTTGCCACCAACAATGCCCATAAACTGCAGGAAGTGAGGGAAATAGTGGGGAGCGATTGCCGTGTGCTGTCGCTGGCCGAGATAGGATGTCACGACGATATCCCCGAGACCGCCGACACCATCGAGGGCAATGCCCTGCTCAAAGCCCGCTGGGTGAAAGAGCGCTACGGCTACGATTGCTTCGCCGACGACACCGGCCTGGAGGTGGACGCCCTCGGTGGCGCTCCGGGAGTGCGTTCGGCCCGCTATGCCGCTCAGGAGGGGGGCGCTGACCATGACTCGCAGGCCAATATGCGCCTGCTGCTCAGGCATATGGAGGGAAATACCGACCGCCGCGCCCGTTTCCGCACCGTCATGGCGCTGATCCTTGGGGGTGAAGAGCATCTCTACGAGGGAAAAGTGGAGGGCACCATCACCGAAGGGCCCCGGGGCAACGACGGATTCGGCTACGACCCCGTATTTCTGCCCCAGGGGGAGAGCCGCACCTTCGCCGAGATGAGCGCTGACGAGAAAAACAGTCTGAGCCATCGCCGGCGCGCCCTCGACGCCATGCTTGCCGCCTTATCGTGACAACGCGAGAGAGAGAGAGCTACGGCTGCCGCATAGGCCTGTATTGCAACGCAATAGTCCCACGACAGCCCCGACACACATATAAAACAAGAGATAACAACAAACAATGCTGAGAAAACTCATATTACTGATCACAGTGATGATGCCCGCGCTGATGTGGGGACAGCTCGCCGTGGGTTCGTGGATGCTCTATTCGCCCTACCGCAATGTGGAGCGCATGGTGGAGACCCGCGAGTATGTCTACTACATGTCGGAGGGCGCCCTGACCCGCGTCGACAAGACATACGGCGAGGTGCAGTCGCTCAATGTGTCCACGCTGCTCAACGACAGCGGTGTGACAGGCCTGTATGTAGACCGCGACGGCAAGAGCATCCTTGTGACCTACGAATCGGCGGCTATGGACCGCCTCTACGATGACGGCCGCGTGGTGAATATCTCCGATATCCGCGACGCGGTGATGACCGTGCCCCGCACCATCAACAGCGTCGACTTCAGTGACAACTCCTACTTCGTGGGCACCGATTTCGGCGTAGTGACCTTCGACAGCGCCCGCGACGAGGTGAAACGCACCGTCTATACCCCCTCGAAGGTGAAATTCGTGGTGGCTGTGGGCAATTATGTGGGTGTGTCGCTCGGCAATAAGATATTTTTCGGAAAGAACGACAACAGCCTCACCTCGTGGGACAAATTCACCACCCTCACGGGCGATAACGGCAACTACGCATGGTTCAACCTCAAGGGGGTCGGCGACAAATGGATCTACGCCACCAACACCTACAGCAGCGACAACCATCTGCACAAGATCACCCTCGACTTCGACGCCGGCACCTTCACCAGCGTGGAGGTCAAGGAGTATGGCACCACATCCAACGGGTCGAAATTCACCCACGACATCGACGTGTGCCGCGACGGCGTCTATGCGTGCAACAACAAGGGTGCATACGTGATCAGCCACAGCGGCGAGGAGAGCTATATCCCCGGCATCACCCGCAGCAGCGACAAGGTGATGAGCTACTACGACAACGCTTCCAAGGCGTGGAGCGCCGACAGCGAAGGGGTGAAACTGGTGGATGTGGCCAGCGGCAATGCCGAGCTCACCACCGCCCGTCCGTCGGACCTCACCGTGAGCAACGCCTCCGGCATGCATGTGGGCGCCTCGGGCAAGGTGTATGTATACAGTCTCGGCGAGAAACTGACATTGCGCCTCCCCTCCGCCAACAAAAATCACAGCTACGTAGATGTGGTGTCGCCCGGCGGCCGCTTCACCGATGTGAGCGCCAACGACGTGGAGACCACCAACCGCTCAAGCAACTCCTACACCCCCACGGCTCCTCATCATGTGGCCTTTAACTTCCATATATTCGAGGACCCCTCGGATCCCGAGGCTTACTACATCGGCTCATTATTCGAGGGTTGCTACCGCATCAAGAACGGCAAGCAGACCCACAAATATGACACAAGCAACTCTCCGATCGGCACCTTGTCCAACGGATGGGCCTACCCCGTAGGTGTGCCCCTGGTAGACCGCATCGGCAACCTGTGGCTGTATAATATAGCCGACCAGAACGCCACCACCGCCAACCGTATCCACTATCTGCCCGCCTCCAAGCGCTCGGCAGCCACAGTGACCGCAGCCGACTGGACCTCCTATGCCGTACCCAACATGACCAACGAATACCGCGACCCCGTAGGCGTGGCATGTCAGCATAGCAATCATGTGGTGTTCTTCCCCGGCCGCTACAACCAGCTGATGGTAGTGGTCAACCACAAGGGCACCGAGTCGGCCGCCGACGATGTGATTACCTCTGTCACGAGCATGGTAGACCAGGACAGCCGCACCATCTCATCCTACCACCGCATCTGCGCCGTGGAGGATAAGAAAGGACGCATATGGGTAGGCACCGAGAGCGGCGTCTTCGAGGTGACTGACCTCTCGAAAGTGACCTCCTCAACCATCACCGTCAACCACCTGAAAGTGCCCCGTAACGACGGCACCGGCCTGGCCGACTACCTGCTCGACGGCATGCAGGTCAATTGCATAGCCGTGGACAACTCCAACCGCAAATGGATCGCCACCGATTCGGGCGTGTACTACGTGAGCGAAGACGGCAACCAGATACTGGATCACTTCACCTCCGACAACTCCATCCTCCCCTCCAATGTGGTGTATGCCGCAGCATGCGATCCGACATCCAACAGCGTCTACTTCGGCACCGCCTCGGGTGTGGTAGAGTACAACTCCACCTCCTCGCCCGGCAGCGACAACTACGACAACGTGGTGGCCTATCCCAACCCCGTGCGCCCCGACTACACCGGATGGATCACCATCAAGGGCCTCATGGAGGATAGCCTCGTGAAGATTGCCGATGCCCACGGCAATGTGTTCCACCAGGGCCGCAGCAACGGCGGCATGTACGTGTGGGACGGCTGCAACAGCGAGGGTCGGCGCGTGAAGACCGGAGTCTACTATGTCTTTGCCTCGCATAGCAGCGGCGACGGAGGCGGCTCCGATGCCGTGGTCACCAAGATCATGGTGGTAAATTGAAAAATATGATATCTTAACTACAGAGAGTGACGGCCGGTGAAAACCAAGGGCCGTGGCTCTCTTGTTATATAAGAGAGCGCCGCCCATCGGCGCTCTGACCAACCCTTAAAACGCCTACTAAAGTGATAACGCTGAAATATAAGGACGAAGACGACCGTGCCTACGGACTGTCGGGCATGGCTGTGAGCATGTATCTTCTTGACCACGAGAAGTATATCGACAATATCTCGCTTGATGCCGACGCCGATTACGGCCTGGGATTCACGGCCGACTTCTTTCATCAGCCCAATCCCAACCTCTCGCCCAAAGCCGTGTGGGCCGACTCGCTGTCGCGCTTCAATCTGCTCAACGGGCTGATAATCTCCAACATGCTCTCGCGCGCCATGGTGCGCAACGGCGAAGCCGTCACCCGCGAACTCTATCAGCTGATGTGCGGCATGCTCACCGACGAGGGGCGCGAGCTATGCTCGCTCGACGAGGACGAGACCCGCACCCTATTCAACAAGAATTTCAATTACTTCCACGAAGTATTTGCCAATGCCGCCGTGGCCGAGACGGTGCGCGGCCTGGTGGCCGGCCTCAAGCGCGACCGCACGCTCGACAGCGACGCGATCTACGTGTGCATGCGCCCGCTGCGCCGCTGGTAAGACGCGACATGACAACACCGCCTCCGGAAATCGCTTCCGGAGGGCACATACGGCGCCGTAGCGGCGTCGTAACAACAAATCATAACTAATCATTACTTATTGATATATTGCCATGAGAAAGAGTGTACTGAGCGTAGGAATGGCGCTCATGCTGCTGAGCAGCGGATGCAAGGGTGACAAAAAGAATGTCCGGGACAGGCAGCTCCCTAATGTGATAGTGGTGCTGGCCGACGACCTGGGCTACGGAGATGTGGGATTCACAGGGTCGAAGACCATAGCTACCCCCAATATCGACTCGCTGGCACGCGGCGGTGTGACCTTCACCAATGCCTACGCCTCGTCGTCGACATCCACCCCGAGCCGCTATGCGCTGATGACGGGGATGTATCCCTGGCGCGACGACATCAAGATACTTCCCGGCGACGCTCCTCTGGTGATCAATCCCGAGCAGGAGACACTGCCCAAGATGATGCGCCGCGCCGGCTACACCACAGGCGCCATCGGCAAATGGCACCTTGGCATGGGCAGCGGCAATGTGGACTGGAACGATACCATCCGCCCCGGAGCGCGCGAGATAGGCTTCGACTACTCATGTATCATAGCCGCCACCAACGACCGTGTGCCCACCGTATTCGTGGAAAACGGGGCAGTGGTGGGCCTGGAGAAGGACGATCCGATCTATGTGGACTATGAAAAGAATTTCCCCGGCGAGCCTTGCGCGCTGGAGAATCCCGAAATGTTGCGCATGCACTGGGCCCACGGGCATCAGAACGCTATAGTCAACGGCATCCCCCGCATCGGCTATATGAAGGGGGGCATCAAAGCCCGCTGGGTCGACGAGGAGATGGCAGGATACTTCTCGGGGAAGGTGAAGGAATTTCTCGCCGAAAATAAGGACAAGCCTTTCTTCCTCTACTACGGGCTTCATGAGCCGCATGTGCCTCGTGTGCCCGACAGCCGATTCGCCGGCACCACAGGCCTTGGCCCGCGCGGCGATGCCATAGCCGAGGCCGACTGGTGTGTGGGTGAACTTGTCAAGGAGCTCGACCGCCTGGGCCTCCTGGAGAACACTATCATCATCTTCTCGAGCGACAACGGCCCCGTGCTCAACGACGGATACCTCGATCAGGCCCGCGAGCTTGCCGAGGCTGCCGGACACCGCCCCGCAGGCCCGCTGCGCGGCGGCAAATACAGCCTTTTCGACGGCGGCACTCATGTGCCCATGTGCGTCTACTGGAAGGGGCATGTGCGCCCCGTGACGAGCGACGCCTTAGTGTGCCAGATGGACCTCCTGGCTTCGCTTGCCGACATGGTAGGGGAGGAGACCGTCCCCGGGCTTGACAGCCGCGCGATGATGCCCGTATGGCTCGGAGAGAGCACCGAAGGGCGCGAGGATCTCGTCATCGAAAATCAGGGAAAACTGGGTCTGCGCGCCGGCAACTACGCTTATCTGCCCCCTTACACCGGGCCTGAGACTAATCTCACCGGCAACGAGCTGGGCAACCTCGGCGTGGATGGCCTTTTCGACCTCAAAGCCGACGAGGGACAGCTCACCAACATCGCTCAGACCGACACCGCGCGCCTGGCGCAGATGAAGGCGCTCTTTGCCGACCGCACCGAGGGGTTCTACCGCCCGTTTGTGGAGGAGGTGACCCTCAAATAATGGCGTAATAGCTTTATTTATTGAAAATTATTATCATCGACCGATGGAAGAGATAAGGATGCCGGGCCCCTTTGAGGCGCCGATGTATATCATGGCCAAACCCGCCGGCCCGCAGTGCAATCTCCATTGTGAATATTGCTACTATCTGGAAAAGAAGGCGCTCTACGACCGCAAAAACCGCCCCTGGATGAGCGACGCCACCCTCGAGCGCTATATCCGCGAGTATATCGGCGCCTCCACCACCGAGGGGGTGATGTTTGTGTGGCATGGCGGAGAGGCCACGCTGCGCTCGCTCGACTTCTTTAAAAAGGCCATGAAACTGCAGCAGCAGTATGCGCAGGGACATCATATAGACAACTCGCTGCAGACCAACGGCACTATGCTCACCGACGAATGGTGCCGCTTCCTGCGCGACAACCATTGGCTGGTGGGGATCTCTATCGACGGTCCGCAGGAGATACACGACGAATACCGCCGCACCCCCGCCGGAAAGGGCACCTTCCTGAGTGTGATGAAGGGGATAAAGCTGCTGCAGAAATACGGGGTGGAGTGGAACGCCATGGCCGTGGTCAACGACTACAACGCCGACCATCCGCTGGAGTTTTACCGCTTTTTTAAAGAGATAGGGTGCAAATACCTGCAGTTCACCCCGATAGTGGAGCGGCTGCTACCCGACGGGCGTCTGGCGTCGCCCCTCGACGGCGACGAGGCCGGCGAGATCATGGAGATGTCGGTCACGCCCAAGAAGTGGGGCAAATTCCTGATCGCCCTCTTCGACGAGTGGATCCGGGAGGATGTGGGGCAGGTGTTTGTGCAGATTTTCGACTCCACCCTGGCCAACTGGGCCGGTGTGGCGCCCGGCCTCTGTGCCCTCGACAAATATTGCGGCCATGCCGCCGTGATGGAGCACAACGGCGACCTCTACAGCTGCGACCACTTTGTGTTTCCCGGCTATAAACTCGGCAACATCCACACCGACAGCGTGATAGAGATGATGACCTCCGACCGCCAGATGAATTTCGGCCGCATCAAGGCCGACACCCTCCCCGGCCAGTGCCGCGAATGTCGCTGGCAGTTTGCCTGCCACGGCGAGTGCCCTAAAAACCGCTTTGCCCGCACCGCCACCGGCGAGAAGGGCCTCAACTACCTCTGCGAGGGCTACCGCATGTTTTTTGAGCATGTAGCCCCCTACATGGACTACATGCGCAACGAGCTTGCCGCCCATCGCCCCCCCGCCAACGTGATGCGAGTGCGCGAGCAGATTGCTTCCGGCAGATAGAGACATCAGTCCCCGAGAATATCGTTCCGGAAAATCGTCCCGAATGAACAAGCCCCGGAAATTGCGATTCAAGCGCAGTTTCCGGGGCTACGGGTATTTTGTTGTCTTCAGATCTGACCTTGCTCTACGGCCACGCAAACGCGCTCTATGATGGCGTCGTGCTTATTCTTCTCCGGCTCGTACTTGCCTTTGAGCGATACGCCGAAGAGGCGGCCGAATCCCTGCCAGAATGTGGCGCGGAATGAGCCGAGGAAGGCTTTGAGGATGTCGTAGCCGCTCTGGTTGGTCTCGCGCTGTATGAGCTTGACCAGCATGCGGGCCTGATTGCGCGAGAAGCGCTTCAGCACGGGCTTGTACTGATTGAAGACGCTCGACTCCATCTCCTTCAGGTAGCGCTCGCGCTCTTCCTGTGTGGGGAAGGTCTCGATGTATTCGTAGGTCTCGAGCAGGGTCTCGCAGATGAGTTTGGCGTAGGGGAGCGCCTTCTTCACGTCGCGCACTGTCTTCCAGTAGAAGTCGCGGTCTTTCTTGTTTTTGAATTTCAGCTCGGGAAAGACGGTGATCTCGTTGAAAACGATCACGAGCACGGTGTCCCCCTCCTCGGTGACCTTGTGGTAGCGTCCGCGAAACACCGGCTGACGCCCTGTGCCGGGGCGCTCGATGGTGTGCTCCGGCTCGGCGAGGGCTTCGTAGTCGGCCGGAACCTGGGCATATGAGGTCACCGCCGCCAAAAAGGCAATGGCGGCGATGACAATGCGGTGTATGTAAGTGCTAAGTGTATTTGTCATATATTCCTTCTCCTGACATATTTAACGCGGAGGAGGGCTATGTTATTGCGCGGGAGTGTGGGGAGTGGGCGGATAATCAAGGGTATAGTGGAGGCCGCGGCTCTCGTGGCGCTCTTTGGCCTGGCGCATGATGAGGTAGCCTACATTGATGATGTTGCGGAGCTCGCAGATTTCGCGCGAGGCCTTGGAGCACTTGAAGAGCTTCTCGGTCTCCTCGTAGAGGATGTCGAGGCGGTTCCAGGCGCGGTCGAGGCGCAGGTTGGAGCGCACGATGCCCACATAGGTGCCCATGATCTGGTTCACCTCGCGGATGCTCTGGGTGATGAGCACCATCTCCTCGGGGTGGCGTGTGCCCTCGTCGTTCCATTCGGGCACATCGTTGCGGAAGCTGATGTGGGGGAGCTCCTGCACGGCATGCTGCGCTGCGGCCTCGGCATAGACCACAGCCTCGATGAGCGAGTTGGAGGCGAGGCGGTTGCCGCCGTGGAGGCCGGTGCACGAACATTCGCCCACGGCGTAGAGGTGGCGGATCGACGACTCGGCGTTGGTGTCCACCTTGATGCCTCCGCAGAGATAGTGGGCGGCAGGGGCCACGGGGATGTAGTCCTTGGTGATGTCGATCCCCAGCGAGAGGCATTTGCGGTAGATATTGGGGAAGTGGCGGCGGGTCTCCTCGGGGTCCTTGTGTGTGACGTCGAGAAATACGTGGTCGTCGCCGTGGAGCTTCATCTCCGAGTCGATGGCGCGGGCCACCACGTCGCGGGGCGCCAGTTCCAGGCGCTCGTCGTATTTCTCCATGAAGCGCTCGCCGCGGAGGTTGCGGAGTATGCCACCGTAGCCGCGCATGGCCTCGGTGATGAGGAAGCTGGGACGGTCGCCGGGATGGAAGAGCGCGGTGGGGTGGAATTGGATGAACTCCATATCCTTCACCGTGCCCTTGGCGCGGTAGACCATGGCGATGCCGTCGCCGGTGGCCACGAGCGGATTGGTAGTGGTCTGATATACGGCGCCTACGCCGCCGGTGGCCATGAGGGTGACCTTGGCGAGGAAGGTGTCGACGCGCCCCTCGGGTGTGAGCACATATGCGCCGTAGCAGGTGATGTCGGGGGTGCGGCGGGTGACTATCTTGCCAAGATGGTGCTGGGTGATAATCTCGATGGCGAAATAATGCTCGTAGACATCGATCTGGGGGCAGCGGCGCACGGCCTCGATGAGGCTCTGCTGTATCTCATAGCCGGTGTTGTCGGCGTGGTGGAGGATGCGAAATTCCGAGTGTCCCCCCTCGCGGTGGAGGTCGAAAGAGCCGTCCTCCTTCTTGTCGAAGTTCACGCCCCACTCAATGAGCTGGCGTATCTGAGCCGGGGCCTCTGTGACCACCTTCTCCACGGCCACAGGGTCGGAGAGGTAGTCGCCGGCCACCATGGTGTCGTGTATATGTTTCTGGAAATCATCCACTTCGAGGTTGGTCACCGATGCCACGCCACCCTGTGCGAGAGCGGTGTTGGCCTCATCGAGAGTAGTTTTGCAAATGAGGGCCACGCTGCCGTATTTGGCCACTTTGAGAGCGAAGCTCATGCCGGCGATGCCGGATCCTATAACGAGAAAATCATATTTCTTAGTCATAGCCTGTAAGATCTGTTGAGTTGGGGAAGGCAAAGTTACATTTTTCCCTCCTAACAGCCAAATAAATATGTGGAGAGAGATGTGGGCGGAGATTGGTAGCCCGAAAGCCGACAGGATATAAAGAATCTGAGTTTTTCCAAAATAAGTAACTAAAAAGTCGTTATTTCTTGGAAAATAAT
>ERZ779852.2541-NODE-2541-length-14701-cov-9.119213_pt1 | contig 14701 bp, 13 predicted proteins | sample MGYA00511559_ERZ779852 | MGnify/ENA primary metagenome ERZ779852 (study PRJEB29588, sample SAMEA2157977) | human gut metagenome | biome: human gut; feature: human-associated habitat; material: faeces | place: Denmark | collected 2008/2010 ...
TAACTAAAAATAGTGTCAGTGATTTTTTCTCACCAACACTATTTATTATAGAACCTTAAAACTTCATTTTTGAAGTTTTTTTGTTTTTAGAAAAAATATGTTTAAAAAAAGATATACTTATGTTATAATGATGTAAGATAGATTAATTTTCGAAAAAATGAAATAGAGGGATGCAAATGGAAATGTTAGGGGCCTGGTTTTTAGGTATTATTAGAGGACTTTTTGCTGCAATAGATAAAGTAGTAGTTTGGTTAATAGAAAGTTTATATGACTTAATATTTCAGATATCAAGTGTACAAGTTTTTGATAATGCTTCATTAGCTGCATTTGCAAATAGAATTACTGTAATTCTAAGTATTTTTATGATATTTAAATTATCACTTTCTTTTTTGAATTATATAGTTAATCCTGATGCAATGACAGATAAAAGCAAGGGATTTTCAAAGTTAATTCAAAATATTGCAGTTGCTTTGGTTTTACTTGTTTCATACCAATTTTTATTTGATAAGGCAATGGAATTGCAACAAAAGATTGTAGATAATAATACAGTACCTAAATTAATAATAGGTTCTGTTGGTAAAAATGTAAAAAATTCTAGTACGATATCATTTCCATTATTTTCGGCATTTGTAGTTCCAAATAATGATATTTTATATAGTAATGATGAGTATTTGACAGGGTGTCGTTCATATTCTAGATATATAGAAGGTTCTAAACCATCAACTACATGTAATCTTACAAAGGCTGGATATACAGATAATGTTGCAACTGATAATTCAACTGTAGGAACGGATGCCAATAGTCAAATGGATTATATAGTGGAACATCAGGATACAAATGCACTTCTTGACTTTCTATTAAGAATTAAAAAAGGGGATATATTTGCATTCGATTATAAGTTCATAATATCTACTATATGTGGTGCATTTGCTGCACTTGTATTACTTAGTTTTTGTATGGATGTTGCAGTAAGAATTATAAAGTTATATTTCTTAAGATTAATTGCTCCAATTCCTATTATTTCATACATTGATCCTATTAAAGGAGAAGGAATATTTAAAAAATGGTTGTCTAATGTTGGTAAGACATATGCTGATTTATTTATAAGATTAATAGCAATTTTCTTTGCGATATTTATAATACAACAAGTTGCTACACAACCTGCATTAAAAGACTTTAATGGTAATCCAATTGACAATCCTTTTGTAATAATATTTATAATAATAGGTGCATTGATGTTTGCAAAACAATTTCCAAAACTTATTCAAGATATAACTGGAATAAGCTTAGATGGAAAAATGCAACTTAATCCATTTAAGAAAGTTAGTGAACAAGCTTTAGGTGGAAAGGCAATAATGGCAGGAACTGCTGGTGCTGTTGGTGCCCTTGGAGTAGCAGGTGGTAATTTGGTACATAGAGCTGTTAACGCAAAGAAAAATTTTAATGCTAATGGTGGTGGCTTAAAAGGAGGACTTAAAACTGCGGGTGGTTTTCTTACATCAACTTTAGCAGGAGCAACAAGCGGTTTTGTACATTCAAGCCGTCAAGCATATAGTTCTGGAAAAATGACACAAGGTGTAAAAAAAGGAATTGAAGAAGCCAATACTCATAGAACAGAAAGAGAAATAGGAAAAGAAAATGGTGCAACAGCTTTTGGTATTCTAAAGGCAAAAGCACAAGATGCTGTTGGATTGCCTACTGATTATCAAAAATCTAGAATGCAAATTGACAATTTACAAAGCGTTAAAAAAACAGTAGATTCAATTGATGAAGCTGCTAAAAAAGAAATGTTAATCAAACCAAATTCGTATTTGAGTAGAAAATGGAATGATGATAACAAGAAGAAAGAATTTAAAGAAGCTTCAGATGCATACATTAAGGCACATAACCAATATGAAGCATTAAAAAATGTAGATATAAATAATATAAAACAAGATGCTGTTGATAGATATAGGGGTAGTAAAAGAAAGTTGGATGAATTCAATAAAAATAATGGATTATCGATAACAACAGAAACTACTGATGCTGAAATAAAAAATCAATTTAAATCAGATGATGATATAAGACGTGAGTGTATGACTACCTCATCTATTCTTGGACCTGACGGAAAACCAATAACTAAGGTAGATTCTGAGGCGATGGAAAAAGCAAAGAAAGAAAGAGACCAACAAATTGAAGAAGCTAAAAAAGTAAGGGATGATTATATAGCAGTAAGCAAGGGAAAGGACAAAGATGGTAACATAGTTGATTATGATGAAAACCAATATGCTTCAATTGCTGAAGATGACCATTATAAAAAATTAAATGAAGCTAAAGATGCAGAATTTAATACTGGTCAACATGCAGCAGACGTATATGTAAAAATGCTTGAAGATGAAAAAGAAACAGAAATTACTAATGGTGCTATATCAAGTCAATTAAGAGTTGTTGAACAAACTACTGATAAGAGCAGTGCGTTTGAAGAAAAAGAAGTTTACAAGGGTAGTGATTTTGCTGCTATTAGAAAACAAGCTAAAAAAGATGCTGAAAAAGCATATGAACTTGAAAGTAGTGATGACTATGATAAAGCCGAAGCTTCACATACTGCTGCAAACCTTGGAGAGAAATCATACAACAACATGTATAACATAAATGCTACAAAACAAAAGAAGAATTAAAAGGGGAAAAGATAAATGAATAATAATTTTTTAATACCAGCTAATTCAAAAAAATCAATGTTAATATTTGGTTTATTTAATAAATTTGATTTAATATTATTTTCTTGTGGAATATCAGCTACGCTACTACTGTTATTAATATTACCTGTTGAAAATATGGTAGCAGCAATAATAACACTAATTCCTGGATTAGTGTGTAGCTTTCTGGTATTCCCAATACCAAATTATCACAATGTTCTTACAATGATTAAATCATTAATAGAATTTTATACAACAAGACAAAAATTCGTTTGGAAAGGTTGGTGTGTAAACGATGGCGAAAACAATAAAAAGTAAATATACTGCAGATGATATTCCTGTTAGAGATATTGTAAATGGTGAAATTATTCTTAATAATAAAGAAAGAGTTACAGGTGTAAAAATAGAACCAAGAAATATCTTTATAATGGAACAAGAAATGCAAGATATGGTAATTAATAATTTAAAAGATGTTTATAATATGATAGATTATGAATTCTGGATTGTAGTTGCAGATAGACCAGTTGATATAAACTTGTATTTATCTCAATTACAACTTCTATATAATTCAACTTCAGATGTTAAAAAAAGACAATTAATTATTAGTGATATAAATAAAGCTAATATGTTTGTTACTAACAACGTTGTTGATACAGAATATTATCTATTATTTAAACATAAAGATACTGAAATAATACAAAAAAGAATTAAAAATTTGATTTCTTATTTTGCTAATGCAGGATTAATGTCTAAACAAACAAGTAATGACGATTTAAGAATTATACTTGATAATTTCTTAAATGGAGGACAAACAACTACACTAGGGACGGTGATGAGTTAATGGATATACGTCAACAAATAGCGCCAAAAGGCTTAGAATATAGAGCATCTGATTTTATAATTAGTGATAAATATTCTACTATACTTACAGTAATATCATATCCAAAATTTATAGATCCTGGATTTTTATCTCAATTAACGAGTTTATCTGGAATAAAAATCGTTATAAAACATATTCCACTTCCATTTAGTGTAATAAGTAAAATGATAAATAAGGAAATCGCAGATTTAAAAGTAAGATATCAACAAGAAAATGATAAAACGTTACAAGAAAGAATAAGACTTGATTATGAATCTTTGGAACAATTTATTACAATGCTTGCTTCTACACAATCAAAAATATATGATTTTCAAATGCATATAATGGTTACTGCTGATTCACAAGATGATTTAGTAGCTAAAAAATTACAAGTAAAAAATTATTTAGAAGCTATGGAAATGAGAGCTATTCCTTTAAGATTTGAGCAAGAAAAGGTATTAAAATCTATAATCCCTATTTATCCAAAGCAAGAAATTGAAGATAGAATAGGAACTCCTATTCCTTCTCCAACAATTGCTGCAATGTATCCATTTATATTTGATAGTATAAAAGACCCAGGATTATCTACTTTACTTGGCGTGGATTTTTCTGGAGGAGTAATATTATTTAATCAATTCTTATATAAGATAAAAAAAGAAAATAATAGAAACAATGCAAATTTAATTATACTTGGTACATCTGGTAGTGGTAAAAGTACAGCTGCTAAACTAATGATAAGATCTCACTTACGTAATGGTTCTAAGTTAGTAATGATAGATCCAGAAGGCGAACTTGAAGAAATGACTAAAAAATATGATGGTGATTTCATTGATTTAGGAAAAGGTGGAGAATATGGAATGATCAATCCACTTGAAGTAGTAGTTGATGCAGATGAAGAAGAAATGGCTCAAGGACTAGGATATACTGTTTTAACTAGAACTATACAAACAGTAAAGGCATTTTTAAAATATTATGATCCTAGTATTACTGAAGATGTTGTAAATATGTTTAGTGAAGTACTACAAGAAACATATAAAAGATTTGGTATCGATTTTAATTCTGATTTTACTAGATTTAAAAGCAATGATTTCCCAACTTTCTCAGATGTTTATACAACTATTAAAGGTAAACTTATGTCTATGACAGAAAAGACACAAGAAAGAAATGTAATGGAAATATTGGAGTTAAAAGTAAGACCTATTATTAATGAACTTAGATATTATTTTGATGGGCATACAACAATATCTCCAACTACTAATTTTATTGTGTTTAATATAAGAGAATTAATGAATGCAGATACTAATATTAGAAATGCTTTATTCTTTAATATTTTAAAATATGCTTGGAGTTTAACTCTTGATAAGAGTGTTGATACAATTCTTACAGTAGATGAAGCACATGTATTGTTAGGTTCAAATAACTCATTAGGAGCTGAATTCTTAGCTCAAATACAAAGAAGAGCTAGAAAGTATAATACTGGAACAATAATAATTACACAACAACCAAGTGATTTTACTGATCCAGCTGTTATAACACAAGGTAAAGCTATATTTGATAATGCTTCTTATTATTTAGTAATGGGACTTAAAAAACAAGCAGTAGAAGATTTATCAAAATTAATAGATTTAAATGAAAATGAAAAAGATAGTATAAAAAGATATTCTCAAGGTGAAGCTTTATTCGTATGTGGTAATAGAAGAATGCGAATTAACATAATTGTAACCGATGAAGAATTAGATTCGTTTGGTGAAGGCGGAGGATTATAATATAAGTAAAGTAGGTGATTCTAATGGATCAAAAAAACATTGAGGATAATGATTCTATAGTAGAATCACCTCAAGAAGTAAATGAAATAGATAGTACACAAAGTGTACCAGAAGAAATAGAACAAATTGATGATTTTCCAGAATTAGAAACAGCAAATGAACCTTCATCTGTTTCTAATTTTGCAAATCGTGGTATAAACAAACTAGATGAAAAATTATCAAATAGTAAAAATAATAAAAATCCAGTTAATAAAATAAATAATGTTAATAACAAAAATTCTAATAATAAAATGCCTGGGTTAAATAAAAATAATTTAAAAAATAATTTGGGAAAAAACAAATTTGGAAATAATAAATTAGCAAGTGCTTTAAATAAGCGAAGAGGCTTAAATAAAATACCCAAATTAAATTCTAATAGAAGTAAGTCTTTAGGATCTAATTCGGTACCAGGTGAAAACTCTGATACATCACCAGGTAAGAGTAATCGCTTCAAAAATTTATTTGGTGGCAGAAAAAATAAAAATGTAAACAAACCATCTTTTCAAAAACTTATAATTAAGTTTATAAAGAAAAATCCTGGTTTATTTTTATCAATTGCTGTAGGATTTTTTTCATTCTTGATGCACTTTTTAGTGATTCTATTGGTTGTCTTAGCTGTTGCTTATGCCATTCAAGTTATTTCTAATGTAATTACTGCCATTGAAGAAACTGGTCAAAGAATATGGAATGCTATAACTTTAAATGGTTTTGAAACAGATCAGGGTGTTTATCTCAACAATATTGAGAATACAATGAATAATTATATGAGTAATGAAAAATATTATGATAAAAGTACTGTTGATGAAGATAAAGTTAGATATTATACTAATACTGCTGTTTTTTACTCTAAGGTTGTTAATCCAGATATAGTTGATAAAAAATTAGATGATGATAACTCTGATGAAGACGATGATAAAAAAACGGATGATTCAAAGGATGAAGAAGTTACGGATGAAACTGGTACATTTATAGGTAGTTCTAGTGAATTAAAAAATAAATATGGAGCTGTAAAAGGAGATCCTAAAGATTTAATTAAGAATATGTTTGAATGTGGAACTTATTCTAATGGTGTTTTAACTAGCGAAAAATCGTGTGATAATGCAGATGGTGATACAAAGAAGTGGTATTTTTCTGAAGAAAAGTATAAAAATTATCTAACAGAAACTTATGTTCCAAATAAATATATAAACTGTGATAATTGTGATTATAAAAATTTGTCTGACGAAAGAAAAAAAGCCTTAGCAAGTCAAATGACAAATGAAATCATGAGTCAAGCCAGATCTTTTTATTCAACACATAATGCGGATGATAAAAGTAATTATACTGCATATAGTATTCAATCATCAGGTATTACTGTAAAAGACAAGGAAGGAAATGTAATTGGGAAATATTCTTTAAGTGAATACGTTGAAACAATTGTAGAAAGAGATGCTGCTAAATATAATGATGAAATAAAAAAAGCTTACGCTTTAACAATTATTTCAAAACTATTAGTTAATGTTTCTAATAATGAAATTGTAGAGGATAATTTTGATTCTAGTATTGTTACAGACAGTACTAAAAAAGCAGTTGCTTCTGTTATTAATTTAAAAATAATGAAAGATGCTAAGGTGTATTATTCTACATTTGATTTTGAGAAAGCTCAAAAAGTTGATCCACAAGAATATGTTGCAATTTTAAAGGCTTTGTTTGGCGATGATATTTCAATTGAAAAATCTATTTCTGATGGTTTGCAGTTAGATTCAACTACTGGTTTTTATATGAGAGTAGAAGCACCATCTACCCAACCAGGAACAGAAAGTTATGAAAACTATTATGGTAAAAATAATATTGGATATATTGGTGAATGTGCTTGGTATGCAACTAATAGAGCAAAAGAAATTACTAATATATTAGGCGTTAGAACTTGGACAACTAATAGACATGGTGGTAATTTTTGCAATGATGATGGAGATGCTAGATATTATAAAAGATGTTGGCCAGAAAGAGGAGAAAAATGTTCTCCAAAACAAGGTGCAATAATTTCCTGGGGATATAAATGGGGGCCTTATGTTGAATATGGTCATGTTGCTATAATAGAAAAAGTAGAAGGAAATAATGTTATTTATAGTGATTCTGCTACTAGTCGTGGCTCTGCTGGCCTTGATGCTGATACTATTCCTAATAGTTTAAGGCTATCTAATTGTACCTCTAATCCAAATAAATCATGCATAACTCCTAAACAGAAAGCAACTATTGAAGAATTAGAACACGGTGGATCCAACGGAAGATTTATACATTGTTATATATATTTAGATGAACCTTTGGAGTGATAAAATGAGAAAAATTGCATTTTTATTATTAGTATTATTATTTACAGGATGTTCTGTTGAATATAACGTTAATCTTAATGATAAAATATCTGAACAGACCATGATTTCAAATATTGATTTAGATAGTTATAATTTGTTTGAAAACAAACCTATTTTAGTCTATTATTCTGATCAAAAAAAAATAACTGATACAACTGAAGAAGAGCTTTATTCCTCTTCTCCACAATATAATAAAAAAAATATCTTTAAAAATGATGTACATAGTATTGAATATTCTTATAAATTTGGGGCAAATAAATACAGCGATTCAAATATTGCTAATTCTTGTTATCAATTCTTTTCAGTTGATGCTAAAGAAAATGAGGTTTCTATTTTAACCGGCAATAAATTTTATTGTTTCGATGTATATGAAGAATTAGATTCAGTAACTATAAATATAAATAGTAATTATAAAGTAATTCAATCCAATGCTGATAAAATTGTTGGTAAAAAACATACTTGGTATATTACAAGAGAAAATGCTTCTAATAAACCTATAATTTTTGTTTATGATAAAAGTAAAAAAAATATGACAATCATGCAATATCTAATAGATAATGTTCCATTAGTGGTAGTTGTTGGTACAACACTTATGTTAGGTGGTATTACATTTTTGATAATTAATACAAAAAAGAAAAAAGCTAATAAAATTTAATTGAAAGAAAAAATAAAAAATGTTAATATATATATAGCATTTTTTATGTCTGTATGGAGGCTTGTTATGAAATTAAAACTTAGAGTAGAATCAAAAGATTTAAAAATATTTTTCATATTTAGTATAATACTTTTGTATTTTGCAGCAATATTAGTATTAAATTTATCATCATTTGCGAATGATGGTACATTTCATGGATTTAATCCGTTACCTGCTTTTCAACCTAAATATTTATTAGCTACAATATGTGTTTATATAGGTGTTTTAGCTGTCATTTTAACAGGAGTTTCTTCAAAAATTTTTGAAAGAGAAAAAGGTGTGGGTTTAGAATTAGGTAAAAAAGATGAAAAAGGTTATTCACGTTGGTGCAAAGATAAAGAAATGAAAAATTCTAGTAATATTGTTGTTGTTAAACCAATAGATGATAATATTTCAAAAGGTGGTATACCAATTTACAATAATGGTAAAGAAATATGGCTTGATACTGGTGGATATCATAATATGATAATAGGATCAACTGGTAGTGGTAAATCACAAGCAATTTCATTCCCTTTTATTAGAGTTATGGCAAAAGCAGGAGAATCAATGATTGTAACAGACCCTAAAGGTGAGTTATATGAGGGAACTGCAAAAGAACTAGAAAAAAGAGGGTATAACATAATTCTTTTAAATTTTCGTGACCCAGAAAAAGGAAATTGTTGGAATCCATTTTCAATTCCATACAAATTATATCAACAAGGAAATACAGATAAAGCTATAGAATTATTGGAAGACTTAGCAAAAAATATACTTTATGATGAAAATAATAAAGGCCAAGATCCATTCTGGGAAAACACATCTGCAGATTATTTTTCAGGATTAGCATTTGCTTTGTTTCAAGATGCAGCCGAAGATGAAGTAAATATTAATAGTATTAATTATATGGCAACAGTTGGAGAAAATAAAATAGGTGGAACAACATATATAAAAGAATATTTTAATAGTAAACCTACTACTTCAACAGAAAGCATAAAAGTTAATGCCACTATAAGTGCTCCAAGTGAAACAAAAGGAAGTATTTTATCTGTATTTAATCAAAAAATTCAATTATTTTCTTCACGTGAAACATTATCAGAAATGCTTGCGCATAATGATTTTGATATGGAGGATATTGGTAGAAAGAAAACAGCAGTATTTATTGTAATTCAAGATGAAAAGAAAACCTATCATTCGCTTGTTACAATTTTCTTAAAACAATGTTATGAAACATTAGTTAGAGTTGCACAAGAAAATCCAGGTGGAAAATTAAAACATAGAACTAATTTTTTACTTGATGAGTTTGCTAACATGCCACCTCTTTCTGATGTTGATGCTATGGTATCTGCAGCACGTTCTAGAAATATTAAACTTTCATTTATAATTCAGAACTTTTCACAATTAAATGATGTTTATGGAAAAGAAAAAGCAGAAACTATTAGAGGAAACTGTGGCAATACAATTTACTTGTTAAGTACAGAACTTGCGGCTTTAGAAGAAATTAGTAAAATGTGTGGAGATGTTAAGTCAAAGAAAGATGATAAAACTGACTCAAGACCACTTGTAACGGTAACAGATTTACAAAACTTTAAAGAAGAAGATGCTTTAATTTTAAGATCAAGAATGCGTCCTTTTAAAACAAAGTTAAAATTTGATCATAAAATTGAATGGGGAATGACAAAAGAACCAGCATTATATCCAACAAGAACTAAACTTCCTGTTAAAATATTTGATTTGAAGGCTTTTGTTCAAGCAAAAAAAGATGAAAAAATAAATGAAATGATGAAAGGTATGGGCGAAAATTCTGACTTCCCACCATTGTTTGGTATGCCTGATATGTCAAAGAAAAGTCCAAAACCATCTTTAAATGTTGACGATTTAGTTAAAAAAATAGATGCTAAAATAGCGGAGCTTGAAGAAGAGGAAAGACTTGAAAAAGAAAAATCTAGGGAGAATAAAATAATAGAAGAAGAAAAATCAGTTGAAAAAAATAAGGATATAATAGTTGAACAAAAAAGTAATTCTGTAAATACTAATATAAGTGAAGACATAACTGATGACCAATTTTTTGATGATTTCTTCAATGATGAATAATAAAATTAATAGTATATATTTACTGTTTTTTTTATGATATAATTAATTATAATTAGAGGTGAATTTATGAAAAAAGGATACTATTATTTTATATTTATGCTTATTTGTACTTTTTTTATATTACAAGCGTAAGTGCTGATGAAACAAAAACATGCTATTATAATGATGGAAAAGGAAACGAAGGACAATTTAGTTATGTAAAAACTAATGATGGTTATGAGTTTGGAAATCAATATGCTATATATGATGGTCTTAGAAGTACAAATTGGTCCTATAGAAAAGATGAAAATACACAGGATGTACTTGCCTGGTCAGGTTATACAATAAAAGAATATTTTTCAAAAGGTCAATGTGCACCATATCTTATTTATTTTAAGGCCAACGGATTGTTTACGGGTGATGATTCAGCTGAAATTTTTCCCGGGGATCCATATATTTTACAATATGATTATACAAATTATTACAATAAGAAAGATTGGGATAATAATGATACACTTAATATTATCCCCCCCTTGTTGATACTAAAGAACATGAATTAAGCAAATTTTCAACGTTACTTGGTCAAAATATTAAGGAAATAAAAGAACTTTTAAATGGTGAATATGAAAATTGGATATTAAATCAGGATAAAGACATAAAAAAAATAATTAATCAAAAAAATCTAGGTGAGCATTTTTGATTTTTTTGATTTTTATTTACAGACTCTAATGGACGGTATTGTAGTGATTTCATTGGTTTTATCATCAATCATTTTGCTTGCAATATAAAATCCGTAATTACTTGAGTATACATTTAAAACATTATGAGCTTTTATAGAATCTCTTAATTCATTTTCATTTCTAGAACTACCTTTATCGATTTTACCATCAATTGATAAAATTTCTTTTTCAGATTTAAAAATTTTTAAAACTTTAATAATAAATAAAGTACAAATATCTTCTAATTCTTGTGGTTTTATAATAGCGAAAACTTTTTCATAAGTTTTAGCAGAAGAAACTCCGCCTGTCATTAGAAAAAACTTTTAAAAAAATCGTATTTGATGTCGACAAAATCATGTGTTCTTTCCAAGAATTTTGATCAGACAAAACTGCAATAAAAGCAGTTATAATAATATCCCAATTTTATAAACTCTTTTATGCTTTTGTCTAGAGTCGGTTAATTTTTTCATTTCTTCTTTAAAATTTTTAATAACGGTTTTATTTAAATTATCAATAGAAATTTCATATTTTTTTAATCTATCGCGAATCATTTTTCTAGTAGTACGTTGTTTTATAAATGTAAGCGCCATAAAAATAATAACTTATTTATACTAAATTTACTATAAGATAAACGTAATTTTAAAAAAAACATAAAAACATATCAAATAATGCTAAAAAATATAGTATGTGAAGTGTTTAATTGATTTTTCTCATGTCTTTATCCTGATTTTTCAACCTAATCGATTTACTATCTACATTATACGTGATATAATTAATTATAGTTAGAGGTGAATTTATGATAAAAAAAAGTTATTACTTTATATTTATATTTATTTGTATTTTTTGTTGTATTATTAGAGTAGATGCGGAGGAAACTTTTAGTAATACAGTTTGTAATATTGGAAGCACAGATGGATTGTTGTATTCAAATGATTGGTCTTTCGTTTTAATTAAACCGCCTGTGAATGATTTGCCATCAAATATTGATTTGGATAAAAATAAAGCAGTTTATGTTTTTAATTATTCTGTTATCCAGATTAATAATAAAGATAATGGTAATAGTATATATGCAAGCCATTCCATAGGAAATGTTGATAACATCGGGACTGACGATAAATTTGCTAATTTGGGAACAGGTAAGGATGGAATGTATTCTACAGATGAACTTATCAAATTATTAAATTCTGCGAAATGCCCTAATTATGTTTATGCAGCATCTAGTCTTGAAAAGCAAAAAATAGGATTTATTTTTTCTAGTAAAAAAGTTGATAATGCAAAAGAAATTTTTGAAAAAGCAGGTTACGATGTTCTATTCGAACAAAATGGAGGATCAAATTTAGATGATGAAAATATTAAAAATTTTGAAAATAATTTAAATGATATGAAGTCAAAACTTGAAGAATATAAAAAAGGTAATTGGAGTGAAAAATATAACGAAAAGTGTAGTAATCTTACATATTTCGGTGGTGATGGAATTAATGTCATGATTACATATTATGAGAAGTATAGAGCTTTATTACCTGATTCATATGACAAAAGTGAAGCAGAAAAAATATATAAAGAATACAAAAATGCAAAATGTGCTTTATCTTCTCCAAGTGATAATAAAGATAATGATATGGATTTATCAGGATGCATAATTGATAAAGGAACTCAATCAATTATTGATTGGATAATGAATTTAGTAAGAATTGGTGGAGTAATACTATTAGTAGTTCTTGGAATGCTTGATTTTGTAAAAGCAGCAGCATCAGGAGAACAAGAAGAAATGAAAAAAAGCAAATCCAAATTTGTTAAAAGATTAATTGCATGTGTTGTATTATTCTTTGTACCAATAATAGTAAAAATATTAGTTGGATTAGTTAATCTTGGAAGTGGAGAAAGTTGTAAATCTAATAATACACATCAAAGTAATTCTGGTGATACACAGAATGGTGGCTCCGAAAAATCTTAGGTTATTATTCTCATAAAATAAAATCACTCATAATATATATTAGGGTGATTTTTATATGCTTTCAATTATTTCATTAAAAGAATTTGAATTAAAAAGAAATAGTTTTATTATAATTGATATAAGAAGTTCAGAAAAATATAATAATAACCATATACCAAACTCAATAAATATTCCTGTTGGAAAACTTATTGTTACTCCACAAAATTATTTAGATAAAAATAAAACATATTGTTTATATTGTACAAAAGGTATTAGTAGTTTAAATATTGGAAAAATACTTTCAACGCAAGGTTATAAAATACTAAGCTTAGATGGTGGATATGAAAATTGGATATTAAATCATTAAAAAACATTGACGAACAAATGTATGAATGCTAAAATTATTATAGGATGGTGAGGCTAATGTTATACGTCATAATAGGATTAAATGTATTAATAATAATTTTAGTTGTTATCTCTATAACAAAAAATATTAATGAGTCAAATATAACAGAAAGATTAGGAAAGCTTGAAACAAATATGGTTAAAGAAGTAGGGGGGTTTCAAAATGAAATTAATTTAACACTCAATAAACATTTTAATGAGCAAAATGACAAAATAGAACAAAAACTTCGTATGATAAATGATAAAGTAAATGAAAGAATAGATCAAAATTTTGAAAAAACGAATAAAACATTTACAAATGTTTTAGAACGTCTATCAAAAATAGATGAAGCTCAAAAGAAAATTGATACACTAGGTGAAGATATAGTATCACTACAAGAAGTACTAACTGATAAGAAAACACGCGGTATATATGGAGAAGTAAACTTAAAACATATACTTACGAATGTGTTTGGTGAAAATAATGATAAAATATATAAATTACAATATACATTTGAAAATGGTAGTATAGCTGATAGTGTATTATTTGCACCAGAACCTCTTGGTGTTATTGCAATAGATTCAAAATTTCCTTTAGAAAATTATCAAAATATGGTTAACAAAGAAAATTCTAAAGAAAGCAGAAATATGTATGAAAAACTATTTAAGCAAGATATGAAAAAACATATAGATGCTATTAGTAGTAAATACATAATACCAGGGGTTACTTCGGATCAAGCAATCTTATTTTTACCTGCAGAAGCCATATTTGCTGAGGTTAATGCATATCATCAAGATATAATAGACTATGCTTATAAAAAAAGAGTATGGATTACATCTCCAACTACACTTATAAGTACACTTACAACGATACAAATAATAATAAAAAATATAGAAAGAGATAAATATACAAAAGTTATTCACAGCGAATTGAAATTATTGAATGAAGAATTCATAAGATATAAGGATAGATGGGATAAACTATATAGAAGTATTGAAACAGTTTCAAAAGATGTAAAAGATATACATGTTACAACTGATAAAATTACAAAAAGATTTAACTCAATTAATCAAGTAGAAATGGATAAGATAGAATATGAAGATAATAAATAATTTATTAGTTTTATTAATATGGATATTGAATATATTTTCAATTGTATTTAATATAAGTTTTAATTATGAAGTAAACATATTAATTTGTATTTCACTTTCAATAATAGTTGTTTTACCAC
>ERZ779852.2547-NODE-2547-length-14689-cov-6.138581_pt1 | contig 14689 bp, 11 predicted proteins | sample MGYA00511559_ERZ779852 | MGnify/ENA primary metagenome ERZ779852 (study PRJEB29588, sample SAMEA2157977) | human gut metagenome | biome: human gut; feature: human-associated habitat; material: faeces | place: Denmark | collected 2008/2010 ...
GGCAGCCCCGCCCACCAATAAGCAGCGGTTCCGTTCTCCGGGCCGCTGTCAGCCTGCACCGGCATTTTCCCGGAGGACTTTCCGAGATAGATGATTACCGCCGCGCGCAGGGACGCAAGATAACAGTAGGAGGTGAACGCAGATGGAGCAGCCGGCATTGCTGGAAATGCGGAACATAACCAAGGAATTCCCCGGTGTAAAGGCACTTGACGGCGTATCGCTTACCGTTCGTCCCGGTACCGTCCATGCACTGATGGGGGAGAACGGCGCTGGGAAATCCACCCTGATGAAATGTCTGTTCGGCATCTACAATAAGGATCAGGGAACCATCATTTTGGACGGAAAAGAAGTGTCGTTCAAAAGTTCGAAGGAGGCGCTGGAAAACGGCGTTGCCATGGTGCATCAGGAACTGAACCAGGCGCTGACCCGCAGCGTGATGGATAACCTTTGGCTGGGCCGTTACCCCAAGGCTGCGGGCATTATGGTTAGCGAATCCATTATGCGTAAAAGAACACAGGAGATCTTCGAGGAATTGGACGTTCATGTTGACCCCAGGGCCATCATGTCCACCCTGCCTGTCTCCCAGCGTCAGATGGTGGAAATCGCAAAGGCAGTCAGCTATAATGCAAAGGTGATCGTATTCGATGAGCCGACCTCCTCTTTGACCGAGGCGGAGGTAGAGCATCTTTTCCGCATCATCGATATGCTGAAAAAGCGCAACTGCGGCATCATCTACATCAGCCACAAGATGGACGAGATCCTGCGCATCAGCGATGAGGTCACCATCATGCGGGACGGCCAGTGGGTCGCCACCCGTAATGCCGGCGATCTCACCATGGAGGAGATCATCAAGCTGATGGTGGGCCGTGAGCTGACCAACCGCTTCCCGCCCAAGGATAATAAGCCCGGAGAGGTCATTCTCGAGGTAGAGAATCTTTCCGGCAAATACACCCGGCTCAAGGAGGCCAGCTTCCAGCTCCGCAAGGGCGAGGTGCTGGGCATCGCCGGGCTGGACGGCTCCGGCCGTACCGAGGTGCTGGAAAACCTGTTCGGCGCCATGACCAAGGGCAGCGGCACCATCCGCCTGCACGGAAAAGAGATCCGCAACAGGACCCCCAAGGAGTCCATTAAAAACGGCTTTGCCCTGCTTACCGAGGAGCGCCGTGCCACCGGCATTTTCGGCATCCGCGATATCAGAGAAAACACCGTTATTTCCAACCTCAATAGCTATTTGATCGGCGGCGTCCCCAGCGATGACAAAAAGATCGGAGCATTCTGCCTCAGCGATAAAAAGATGAAGGCCGATACCGACTGGGCCATCAAGGCCATGCGCATCAAAACCCCCAGCCAGTCCGCACAGATCCGGTCACTTTCCGGCGGCAACCAGCAAAAGGTCATCATCGGCCGCTGGCTGCTTACCAAGCCCGAGGTGCTGCTGCTGGATGAGCCGACCCGCGGCATCGATGTCGGCGCCAAGTATGAAATCTACCAGCTGATCCTTGACCTTGCCCGGGACGGCAAGGGGGTCATCATGGTGTCCTCCGAAATGCCGGAGCTTCTGGGCATCTGCGACCGTATTCTGGTCATGTCCGGCGGGCGTCTGGCCGGTGAGGTAGACGCTGCGAACACCAGCCAGGAGGAGATCCTGACGCTGGCGGCGAAATATGTGTAAGAAGGAGAGTTAAGCCATGAGTAATGGAACAAAAGTGTTGGGAAAGGATGAGCACATCGGCAAGCGCATCGGCAAGCGCATCAAAGAGTTTTTGTTGAATAACGCACTCATCATCACTATGGCCGTTGCGGTTATCTATATCGCAATCAAGAACCCCAACTTCATCCGGACTGCCTCCGTGATCAATATTCTCTCCCAGACGGCAGCCTATCTGCCTGCTGCCTTGGGCATCGGCGGCTGCATCGTGCTTACCGGCACCGACCTTTCCGCCGGACGCGTGGTAGGTCTGACGGCGTGTATTTCGGCCTCACTGCTGCAAAATGCCGCCAACGTCGCCAATAAGATGTGGCCGCAGATCGGCACGCTGCCCATTCCGGTGGTCATTCTTCTGGCCATGATGATCGGTGCGCTGGTCGGCTGCTTCAACGGCTTCTTTGTGGCAAAGTTCAAGCTGCACCCCTTCATCGTTACGCTGGGCACGCAGCTCATCCTGTTTACCTGTCTGCTGCTGTATGTTCAGCAGGGCAACAATAAGGGCGCGGCCATCTCCAATCTGGACCCCTCCTATACCAACTTCGTAAAGGGAGCCCTGTTCAAGATCAAAGGAGTGCCCGTCCCCCGGTATGTTCTGTTCGCCGTTATCCTTACCGCTATCATGTGGTTTGTCTGGAATAAAACCACCTTCGGCAAGAATATGTTCGCGCTCGGCTCCAATGAGGAAGCCGCCCGTGTTTCCGGCGTTAATGTATTCGCCGTCACCATCGGCGTATTCGCGCTGGCAGGCGCCATGTACGGCTTCACCGGCTTCATCGAGGGCGCCCGTGTCGCCTCCAATACCGCCAATACCGGACTGAACTACGAATTGGATGCCATCGCGGCGTGCGTCATCGGCGGGGTATCGTTTGTAGGCGGTATCGGTAAGATCCGTGGAATCGTCATCGGTGTATTGATGCTGCGTCTCATCTTCGTCGGACTGCTGATGATCGGCGTACCGCAGGACCTGCAGTATCTCATCAAGGGCGGCATCATTCTGTTCGCCTGCGCACTGGATATGAGAAATTATCTTGTAAAGAAGTGATATCACACAAAGATGGCGCGCGCCTGCGGGCCGTCTTTGTTTTACTGAAAATCAGTTAAAATCCCCGGGAAAAGAGGGTGAAGGAACCGATGGAATTGTATCGGGTGCTGCTGGTAGATGACGAGGAGGATATCCGGGTCGGCATCAGCCAAAAAATGAAATGGAACGACCTGGGCTTTTCGCTGGTGGGGGAGGCAGCCAACGGACAGGACGCTTTGGAACTGGCGGAAAGCCTATGTCCCGATCTGGTCCTTACCGATATCAAAATGCCCTTTATGGACGGGCTGGAGCTGTGCCGTATTCTAACCAAGCGGCTACCCGCCTCCAAATTCGTGGTGTTTTCCGGTTTCGATACCTTTGACTATGTTAAGCAGGCGCTGCAAATGAATGTGGCTGAGTATATCCTCAAGCCCATCAATGCTGAGGAACTGACCGGAGTCCTGCAAAAGCTCAAGGCCGATCTCGACCGGGAGCGTGCGGAACGGCAAGATGTCGAACTGTTGCGCAGCCGCTACCGGGATTACCTGCCTGTTCTGCGGGAACTGTTTTTTACCAACCTGTTGGAGGGGCGTCTTGCCCCCGGCACCGAGGCGGAGCAGGCCGAGCGGCTGGAGATAGACCTTTGCGGCAACCGCTGGACGGCAGCACTGGCCTATATCGGCGAAAAAAGTCGGGACACCATGACCGCCCTTTCGGTACAGAAGCTGCTGGAGGAAAACCTCCCCGAGGGCTGCCATTCCTTCCTCTACCACGATTGGATCGCTACCGTCGCCGCCTTGACCGATGACTTCACCGTTTACGATTTTATTGGGGCGCTGGATCGGGTCTGCATTCTTGCAGGGGTCTATTTCGGCGTGACCCTTACCATTGGGGTGGGGGCGCCCTGCACCGCCCTGTCGCAGCTTTCCGGTGCTGCCTATGAGGCGAGGGAGTCGCTGGAATACCGTTCCATGGTTGGGCGTGGGCAGGTCATCTATGTCGAGGACCTGGAAGTGCAGCACGGCGCCGTTCTGCTGTTCGATGAAAACGATGAGCGGGCAATCACCGCAGCCATCAAGTTGGGAAATGAAACCGAGGTGCGGGAAACGGTCGCCGCCCTTATGGAAAAGCTCCGCCGTTTTAATCCATCTGCCAGCCAGTATAACCAGTTTTATTTGGAACTGCTCACCCACTTGATGAAGGTCACGCGGCGGTCGGGCGTGGAGGTCGAGGAGGTTTTCGGTGCAGGCTTTTCACCGTTTGTACAGTCAGTCAATACCCCGGAGTGGGGAACGCTGGAAGACTGGTGCGTGGAGCGCTGCCTGCTTTTGCGCTCCCTTATCCGCAGGCGCCAAACCGACACGGCCAGCCGGACGGTGGAGCTTGCTAAGGAATACATCGGCAGCCACTATAAGGATAACGGTCTTTCAGTGGATACGCTCTGCGATTATCTCCATTTAAGCTCAACCTATTTTTCCACGCTGTTTAAGAGGGAAACCGGCATTCCATTTACCTCCTATGTTACCAAGGTGCGTATGGAAGCAGCTGCCGAAGCCCTTTGCACAACAGAGGAAAAAACATATCTTATTGCGCTGCAGTGCGGATATGAAGACCCCAACTACTTCAGCTATGTGTTTAAGCGTTATTATGGCGAAACACCCACCAAATACCGAGCCAACCACAGTTGACCGTTACAAGGAAGAAAGGAGCTCCAGTGGAAACAAAGCGCCCCGGATTACTCCAGCGGTGGGAAAGGTTATACCACCGCTCCAGCATACAAATGATTCTGTCACTGTCTTTTACGGCAGTGGCAGTCATTGGTATGCTCTTTTTGGGGATTGCGCTGCTGCTGCGCTTTTCTTCCTCTGCCAATACGATGGCGGCAGATAATACCAAGCGGATTTTATCGCAGGTTAATTTTAATTTAGACCGCTACCTTCACAATATGATGCAGGTGTCGGATACAGTTTACTACCGTGTTGTAAAAAATGCCGATTTGGAGCAGCAGGAGAAAAAAGAGGAGCTGCAGAACGCACTGGAGCTTTTGTATGCCAAGGATCGCGATGTGCTGGTTTCTTTGGCGATTTTTGATCGGGACGGTGATCTGATTGCTGCCACCCCGCTGGCAGATCTCAAAAACAGCGTTATGCCCAGTCGGGAGGAATGGTTCACTACTGCCATGGAACGCATTGAGAATATGCATTTTTCCACTCCGCATGTCCAAAACCTTTTTGTAGATCCTGATATTCGCTATCATTGGGTGGTTTCCCTCAGCCGCCAGGTTGAATTAACAAGAGGCGGAAGAACCCAAAGCGGTGTGCTTTTGGTAGATATGAACTTCAGTAGGATTGAGCAGATTTGTAAGGACATTTCTCTTGCAAACGGACAAGGCTATCTATATCTTATTGACAGCGAGGGAGAGATTATCTACCACCCCCGTCAGCAGCTTATTTATGCCGGACTGCAGGAGGAAAACAATATAGTTGCCGCAGACTATTCCGACGGCACCCATACAGAGACTTTTCTTTCCCAGCGTCGTCAGGTCACCATAAAGACAGTGGGTTATACGGGCTGGAAACTGGTTGGCGTAGTTCCGGCGGAAACCCTGCGGGATAATTACAGCCAGCTTTTGTGGTTCGCGTTATTTATGGTGTTTTTCTCCATCTTCCTGCTGGTCTTTGTCAATTTGCGCCTTTCGGAGTGGATCACGGCGCCGATGAAAAAACTGGATCATGCGGTGAGGGAGCTGGAAAAGGGGAAAGAAACGGTCAATTTCGATGTAAACGGACCCTATGAGATCGCCCATTTGAGCCGCTCCATTCAGTCAATGGTTTCCACCATGCGGCATTTGATGGACGATATTCTGCTGCAAGAGGAGGAAAAACGCCGAAGTGAATTGAATGTCCTGCAATCTCAAATCAACCCACACTTCCTCTATAATACCCTCGATAGTGTTGTATGGATGACCGAGAACGGCCGGACACAGGAGGCGGTCATTATGCTGACGGCTTTGGCACGGTTTTTCCGCATTTCTCTCAGCCGGGGGAGCAATATTATTACGCTTGCAGATGAACTGGAGCACGCCAAGCACTATCTGACGATCCAAAAGATGCGCTACAAAAATAAATTTACTGCCGATATCATGGTGGAACCGGGGATCGAGGGACTATATACCATTAAGCTTATCATTCAGCCAATTTTGGAAAATGCCATTTATCACGGCATGGAATATGCTGATGGGGACGGGCAGATCAATGTTCATGCGTTCCGTTCGCAGGGCAATGTTATAATTGAGGTCTCGGATAACGGTCCCGGTATGTCAGAAGAAACGGTAGAGCGGCTGCTTCGGCCCGACTGGAGCGCAGCAACGGCCGGCTCTAAGGGATCCGGCATCGGTTTCCGTAATGTGCATCAAAGACTGCAGCTTTATTTTGGCTCAGATTATGGTTTGACCATCATCAGTGAACCGGATAACGGAACAGTGGTGCGCATTTGTATCCCCGCTTTGGATAGCGATGCCGCGCAAAAGTATCGGAAGGAGGGAGACCTATGACTCGAAAAACACTGTTGTGGCTGGTTCTTCCTCTGCTTGGGTTAAGCATTCTTTTTTGCCTTTTGGCGTTTGCACCCAATGATTTGAAGGGACAGCCGGAGCTGTTGGAAATGTCGGTTATTCTGCGGGAAGGGGACGGCGCAGCATCGACCATGAGAAAAGGTATGGAGCAGGCAGCAGCCGACCTTAATGTGGAGCTGCGGTTTTTGACGCTTAGCACTGATAACAGCGCAGAGGAACAGGCGCTTCTACTGGAACGGGAAGCTACCGGGAATGTTTCGGCTATTTTGCTTGTTCCGGTGGACCGTGAAATAATAGGAGATGCGGTTTCCACCGCAGCGGATAAGACCACTGTTGTTGCCGTAGAAACCGGCATGACCGCATGGGGAGCGTCGGCAGATGTTTGTATGGATCATACAGCGCTGGGTGAGGCGATTGGTGTGGCGGCGCTTAGTGGCGTTCCGCAGGGCGGTCTGGTGCTGCTTTTGGACAGTCTTCCCGGCGATAACGGAATTCGGGAACGGTTGGAGGCAGCCAAAACACTTCTGCGCAGGGAAGGACGGCAGGTACGGGTTTTCCAATGGAAGCCCGGGGACGAGACACTGACAGACATTCTGCAAATCGAGCGCCCCGATGCGGTGATCGCATTTGAGGCATCTGCACTTTCTAAGGCGGCGGTGCTAATCGGAGAGAAGGAAATGCCGCTGCTTTACGGGTGCGGCTCTACACCGGATATTGCCGATGCGCTGGAACGGGGACGTATTACCGCCATTGCCGCGGTCAATGTGTTCTCGGAGGGCTATTTTGCGGTGCAGATCGCAGCGGCAGCCGCCCGGCATCAGCCGCAGTCGGAGGTTCCGGTCATTGCCTTTTCAGTGGTCCGTAAAGAAACTATGTACCAAAGCGAAAATCAAAAGCTGTTGTTCCCGATGACCTGATTGGGAAGAAGGGAGTATGCATGAGACGGATATATTCTCTTTTGGCTGCTGTTATTATGTTAATTATGCTTTCGTCCTGCGGTGCAGAAACGACTGCTCCACATACGATTCGTATTGGGGTGGCACTGTATCAGCAGGAGGACACATTTATTTCGACGGTCGCCAAGGAATTGCAGCGGGCTGCACAGGAGGCAGAGCAGGACGGCGATGTGAAGATCAACCTGTACTTTGCTGACGGTAAGGGTAGTCAGACCGTTCAAAACGAACAGATTGACCGCTTTTTAGATCGGGAGTATGATGTTATCTGTATCAATATCGTAGATAGAACTGCTGCTGCGGTCATTATTGATAAGGCACAGGCAGCAGATATCCCTGTTATCTTTTTCAACCGCCAGCCGGTGGAGGAGGATTTGCGGCGCTGGGAGCATGCATATTATGTTGGCTTGCCGGCGGGAGACGCCGGCTCGATGCAGGGACAGCTTGTATTAGATGCATGGCGTGCCGATCAGAAGTCCATTGATAAAAACGGCGACGGTGTTCTTCAGTATGTTATGCTGGAGGGAGAAGCCGGACATCAGGACGCTCTGCTGCGGACGGAGCAGTGTGTTGCCGTCCTTACGGAAGCCGGCGTGCCGGTAGAACGGCTTGCAAGCGAAACTGCTAACTGGCAGCGGGGGCAGGCAGCTCTTCGAATGCGCCAATGGCTCCAAAAAGGAGGGGAATACATCGAGGTCGTTTTTGCCAATAACGATGACATGGCTTTAGGTGCTATCGATGCATGGCTGGAAGCTGGCTTGAGTCTTGAGTCTCTGCCGTTTATTGTCGGGGTAGATGCGACACCGCCCGCACTGGAAGCATTGCAGGACGGTACACTAAAGGGAACTGTCCGTAACGACGCAGTCGGTCTGGCAGAGGGGCTTATGCAGCTTATCATGACTTTTTCGGACGGTCATGAAATCTCATCAACGGTGGATCTCACCGATGAACACTATTTGTGGCTGCAATATGAGCCTGTTACCTTGCAAACATTACAGAATAATAAGGGAAAGCATCAGGAGGAATAGATCTTGGCATATTCACACTTGGAAACGGAGATAGAAACCCAGGCGTTCACCGCAGCACTTGCGCGGCTGTATGGTTTAGAAAAGAGCGAAGAAGCCAAAAACCGCTGCAAAGAGGTGATCAACGGTTTTCGAGAGACCTTTAGAAACGATGCAGAAGCGTTATTTTCCGCACCGGGGCGCACCGAAATCGGCGGAAATCATACCGATCACCAGCATGGACGCGTACTGGCGGCTGCTATCAATCTGGATATTCTGGCAGCGGCAGCCCCTAACCATAGTGGTCTGATTCGCGTTAAATCACAAGGTTATCCCATCATCGAAATTGATGTCCGGGATCTTGATCCAAGAGTCGGCGAGGTCAATACCTCTGCTGCACTTCTGCGCGGTGTGGCAAACCGAATAGTCGCCATGGGCTGCTCTTTGGAGGGGTGCGGACTGGACGCTTATATGGTGTCTTCGGTTCCCAAGGGCAGCGGACTCAGTTCATCTGCTGCTTTCGAGGTGCTCATTGGCACGATGCTCAATGAGTTTTTCGGAGAGGGACGCCGGACCCCGGTGGAACTTGCCAAAATCGGACAGTACGCCGAAAATGAATTTTTTGGGAAGCCCTGCGGATTGATGGATCAGCTTGCCTCTGCAGTGGGCGGTGTCATTGCTGTTGACTTTGCCAATATCAGTAACCCCAAGGTTGCACAGCTTGAGGTAGATCTTCATTCTGCCGGGTATGCATTATGCATTCTCGATTCCGGTGCGGGTCACGAGGATCTGACCGGCGAATATGCGGCTATTACTGATGAACTTGGTGCAGTTTGCCGTTTCTTTGGAAAGAAGACACTTCGCGAGGTTGACGAGGAAGATTTCCTTTCCGCACTCCCGCAGATTCGCACAGTAACCGGCGATCGTGCTGTTAATCGTGCTTTCCATGTCTATGCAGAAAACCGCCGTGTGCAGGCGGAAGAGCAGGCGCTGCGGGCTGGCGATTTTGAGAGCTTTTTGTCATTAGTACGGGATTCGGGCTGTTCCTCAGCCATGTTTTTGCAGAATATAATTGCTACAGGGCAAACCGCCTCACAAGAGCTGATGGTGACAATTGCCTTGTGTGAAAGCGTTTTGGCAGGCAAGGGCGCTGTTCGAGTGCATGGCGGCGGCTTTGGCGGCACGGTGCAGGCATTCGTCCCGTTGGAGCTTTTAGAGCATTTCAAAAAACAAACGGAAGCCGTTTTGGGTGAGGGCAGCTGTCATGTTGTGACCATACGCCCGGCAGGCGGCGTCCGCTTGGGATAAGGAGAATGGGTTATGATTGATCAGGCAATTGCAGATCTTATTGGATATGCACTTCATACACGGCTTATTGAGCCAGCGGATCAGGTGTGGGCAGTCAATCGACTGCTTCCTGCCCTGGGACTGGACGCATGGGAGGAAATGCCTGCCGCGGAGCGCCCATTGGGAGATATTCTGCAGGGGCTTTCCGATTGGGCGGCGGTGCATCATCTCATTGAGGACGACCAAACCGGCAGAGAGCTTTTCGATACCGAGTTGATGGGGCGGCTGACCCCAAGACCCTCGCAGGTTGTTCGGACATTTTGGGATAAGTATAAAGTTTCGCCGCAGACAGCCACCGATTGGTTCTATCGCTTTAGCATGGATACCAACTATATTCGTCGTGACCGAATCGCACGCGATGCCAAATGGAAAGCCGCAACTCCCTATGGGGAGCTGGATATTACCATCAATCTTTCCAAACCGGAAAAGGACCCAAGAGCCATTGCTGCGGCTAAGACTGCATCGCAAAGCGGCTATCCCCGCTGTGCACTTTGCCGCCAGAATGAAGGCTACGCAGGCAGGCTCAACCACCCTGCCCGCCAAAACCATCGGGTCATACCCGTCACCATCAACGGAGAAAACTGGTTCTTTCAGTACAGTCCCTATGTCTACTACAATGAGCATTGTATCGTTCTCAATGGCAGTCATACCCCCATGAAAATCGATCGAGCGGCATTCTGCAAGCTGCTGGATTTCGTCAGGCAGTTCCCGCACTACTTTGTAGGCAGCAATGCAGACCTGCCCATCGTGGGAGGCTCCATTCTTAGCCACGATCATTTTCAGGGTGGACGCTACACCTTTGCGATGGAGAAAGCCCCCATAGAGCAGCCGGTTGTTTTTCCGGGCTTTGAGGACATTGAAGCAGGCATTGTGAAATGGCCGCTGTCGGTTATTCGCATCAGTGGCATCTGCCAGGAACGATTGGTGGATCTTGCGGTTCGGATTCTGACAGCATGGCGCTGCTATACTGATGAGGGTGCCTTCATTTTCGCCGAAACAGGGGGCGAGCGGCACAATACCATTACGCCAATTGCCCGGCGAAGGGAAGACCGCTATGAGCTGGATCTGGTGCTGCGAAATAATATCACGACACCGGAATACCCCCTGGGCGTATTCCACCCGCATCAAGAGCTGCATCACATCAAAAAGGAAAACATCGGTCTCATTGAGGTTATGGGCTTGGCGGTGCTGCCATCACGATTAAAGCAGGAGATGGCAGCGCTTGCCGATGCTTTGGTAACCGGGCGGGATATTTGTCAGGACGAGCTGCTGGCAAAGCATGCAGACTGGGCAGAGGAGCTGAAAACACGCTACACCTTTACGGCGCAAAATGCAGAGGAAATCCTGCAGCAGGAGATCGGCAAAGTGTTTGCCACCGTACTGGAGCATGCCGGGGTATTCAAATGTACTCCGGAAGGGCGGATCGCTTTTCATAAATTCATCGAGAGTGTATCATAAGGAGGAAACATATGAAAACCATTTTAGTGGCAGGAGGCGCCGGCTATATCGGCAGCCATATGGTAGTACTGCTGTCCCGTCGCGGCTATGATGTTATTGTGGCAGACAATCTGCAAACGGGACATCGGCAGGCGGTTCGCGGTGCGCGTCAGCTTTATGTAGGAGATCTGAGGGATACCGCATTCCTTGACCGAGTTTTCTCTGAAAACCGCATCGATGGCGTTATCAACTTTGCTGCCTGCTCTCTCGTAGGAGAAAGCGTCAAAGACCCTCTCAAATATTATGGAAATAATGTTTCGGGAGCGATTTCATTGCTTTCGGCTATGCATGCGCACGGCGTGAAAAATATCGTGTTTTCCTCCACTGCAGCTACCTATGGCGAACCGGAAAAGCAGCCCATTGAGGAAGGCGATCGTACCGAACCGACCAATCCCTACGGTGCTACCAAGCTGGCTATCGAGAATATGCTGAAGTGGTGTGACAAGGCATATGGTATCCATTATGTAGCGCTGCGCTATTTCAACGCCGCCGGTTCAGACCCGGAAGCCGACATCGGCGAGGACCACAACCCTGAGACTCATCTGATCCCGCTGGTGATGAAAACAGCCCTCGGTCAAAGGGATCATATCGGTATCTTTGGAGACCATTATCCCACTGCCGACGGAACCTGCATTCGGGATTATATCCATGTGCAGGATCTGACTCTGGCACATCTTTCGGCACTGGAATACCTGGAGAAGGGGGGAAGCAGCGATGTGTTCAATTTGGGCAGCGGTACCGGCTATTCCGTCAGCGAGATCATCGAAACCGCCCGCCGCGTTACCGGCAGGGAGATCAAAGCAGTCGTCGAACCACCCCGCCCCGGTGATCCCTCGGTGCTTATCGCCTCTAACCAAAAGGCAAAAATGGTTTTGGAATGGCAGCCCAGCCGTGGTTTAGAGCAAATTATCTCCGATGCATGGGCTTGGCATTCCGGTCACCCCAACGGCTATGAGGAGTGATACCGATAAGATTTGATGTACAAGCCATAAGACTTCAAATAGGAAGATAATATAAACCACCATACATCAAAAGCCCGGTTTGGTTTTGTACCGAACCGAGCTTTGCAAATGGTTCATATTGTTAGTTTGTATTTATGGTGTTACACCTTCAAAATAATATGATATAGGCAGAGAAGTAAGGAGGTTCTGATGAAAAGAAGAATCATTGAAATCAATCGAGAACAGTGCAACGGCTGCGGTGCCTGTGCAGCCGCTTGTCACGAAGGCGCAATCTCCATGATCGACGGCAAGGCGCAGCTCATGCGGGACGATTACTGCGATGGACTGGGTGACTGCTTGCCGGTTTGTCCCACGGGAGCCATCACCTTTGTTGAGCGAGAAGCTGCTGCTTACGACGAAAAAACCGTTATGGAAAACAAACGCAAAATGATGCAGGAAAAGATGAAAAAGGAGGGAATGACATTACCTTGCGGCTGTCCGGGAAGTCAGACAAGAAGAATTGAGCACACAGCATATGCCGAGGTGGAAGAGGAAAATGCTAAGTATGTCAGCAGGCTGTCGCAATGGCCCGTGCAGATAAAGCTGGTTCCTGTGAATGCACAGTATTTTGACGGAGCGAAGCTGCTCATCGCTGCCGACTGTACTGCTTATGCCTATGCTGCTTTTCACGAGCAGTTTATTCGGGGGCATATCACTCTTGTGGGGTGCCCCAAGTTGGACGATGTAGACTATTCCGAGAAGCTTACCGAGATTATCCGCGACAACGACATCAAGAGTGTGACCATCGTGCGCATGGAGGTCCCCTGCTGTGGCGGATTGGAGACTGCTGCAAAAAAGGCGCTCCAGCAAAGCGGTAAATTCATTCCTTGGCAGGTTGTCACCGTAACGGTAGACGGCAGGCTTAGGGAAGAATGATTACAGTACTTAAAGAACCTTTTTAGGAATAGAAAAGACGCAGTATTATACCGGATATTATTCCTTTCGCAGAGAAAAGTGGACCCATTGTAATCATTATATGGGGCATCATTTGATACCATAATACAGCTTCAACTCCTCGGGGACATCTGTTGTCAGCACCATGCTGCCGTAATAGTGGCAGCGGGGGTCTGCCAGCATGGTGTCCCTTTGACCATGTGCCGTCCTCGGGGCGCAGGGGCATCATACCAGTACATAAAGGCACTTTTGCCGTCATTCGGCGTCGTGATGTTGGTTTCCTCCGGCGGACAGCACTTACCGTCCCAGTCCTGTGGTTTTGTGCTGTATCGGGGTGGGACTGACAGCTGGCGTATTTTACCGCTACCCAGGAATAGGAGCCGATGCGCAGGTCCTCGTCCCCCACCCCGGCAAGGCTGACAATGGCGCTGCTACCGGCATTCTCAACATAGTTACAGCTTTTCTGCATTCTGCGCAGAATAATCGACATTTCACCCCGCGGAGCGTTTTTTATTCTTATTTTAATCTATAATGGTTGCGTCCTGCTGGGGCGGTGTTGCCCTGCCCTTGGGCAAAAATATAACCCGCCCCGATATAAAAAGAGGCAAAAGGAGGAACCAACCTATGAAGAAACGCCTGCTCAGTGTCCTGCTGGCACTGTGTATGCTCCTCTCCATGCTGCCCACCACCGTCTTTGCGGCGGATAGCAGCACGGTGGAAACCAAAGTCAGGGTATGCTATACCAATCTTCCCTCCACGGGCGAGGTAAGCTACTGGCTTTATCAGGAGAAAGTAGACACCAACGGTGACGTCGATTCCACCATCACGCAGACCGGCGCTTCCGCTAACTATTACAATGTCAAGTGGGAGCCGGCTACCTCTACGATCACCCTGAACAATATCAATGCTTCTAAGGTCGCCGTCAATACAACGGGCGTCTCTTTTATCTATCTGACGCAGGGCGATCTGAACATCAAGCTGCTGGGCGCCAATAAGATCGGCGACCACGAAGGCGCCAATTTGATTTACGCCATTTACACAACAAATGCAGATGGCACCGTCACCATTTCCGGCCCCGGCTCGCTGCTTACCCGCGGCGGAGACTATACCAGCAACACCAGCCACTCCGGCACACCGGTTCGTATTGCGGGCAACCTTATCATTCAGGATGGCGCCGACTTTACTACCGTGTGCAAATACCATAAGCCTCAGCAGCATGGTATCTATGTAGGCGGCGATCTTACCATCAAGGATCGTGCGAAGCTCTCGGCGACCCGTACTGAAATTGAACACACCTATACGAGGGAGGAGTGCTATGCCCTCAATCTGGGCGGTGCGCTCACCCTTGAAAATGAAGGCGCCATCGAACTGAAAACCTTTAAGCCGTACAAAGGAAAAAACACCTGGTGGTATGTGGCATGGACCTGCAACAAGGATATCACGCCCGGATTGGATAACTATATCACCGCGCCCGATGGACTGCAGCTCCCCAGCAAGCAGGAAACCGGAATATATCCCAGGAATAATGTGGACAATGTTGTCCAGATCTACTACAGTGTCAAAGCAAATGCCGAATCTCATGTCTATGACCAGGAGGTAGCAGAGGGGCGCTATCTGGCAACAGCGGCTACCCTTACCAGCCCCGCTACCTACTATTACAGCTGCAGCAAGTGCGGCGCTTCCGAGAAAA
>ERZ779852.2548-NODE-2548-length-14677-cov-6.227397_pt1 | contig 14677 bp, 14 predicted proteins | sample MGYA00511559_ERZ779852 | MGnify/ENA primary metagenome ERZ779852 (study PRJEB29588, sample SAMEA2157977) | human gut metagenome | biome: human gut; feature: human-associated habitat; material: faeces | place: Denmark | collected 2008/2010 ...
TATGCGCAACTTTTTCATTATAAATATTTTAAGAAATTAATTCAACCAACAGGTTACCTTTGCAAAAGTTTAGTCAATACACACGGCTTTACTTCGGCTTTGTGGTAAAGCCGATTTTTATTTCATCACACACTATCACCTTTTTGAAAGAAAATATCAATAATAAATTATCTTTAATCATAATTATGTTTAAACTTACTTGCAAGGGCTCACTGTGCGCCCTTACGGCAATGTTATCCGCCTCCGCACTCCTCACCGGCTGTGTGGACGACGATTACGACCTGAGCAAGGACATAGACAAAAATGTCACCGTCGGTGGCAATACGCTCTATCTCCCCGCTTGCTCTACAGGTGAAATCACTATGAGTCGCGTGCTCGACCTCAAAGACGAGAGCTCTATCCGCGCCATCAAGGCCACGGACACTGAGAAATACGGTCTGCAGGTGGGCGACTACATCCTCCTCGAGGACGGCGATCGCTCCGAGACATATGTCAAGGTAGAGCAGGTGCACCTCAAGGACATCCAGATCACAAGCGACGGTATCGACGTGCCCTTCGTGCCCTTCGGCGACCTCACTCTCCCCGCCAACTTCACCTCTAATCTCACCATCAGCGACAACAGCGTTGACACCGAACTCAAGCGCCTCGACCACGCCACCACCGACTTCGACCTCGACATGTATGTAGGCTACTCCTCGGCAGAGTTCCGCGGCGGTCTGAAGATCGACAAGGGCTACACCATCACATTCGACAAAAAGTGGGAAGTGGCAATCACCGACCCTGCCACAGCTGCTATAGCAAAGATCGTAGACGGTCACAAGCTCGTCTTCACCAGCGACAAGAAGCTCAGCAACAACACTCCCTTCCATATGATTGTAAAGGTGAAGGGCTTCAACCTCGGCAACAAGCCGGGCGAGGGCCTCTATAAGCCCGGCCACTTCGACCTGAAGTCTGACGTAGATTTCGCCGGCAATGTCACCGCAGTCGATGACTCTCACGAGTTTGTACTCGGCAACGTGCACGTAGATTTCGACCTAAAGATCAAGCATGCCACCCTCCTTTCGGTTACCGGTATCGTAGATCCTAAAGTCACCATCAATTCTACCAACGTATCTATCGTCGACATCCCCAACTTCCTCGACGATCCCGACAACCATCTCGACGTAGCCAACCCGCAGATCTACTTCACCATCACCAACACTTCGCCCGTTTCGGTGACTGTCAAAGCCATGATCGAGGGTCTCTACAAGGATAAGAGCCCCGTCGAGATCTACATCGGCAAATGGGACGAAGCCTCGATCCACGGCACCGATGAGATTCTCGTAGGCCCGGGCACCACCCGCGTATGCCTCTCGCGCACCGGCGAAGGCTACACCCCCTCCGAGGCCGCACACTACGACCGTGTTCTCAACATCAAGGTCAGCAACATCTCCGACCTGCTCGCTTCCATTCCTACCAACATCGAAGTGAAGAAGATTACAGCAAATGTTGTGCAGGAGCCCGTCACCTTCGTGCTCGCTGCTCCCGACGACAATGGCTACCTCTTCCGCACCGACTACGAGGCTGTGGTGCCCCTGGCTTTCGGCGACAAGCTCAATATCGAATATGACGACAAAGACAACGGCTGGGACGAAGACCTCAAGGGCTACAGCTTCGGCGCACTCAATGTGGAGATGGACGTGGTCAACACCATTCCCCTCTCGCTCGTGCCCGATGCCGAGCTCCTCGGCGTGAACGACGTGGATTTCGCCGATGTCACTATCGACGTTGACGGCCAGATCACCGCCGGCGCACTCACAGCTCCCTCTACCTCGCACATCAAGCTGACCGCCCGCTGCAAAGACGGCGCCGACCTCAATGGCGTGAAGGGTATCCGCTACTGGTTCCGCGCCACGAACGAGGCTGCCACCAACGGCGTGATCCTCAACGAGAACCAGGGCCTCAAACTTGAGAACATCAAAGTATACCTCACCGGAGGCGTAACCATCAACCTCGACGATATCGACGACGACAACGAATAACTTCCTACCATTCACTACACATTTTTTGAAACATGAAAGCTATAAAACACTATATGCTTGCCGGAGCACTCGTCGCAGCTGTGCTCGGAGCCTCGGCACAGGAAGCAAGTCGTTCGGGATATTTCCTGGAGGGGTACAACTTCCGCCACATGCTCAACCCGGCATTCGCCCCTGAGAACAACTATGTCTCCATGCCTATCCTCGCCAACCTCGGCGTGGGTGTCAACAGCAACATCGGCGTCAACACCTTCCTCTACAAGATGCCCGACGGACAGCTCACCACATTCATGAACAAGAGCGTCAGCGCCGATGAGTTTCTCGACAAACTGCAGAAAAACAACCACATCGACGCCAACCTGAATCTCACCCTGCTCTCCTTCGGCTTCCGCGCCTTCCACGGCTACAACACCGTGAGCATCAGCGCACGCACCGAACTCGGCGCCAACATCCCCAAGGACATGTTCAAATTCATGAAATTGGGCATGACAGGCCCCAGCACCCAGTACAGCTTCAAGGACCTGCGCCTGCGCGCCAACGCCTTCGCTGAGGTAGCCCTCGGCCACCAGCACAAGATCAACGACGAGATTGCCGTAGGTGCCAAGGTGAAATTCCTCCTCGGCGTAGCCAACGCCGACGTCCGCATCAAGCAGATGGACATCCTCCTGAGCGATCAGCGCTGGTCGCTCAACGCTCAGGGCGAGATGAACATCGCCGCCGGCAACGGCCTCAAGGTGCCCACCAACAAGGAGAGCGGCAAAGATCTCGACAAGCCCGACGAATACAACCAGATCGACTACGACGGCATCGACTACGACAGCTTCGGCCTCGGCGGCTTCGGTCTCGGATTCGACCTCGGCGCCACCTACGACATGCACAAGTTTGTCGACGGCCTCACCCTCTCGCTCGCCCTCACCGACCTCGGCTTCATCAACTGGACCAACAACCAGCATGCCGTAACTCCCGCCACCACCTGGACCTTCGACGGCTTCGACGACATCGCCATCAACTCCGAGGCTCTCGACTACGACGAAAAGAAGCTCAGCGAGCAGGTCGACGGCATCTTCGACGACCTCAAAGACTGCGCCAACTTCGAGAAGGCCGACGACAGCGGCAAGAGCCGCACCACAGCCCTCGCTGCCACCCTCGCTATCGGCGCCGAGTATCGCATGCCCTTCTACAAGGGTCTCACCGCCGGCTTCCTCTTCAGCCAGCGCATGGGCGGATGCTTCTCCTGGACCGAAGGCCGCTTCTTCGCCAATGTGAAACCCACCTCGTGGTTTGACTGCTCCATCAACTACGCCGCCGGCACCTACGGCTCGTCGCTCGGCTGGATGCTCAACTTCCACCCCAAAGGCTTCACATTCTTCGTAGGCACCGACCACCAGTTCTTCAAAGTCACCCCGCAGTTCGTGCCCGTGGGCAAGTGCAACGCCAACCTCAACCTCGGCATCAGCTTCAACTTCGGCAAGAAGACACCCCGCGTCCCCGAATACGCCAACCTCTAATCCCGCATAGCGCCCCCTCTTAGCGCTATATCCGATAAAAGCCTCAGGGCCTGCATCCGCTGGATGCAGGCCCTGAGGCTTTTATCGGGTCAATGTAACAGCCCGGGGAGTATGTCAAAAAACATCGTACAGGCTGTAGGAGCGCAATATTTTTGGAAGTGTTGGGGAAAATTTGTGGTGGCCCCGGGTCAGTCCCAGAGCTTGTCGGCGACGGCGTAGCGGGGACGGTGCTTTACTTCGGTGAAGATCTTGCCGATATACTCGCCTACCACGCCAATGGCGATAAGGATCAGGCTCCCGAGCGCCCAAATTGAAAGCATTATCGAGGCCCAGCCGGGGCTGATATGGTCGCTGAAGAAGTAGGACACAAGCACATACAGGGCCACTAAGATGTCAAGCACCAGAAGCACCAGCCCGGTCATGAAAATCCACCGCATGGGGCGCGCCGAAAACGATGTGATGCCGTCGATGGAGAAGGCCAGCATCTTGGTGAACGGATATTTCGACTCGCCGGCCACGCGCACATTGCGCACATAGCTCACAGAGTCGTGTTTCAGCCCTATTTGCGGCACTATGCCGCGCAGGAAGAGGTTCGACTCGCCGTATTCCGAGAGCAGATGCAGGGCGCGATTGCTCATCAGGCGGTAGTCGGCATGGTCGTAGACCGTCTCCAGGCCCATGACGCGCTGAAACGAGTAGAAAGCATGCGCCGTGGTGCGCTTGAACCATGTGTCGCTCTCGCGCGACGAGCGCACGCCGTAGACGATCTCGCATCCGTCGCGAAATTTCCGCACCATCTCCTCGATAGCCGCGGGATCGTCCTGCATATCGGCGTCGATCGACACCGCGGCATCGCAGTGGTCCATCGCCGTCATCAGTCCGGCAAGGAGCACATACTGATGGCCCCGGTTGTGGGCCAGCGATATCCCCTTCACGCGACTGTCGGCCTCGTGAAGGCGGCAGATCACCTGCCATGTGTCGTCGCGGCTGCCGTCGTTGCAGAGCAGCACATAGCTCTCAGTGGCCGAGGCCAGCCCGAGCTCGCCGAGGCGGTCGAGCACAGCAAGCATCTGAGGCACAGAGGCCGGGAGGGCCGCCTCCTCGTTATAACACGGCACCACTATGGCTATCCGGGGCAATCTATCGTCGGTCATGGCATCATTTATCTTTTTGGTAGTATCAATTGGAAAAGAGCGGAGGCGTGGGCCGATGTCGGTCCCGGTGCCTCCGCTCTCTGTAAGTCGTTGATCTATCGATAATCAATAGTTGCGGGCTATGATCACGCGCTGTTTCGAAGGCTTGCCGGTGACCATGCACACTCCGGGAGTCTTGTCGCCCTCCAGAGGTATGCAGCGGATGGTAGCCTTGGTGTCGGCTTTGATCTTCTCCTCGGTTTCGGTGGTACCGTCCCAATGGGCGAGGATGAAGCCGCCTTTTTCGATCTCTTCTTTGAATTCCTCGTAAGAATTGACCTCGCGGGTCATCTCCTCGCGGTGGCGCAGCGCCTTGTTGTAGATATTCTGCTGGATATCCTCAAGCAGATTCTTCACAAACTGTGCTATACCCTCGAGCGGCTCTTCCTGCTTCTCGAGCGTGTCGCGGCGCATCACCTCCACGGTGCCGTTTTCGAGGTCGCGGGCACCGATGGCCAGACGCACGGGCACACCCTTGAGCTCGTAGTCGGCAAACTTGAAGCCGGGGCGACGGTTTTCGGCGTCGTCATACTTCACGCTGACGCCCAGCGAGCGGAGCTCCTCTACGATGGGTTTCACCCTCTCGGAGATGGCGGCGAGCTGCTCGGCGTTTTTGTAAATGGGCACAATCACACACTGGATAGGAGCCAGATGCGGGGGAAGCACCAGACCGTTGTCGTCGGAGTGGGTCATGATCAGCGCGCCCATCAGGCGGGTGGACACGCCCCACGAGTTGGCCCACACATATTCGGGCTTGTTGTCCTGGTTGACGAAGGTTACGTCGAAGGCCTTGGCGAAGTTCTGTCCGAGGTTGTGGCTGGTGCCGGCCTGCAGGGCTTTGCCGTCCTGCATCATGGCTTCGATGGTGTAGGTGTTGAGCGCACCGGCGAAGCGTTCGTTGGGAGTCTTCACGCCTATGATCACAGGCATGGCCATATAGTCGCGGGCAAATTTGGCATACAGGTTGATCATCTGCACGGTGCGGGCCTCGCTCTCCTCGGCGGTAGCGTGGGCGCAGTGGCCCTCCTGCCAGAGGAATTCGGCTGTACGCAGGAACATGCGGGTACGCATCTCCCAGCGCATCACGTTGGCCCACTGATTGCACAGCAGAGGCAGGTCGCGGTAGCTGTGGATCCAGTTTTTATATGTACCCCAGATGATGGTCTCGGAGGTAGGGCGGATGATCAGCTCCTCCTCGAGCTTTGCCTCGGGGTCTACTATCACACCGCTGCCGTTGGGATCGTTTTTGAGGCGGTAGTGGGTCACCACGGCGCACTCTTTGGCAAAGCCTTCCACATGCTCGGCCTCGCGGCAGAGAAACGATTTCGGGATAAGGAGCGGGAAATAGGCGTTCTGCACTCCTGTTTCCTTAAACATCCGGTCAAGCTCATGCTGCATCTTTTCCCAGATTGCATAGCCGTAGGGCTTGATTACCATACAGCCTCTCACGGCCGACTGCTCTGCGAGATCGGCTTTGACCACAAGCTCATTGTACCACTGCGAGTAGTTCTCGCTGCGTTTGGTCAAGTCTTTCAGTTCTTTTGCCATTGCAAATATCTATGTATAAATATCTTTCGTGTTTGCGTTGTGTCCCCCTCCCCTTTCCGGATACAAAATTAGAAAATTTTATCCTAACTTCAAAACGGCTTTCATCCGGCCGCGGCGCCTGCCGCGCTTCCTGCGCTTCCTGCCGCACCGTTCTGCAATTCTTGCTGCGCTTATTGCCGCGCCTTGCGGGTCGCAAGTCCCCTGTAAAAGATTCCTTATTTGCTGTCAGGGAAATTTTTGCTGTCAGAGTTTCTTATTCTTGGCATCCACTATCAGCATCGGTCCCGGCACGATGAAAATCTCGAGCCGGCGATTGGCGCGACGCTCTGATGCCGAGCCGTAGGAGGTGTCTTTTATCGGGTCGCTGTCGGCCATAGGATAGCCTTGCAGCATATCAGTCTGTGCGGCGTGGCGGTCGAAATAGTCGTAGAGCGACACTATGCGTTTCTCGGTGAGCGAGTAGAGGTAGTCGTCAGATCCGGTGTCGTCGGAGTGCATGGCCAGGATCACCTTAAATTTGCCATGAGTGCGGAAATAGGGCAAAAAAGGCTTGAGCTTGTCGGCCGCCGAGCCCATCAGCAGCGTATCGTTGGGCGCAAACAGCTCGTCGGCGGGGATTGTGGCTATCACCACCTCCCCTTTTCTGGTGGTCTCCACCTTGTAGCCCATCTTTTGCAGCGCCTGTGCCTCGCGCTTCATGTATCCCTTGATATACGACGTCTGCTTCGAGGGCACATCGGGGAGCATGATGGTCTCCTCGAGCGTCAGCTCCGAGAGATCCACCAGCTGCTCCTGCGAGCTGTCTTTCTTCTGGGCAGCCGAGACAATGGCACACAGAGCGCACACCGCCAGCGACGCCATGCGCGCACGGCGTGCTCCGCTCCGTAAAAAGTCTTTGAAATATCTCATATCGTAGCGCACTTTGGCTCTTCTTGTTATCTCTAAGCGGCCCGGAGAGGGGTCAGATGATCGAATCCTCGTAGGCCATCTCGGCGTGCACCAGCAAGGGCGCGTCGTCGGGGCTCACCACGGCGTCTTTGTCCTTGCGAAGCATCCGCTTCACATAGTCCACCACCTCCTGCTCTATGTCGTCGGGATCGTCGTCGGGATCCGACTCGATGTCGAGCAGACCGTTCTCCTCATAGAAGTCCCATATCATGTCCACCACGTTGAGCACCTCATCGGTGTCGTAGGGCTTGCGTCCGGCCTCCACGAGGGCTTGATTCATGGCCTCCACGGCCTTCAGTTCGTCAAATTCCATATACAAAGAGTAGTTTTGTGAGTTTACAATCCTGTATCAGAGCTCGAGCAGCCCCCGGGGGATCTCCATATCCACCACGCAGGCCTCGGGGTCGACCCCCTCGACCAGCGCTACAGGCACCAGGAGCGGTCCCTGCCCTGCGGCGGCGTCGCGTCTCTCTATGATAAACAAATAATTGGCGGTAGAGTCGTCGAAATCTGTGATTTTTCCGATTATTTCACCATCGGAGCGCACATCGAAGCCTATCAGGTCGTCGGCATACATGCCGTCGCCCTCCTCCCCGGCGCCTTCCCCGGCCTGCTTGTCGAGGTCGCGGACCAGGGCATAGACCTTATGGCCGCAGAGCGCGGCAGCCTGCTGCTGAGTCTCCACGCCGTCGATGCTCACCAGGTCGGTCTCCGCGCTTTTGGGGCGCACCGAGGTGGGGAAGAAGGGCACGAAGATGCCGTCGATCTCCAGCACTATGCACTGCAGTGCCTCGAGATCTACGTCGGCTGTAAGTTGCACCACTATCTCTCCGTCGATGCCGTGGGTCTTCAGCAGTGTCCCTACTGGGCGGAGTTCACTCCTCTTTATCATCGGTCAGAGCTATTTGTCATTCGGTCAGAGCAACGACTGATTCTTTTTCTTCTTCTTTTTCCCGGCGGGCTGCACCTGCTCGCGAAATTCGTGCAGACGCATCTTCTGAGGGTCGGGACGCAGAGCGCCGTGCGACATCTCGGCCAGATCCTTGAATATCTTCGCATCCTCCACTCCGTCGGCGTTGACGGCGAGCATCTGCTTCTTCATGTGGTTGGCCAGCAGGCGCGTGGCCTCGTCGCGCTCGGGGCCCTCCTCCATGGCTGCCACAGTGTCGATAAGCTGCTGTGTCAAATGGCCGTAGTGGCGGTAGCGCATCGGCGCCTGGGTGTAGGGCACCTTCTCGGGGAGAGTGTGCAGCTCATCGGCCTGTATCACATCGCAGGGATAGTCGATATCCAGCTGAAAGTGAGCCATGATGGCGAGATGATCCCACAGTTTGTGTTCGTTTTCGGGAGCACGGAGTTCGGGAAAGAGATTGCCCATAGACTTGATGATGGAGTAAGCGCAGAGGGTGCGCTCCTCCCTGTCCTCGATGGTCAGGCAGTGGTCCACCATCCGCTGTATGTTGCGCCCGTATTCGGGGAGCACCAGTTGCGAGAGCCTTGTGTTGTAAGTGAGCATTTGGAGATGCGTTGATATTGGGGTTAAGTGTAGTATCTTATAAAGCAACACGGCGCAGCGGCTGTTTGTTGGCTTCCGCGCCGTGTAGCTATGCGGGTCGTCCCCCCCTGCGGGGGATGTGTCATTACATGTTCATACCGCCGTCGACCTGGATCACCTGACCGGTGACATAGCTCGACATGTCGGAAGCGAGGAAAGTGGCCACATTGGCGATGTCGTCTACCTTGCCGCCGCGGCGCAGAGGTATCTTCTGGATCCACTCGGCGCGGATATTGTCGGGCAGAGCGGCAGTCATGGCTGTCTCGATGAAGCCCGGAGCGATGGCGTTGGCGCGGATGCCGCGGCTGCCTACCTCCTGTGCCACACTCTTGGCCAGGGCGATAAGGCCGGCCTTCGATGCGGCGTAGTTGCTCTGGCCGGCGTTGCCGTGCACACCTACCACCGAAGCCATGTTGATGATAGAGCCGGAGCGCTGGCGCAGCATGATGGGGAGCACGGCGTGGATGAAGTTGAAGGCGCTCTTGAGGTTCACAGCGATCACTGCGTCCCACTGAGCCTCCGACATACGCATCATCAGGCCGTCTTTGGTGATACCGGCATTGTTGACCAGGATGTCGATGCTGCCGAAGTCTTTATGTATCTCTTTGACTACCTCCTCGGTCTGAGCGAAGTCGGCGGCGTTGGAAGCGTATCCTTTCACCTTCACGCCGAGGGCGGCGATCTCCTCCTCGGTCTTCTTGCCGTTCTCGTCAATTACCAGGTCGGTGAAGGCGATGTTGGCGCCTTCCTTTGCAAAGCGGAGCGCTATCTCCTTGCCGATGCCGCGGGCGGCGCCGGTGATGACAGCGGTTTTTCCTTCGAGTAATTTCATAATTATCAATCGTTTATATTTGTGTAGTGTTTAGTTGTTGTCTATCGGTTGCGGGTTGACCGGGTGCCGGTTTCACGGCCTCCATCAGAAAACTCACCATCTGTTCGGTGGCAAGCTCGCCGGAGTAGCCCAGCACTTCGAGATTCTCCCTGAGCATGGGATTGAAAAAAGCATGCGCCAGAAACACCAGCAGCGGCTCGAGGCGCTCGGCCTGCACGGGGTCGAACTCCCCCTTCTTCACCCCCTCGCGGATGATCAGCCGCAGTATCTCCATCTCTTTGCGGGCGGCCAGGCGCCGGGTCTTTCCCCCGAGCTTCCAGTCGAGCAGATTGCGCAGCGACAGCGCCTCGGGCTGGCGTCCGGTCTGCAGCATCGATCCGAAGCGCACGCGCAGGAAGCTGTCGAGCTTCTCGGCGGCCGGAGCGCTGCTCTGCTGTATGCGGCGCTCACGGGCCACAAGCTGCTCGCTCTCACGCTCTATCACAGCCTGATGTATCTCGCGCTTGTTTTTGAAATAGGTGTAGATCGTGCGACGGCCTTTCTCCGAAGCTGTGGCGATATCGGCCATAGTGGTATTCTCTACCCCTTTTCTTGCGAAAAGCTGACGGGCCACTTCTATCAGTCGATCACGAGTTTTGCTTACCATTGCCGTTATATAGCGTTTGCGATATGGGAGGAGAAGACCGGCGACGGGCATTGGCTGCCCATGCGCCACTTTTTCAACCTGCGAAGTTACAAAAAAATATCCGAAACATATCCCCCGGCGGCAAAAAAGGCCGCTATAATTGCAAAATAAGTCTGATTTTGCTCTCCCTTCCCAACTATTTCGTAACTTCGCACTTGTATTTCTCCCGGCCGGGGAGACACCTGCCATGCCCGGGATATGAACTTAATACAAAGAAACAGATCGGCGACTTGAACTTCGGAGAGAGCCGGCGAAGCCATAGACAAACTCCTCAAAAGTCTAATCAACGGATAGTGCAATGAAAGAATACGATGAATTAGAGCAATATTTGCGCCATGATGAGCCGGATAAGCTCAACCGCGGCGTTGCTTGGGCTACCGCTATAGGCTTGCAGCAGGTAGATGGTCTGACGACTTCAAAATATCTCAGAGAGACGGCTCTGCGAAATATCGAAGGGGAGATAACGATAGATCAGGCACAAAATTTAATCAAGGCTTATTACGAAAGTCGAGCGAGCCGCGAAAATGATGCCGATGACACCGAAGAAGCTGATAAGGTGTCTGCAAATATTGCTAAACTCCTTGGCGAAAAGGCATTTGTCTTTTCTCCGGTCGGCCTGATCTCCGTGCATCGCAGAATATTTGAGGGCGTATTTAAGCACGCCGGAAATATTCGCGACTACAATATCACAAAAAAAGAATGGGTACTTGATGGAGATACCGTGCTCTATGCGCCCGCTTCGGAGATAATGCCGAGCCTCGAATATGATTTCGGAGAGGAGAAAAAATTCAAATATCGCGGGTTGAGTACCGACCTGATTATCGCTCACCTGATTCGTTTTATCTCAGGTATATGGCAGATACATCCCTTTCGTGAGGGCAATACCCGCACAACCGCTGTATTTCTGATAAAATATTTGCGTTCACTCGGATATAATATTGGCAATAAACCCTTTGCCGAAAACTCCTGGTATTTTCGCAATGCCCTTGTCAGGGCTAATGTTCAGAGCCCGGCCAAAGGGATCGAGCAGACCGATGAGTACCTAAAGCGCTTTTTTGAAAATCTGCTAACAGGCACCGACCACCCGCTCAAAAACCGATATATGCATATTCGCTATAACGGCGAGGAGCCCGACCGACCAACCGACCAACCGACCAACCGACCAACCGACCAAGCAATAGCTGTCGCTGAGGCAGTGAAGGACGGTCCCAAAAGCCGAGATGAAATAATGAAATCATTAGGATTACGACATATCTCTACATTTCGCCAAAATTATCTGCATCCGGCTCTGGAAGCAGGATTGGTGGAACGAACGATTCCCGATAATCCCACGGACGCTCGCCAGCAATACCGATTGACCGACAAAGGACGTGAAACAGTTGGATTATAAAAAGAAGTGTATTCGTCAGCAATTCGTCAATTCACTTTTTGCAAATTACACATCAAATATAACGGAAAAAATCTCTCAGAAACGACACCTCAAACATCCCTATGGAGTATACCGGCATACATAATCAAAGGTCGGCGTGGAGCGGGCTGCGGTTGCTGATAGCGGCGGTCTGCTGCATGGTCGCGATTGTGGCTCAGGCCGCCGAAAACCGGCTCGAGTTTCCGCGCTCGGCATCGGCGGCAGTGGGGATCGTGGTGCGCGATCTCGCCACCGGCGAGGACCTCACCGACATCAATGCCGACAAACTCATGGCGCCGGCAAGCATCATGAAATGTGTCACTTCGGCCGCCGTGCTCCTCGACAACCGCGAAAATGAGTGTTTCGCCACCGAGGTGGCCGTCACCGGCGAGGTGACACCCGACAGCATCCTCATCGGCGACCTCATAGTCTGCGGCGTAGGCGACCCCACCATCGAAAGTTCACGATTTCCCGAATATCAGGGCATCACTGACTCTATCGCCTCCCGCCTGCAGCGCGCGGGGATCCGAAAGATCGCCGGATACATCGACATCGACTCCGTGGGCTTCGCCGAGCAGGGACCCGGCAAGAAGTGGGAGCTGGAAGACCTCAAATGGTACTACGGAGCCGGGCTCTTCCCCCTCAACTACCGCGACAACACCGTCGGCGCCGACAGGGCCATGAAAAATCCCGCCCGCACCTTCACCGCCGACCTCAAGCGCACTCTCCTTGCCCGCGGCATAGAGGTGGGCGAACAGGATGTGGTCTTCGGCGAGGTGCCGCTGACACTCATCTACACCCACCGCTCGCCGATGCACGCCTCGGTGATGCGCGACATGATGGTGGAGAGCAACAACCTTTTCGCCGAAAGTATGTTAAGAATACTGAGCCCGGAGGGCACTCTTGCCGATGCTCTCAAGCGCGAGAGCGAGCTTCTCGGCGCAGCCGGACTCGACACTTGCTCGCTCCAGGCCTACGACGGCAGCGGCCTCACCCGCGCCAACCGCCTCACTCCGGCCTTCATGGCCGATCTGCTCACCCTCATGGCCCATAGCCCAAAGGCGCAGCTCTACACCTCCTTCTTCCCCCGCGCCGGAGAGGAAGGCACGGTGAAAAAACTGCTCCGCGACACCCGCCTTGCGGGCCGGATAGTGCTCAAGAGCGGCAGCATGAAGGGTGTGCTCTGCTACGCCGGCTACCGCATCGACGACGACGGGCGGCCCACCCATGCCATAGTGGTGATGGTCAACAGCCACTCGTGCCCCACGGCCAGGCTGCGCAATGCCATAGGCGACTTTCTCCTCCGCGAATTTCCGCAATGAATAATCAACGAAACTATATATTACAGCATATGGAAGAACACCTCGATGAGATGCTTCATCTCACAGCCGACATAGCCGAGGAACTGCTGACCATCAAGGACACCGGCAGTCCCCTCTCCGACCACACAGCCGAAATGATAGCCCGGCTGGCCGAACTTGCCGTGACCTACCGCATGGAGGAACCCGACGGCGACATCCCCGCAGCTCCGGCACCCGTAGCCGGGGGGATCCCGGTGGGCGATGCGCAGTGGCAGGTGGAGGAGGAGATGAGCGAGGCTCTCGCCACTGAGGCCGAGGAGCATGAGGAGGCCTTCGAGGTGGCTCCTGTAGCCGCCGCCCAAGCCGAGGAGGTCGACGAGGAGGCGGAGGCCGAAAACGCCGAGGCCGAGGAAGCAGCCGATGCCGACGGTGCGGTCCCCACACTCCCCGATCCCGAGCCTATAGCCGAACCGGAGCCCGAGCCCGAACCCGAACAGGAACCCGAGCCCGAGCCGGAACCCGAGCCGGAACCCGAGCCGCAGCGTGTGCCGCTCTTCACGGCGCGCGATCTCCGCAATGCATTCACGCTCAACGATGTATTCCTCTTCCAGCGTGTGCTCTTCCACGGCTCCCCCTCCGAGTTTAAGAATGCTCTCGAGGAGATCACCACCCTCGCTTCGGCCGACGAGCTCCGCGAGTATCTCCAGTCGCAGCATCACATCAACCTCAAATCCGACGAGGCACGCGATTTCGTGGGCATCGTCAGCTCATTCTTCAAATAAGCAGCAATCATGGCAGGAAAGCTTTTCGTGGTACCCACTCCGGTAGGCAATCTCGGCGACATGGCGCCGCGCAGCATCGAGGTTCTCAAACAGGCTTCGCTCATCCTCGCCGAGGACACCCGCACAAGCAGCGTGGTCACCCGTCATTTCGGCATCACCACCCCCATGATATCCCATCATAAATTCAACGAGCACACCGCCACAGCGCCCGTCGTAGAGCGCCTGCTGGGCGGCGAGACCATAGCCCTTATCTCCGATGCCGGCACCCCCGCCATCTCCGATCCGGGATTCATGCTGGTGCGCGAATGTCGCCGCAACGGCATCGAGGTGGAGACCATCCCCGGCCCCACGGCCTTCGTGCCCGCGCTGGTCAACTCGGGCCTCCCCTGCGAGCGATTCACCTTCGAGGGATTTCTCCCCCAGAAAAAGGGGCGCGCAAGCCGCCTGGCCGAGCTGGCCGACGAACAGCGCACAATGATCTTCTACGAGTCGCCACTGCGCCTGGTGCGCACCCTCGCCGACCTCGCCGCGGTGTTGGGCGCCGACCGCGAAGCCTCGGTATCGCGCGAGATCTCCAAGCTCCACGACACCACCCACCGGGGCACCCTCGCCGAGCTCGTAGACTATTTCACCGCCAACAATCCACGAGGTGAAATTGTTATTATAGTGGCCGGCAAGCGCGACGAACGCTCAGAGCGACGCGTGCACCGCAACAAATACAAAAACGATGATACATCCGAATCCGACGACATGGATGAGGAATAAACTACAACGCAAGAACCAACCAATTACTCCTCAAATCCGCAACCTATAGGGTTTAGTGGGATTTTGCTTGCAAAGCGAAAAAATTCATTTTATTGTACATATTTCTTGCACAACAGAAATGTCGCAGACACAAA
>ERZ779852.2550-NODE-2550-length-14673-cov-15.253113_pt1 | contig 14673 bp, 16 predicted proteins | sample MGYA00511559_ERZ779852 | MGnify/ENA primary metagenome ERZ779852 (study PRJEB29588, sample SAMEA2157977) | human gut metagenome | biome: human gut; feature: human-associated habitat; material: faeces | place: Denmark | collected 2008/2010 ...
ATCCGAAGAAGAAGCTAACCCCAATATGGCCAGTTAATTATTATTCAATCTACTACTTTACCATATTGGTCCTTCGCCTCAATATGCTCATGCCCTTCTATAGGGATTTCACGTTGTAACTTTCTGGTCTTTTTATTAAAGTCCTGGATTTTGTATCTCGCCGTTTCAATCAGAAAACCTGTCTGATTGGGATGTTCCTTCAGCTGATCCCACTTTTTATAAGCAATATAAAGCGTCTCCTGTAATACATCCTGTGCCAGAGACTTATCCAGTATCCGGCATTTGATGAAGTCATATAAGATCGCCTGATTCTCACGAATCAATCTGGTAAACTCCTGATGGTCTGCTTCCATCTCTTCTGTCTTTTTCTTATGCATTTGTCATCGCTCCATTATGAGGTTTTATCTTCTCAAAATTTCTCTTATATAATTTACCATTCATTCCTATACTAAATATAGGCGTTTTTACGATTCGTTTAAAATTTCTATTTTGTATCTATATATTTAGCTTTTTATAAAATCACTGTCAATTATTTGTCGCCGACAAAATCCGCTAATATTTGTGCCGATTAAGTGTTGACAAACAAGGTCGCTTTTGTTAGAATAAACCACGGTGATTGCATAACAATCACGTGATGCTGCTGTGGCTCAGTCGGTAGAGCGTCGCATTGGTAGTGCGGAGGTCACGGGTCCGATTCCCGTCAGCAGCTCTTCTTTAAAAAGTATGATCTTAAAAGTTATAGGCTTTTAAGATCATTTTTTTATTTCTCTATTTAACATCTTCCAATAACTGATGAACGGAAATATCCAGCACTTCCGATATATCCAAAATCACTTCCAGTGAAAAAGGCTGGTCACAATTAGGTGCTTCGATTTTGGTAAGGTAACTAATGCTGATACAAACCATATCCGCCAATTGTTCCTGCGTAAGTCCTCTGAGCTTACGGTATTTTTTAATTGTCTGTCCTATGCTCTTATACTCTTTTGAATGTTTCTGATTCATTTTCACATCTCCTGTATCTACCCTTACAATTCTAATAGATAATGTGAAAACGGAATTTCAGTTATAATGAAAGTTTCAATGCATAAAAATATCGACTCCTTTCTCCGGATCACCGGATGAAAAGAGTCGATATGAATACTGTTTTATATTAATTGCGACGTAATATGAATTTTCCCACCAGATCATTCAATGAGAATGCCTGTGCGGATAATTCTTCACTGGTAGCCGAAGATTCTTCCGCCGATGCCGAATTCGACTGTACTACCTCGGATATCTGATTCACTCCGACTTCTGCCTGTTCCATAGCCTGCGCCTGTGCCTTGGATTCCTCGCTGAGACGTTTCGCATCTGCAGCAATCTCCTTAACTCCTGTAACGATCTGTTCCAATGAGTCGGCTGCCGCTTCCGCTGCCATATTGCCGTTCTCAATCTCCTGCAACGATCCCTCGATCAGGCTTCTGGTATCTACCGCCGACTGTGCACTCTGCTCGGCCAGTTTACGGATCTGTTCTGCCACTACTGCAAATCCTCTGCCTGCATCTCCGGCTCTGGCTGCCTCAATCGCTGCATTCAGAGACAACAGGTTCGTCTGACTCGCAATATCTTCAATGTCAGCAATAATATTCTGTATCTTTTTAGATGTTTCATTGATCCGATCCATTTCTTCCATCAATGACTTCATCTGTGTATGACCTTCGTCTGCCTGCTTTGCATAGTTCTCAGCCTTTTGTGTAGTCTTCTGAAGCTCACCGGCAGTACGTGTGACCGAATCTGTAATATTGGTGATCGTTGCTGTCAGTTCTTCCACGGAACCCGCCTGATCCGTAGCCCCCTCTGCAAGTGACTGTGCAGACTGTGCCAGATTCTCCGCTCCGGCAGATACCTGCTTGGCAGCCTCCTCTACCTGTTCCAGCGTACTGTTCATCTGTCGGTTCATCTTGCGCATTGCATTTTTCAGCGCTCCAAACTGACCAACATATTTTTCCTCAATCTTAGTTCCTATTGCATAATTGCCATCTGCCATCTGGCCCAGCAGTTCTCCTGCATCCGTAATGATCAGATTCAGATTGTCTGCCATTTCTTTCGCCACCCGGATCATGTATGCAATTTCATCCTCTGTATTGCATTCCGGGAATTCACTTACCAGGTCTCCCTGCGCGAACGACTGAAGCCGGTCTGCCAGTGCCACCATCGGTTTCTCAATATCACCCGCCATTTTTTTGCCCAGTATGATAGAACTCCAAAAAGAGGATATCACAATCACAAGGATCACGATCAACATGATAAATTCCATATGACGCAGATTCTTTTCTGCACGATCCCCTTTTTCAACACACACATTCATCAGATTCACAAATTGTGCGTAGACATTCTCGTACTGTGTTGTCAGGTCTCCGGTATCCAGTTCCTGTGCTTTCAAATAACCATCTGCATCATCTGATACAGCCAGTTGCAGAACCTGCTCATCCAGTTCCCAATAACCATCCAGTGCTCGGAGCACTTCGTCATATGCCGTTCTGCCTTCATCAAACCGGAGCGTTCTGTCAAGCTCCTCCATGTATGTATTGAACGCTTCCTTTTTCTCAGTGTGTAGCTCTGTCTGCTTTTTAATTACCGCTTCCTCATCATAGCCGACTACCGCGCGCAATGCACTTCTGCTTTCAGAGAAAGCCGTCATAGCTTTTCCGATGTCTCCCTGTGTAAAGCCATATCTGTTCAATGCCTTTTCATACTGTGACGCTGCTATCAATAATGCCACAACACCAATCATTGCCGCAATCGCCCCGATTACAGCTGCCTTAACAAATCCCTTCGTCAGGCGTTTTTTAATTCCCTGCTGCTTTTGTTTTTTCGTAAACGCACCATATCAAGTACCTTGACAAATATATGCCGCTCTCACGGCTGACATTTACTTTGGTTTTCTGATTTTTTCCGGAAGCTCCGGTGACCAGGGCAATAATCGTTCCAGGAATGACCGGTCTATATCTTCCATATGTTCCGGGATTTCTTCCAGAAGATACTCGAAGTATTCGTACGGTTTCAGATTGTTTGCCTTTGCGGTCTCAGCTATGCTGTAGATCATTGCGGAGGTTTTGGCACCATTGATCGTATCAATGACCTGCCAGTTCTTCTTGCCGATGCAGAAGCCTCTGATTGCACGCTCCGACGCATTATTGTCCATCGGAACATCTCCATCAGTCAGGAATACTTTAAGGTATTTCTCCTGATTTAGAGCATAGGTGAAAGCTTCCCTAAGCTTTCCGGTTTTGGGAACCTGACAGTCATTCTGTTTCAGGTACACAAACAAAGCCTCGACAAGCGGTTTAATAATCGCCTGTCGCTGCGCAAGTCGTTCTTCGGAAGTCAGACTTTTAAGTTTCTTTTCTTCCCGGTAGATTGCCTGGATCTGTTTCATTATGAGATAGGATGTGGTTCCTTTTCTGGCATCCTTGGGAATGACTTCCTGTGCTTCTTCAAAGCGCCTGCGGCAGTGTACCCAACATCCTGCTATCGTCAGATCTTCCTTCTCTTTTTCAAGAGTGTGGTAGACCTGATAGCCATCCGTCACGCAGATACCGCTGTAGTCCTTCAAGAATTCCCTCGGATGGGAAGCATTCCTTGTGCGCTGGTATTCATACAGCACGATCTGTCTGTCGGAATACATGTAACCGCTACGGTATACCCACATGTAGCTTTTGCTTCCTGCCGGGCGGCCATCCCTGTTTACCAGACATGGTGTTTCATCCGCCTGTATCACATGGTAATCGTACAGAAGTTCATGGAGATAATCCCACATCACGGCGATATACTCCTCACCAAGACGGATCATCCAGTTCGCCATGTTCTGCCTTGTGATTGCCAGACCATACCGTTTGAATTCCTGCTCCAGCCGGTACAGGGGAACTGCATTGACATACTTTGCGTTCATGATAGCTGCTGCAAGGGATGCAGATACCGGACTGCCATGAAGAAGACCCTTAGGATGTTTTGCCTTGATGATGGTTCCATCCTTTTTACCGGCATACACGCCGATATGATGTTCATCCACTTTAATCTTGGCAGGGATGAAATGGTACTTTCTGGATATGGCATCAGGCAGCTGTTTCCAACCGTTTTTACCGAATTTTTCCGTCAGTTCTTCTTCCGTCATGTAGTGAGGAATGACATTGACATCAAAACCGGACATGTCCTTTTCCTTTTTTCCCTTGGTCTTGGTCTGCTTTTTATTTGAATCAGTTTCAAGATCATCGGGTTCCGGAGCATCCAGATCACTGACAGCTTCCGCCTCATTGAAGAATACAATGTTTCCGTCCACTTCCATGAAACTGATCTGGCTGAAGTCCTCCATTTTTTCAGAGGAACGTCCGAAGCGTTCTTTCTTGGAAAGAATCAGCTGTTCCATCATCAGCTGCATTTTTTCATTCAGGGAATGGATTTCCGCTGTCAGAGATTCCAGCTGTTCCTGCTGGTTCAAAAACATCTGCACCAGAAGCGACTTGTCGACACTATTCAGTTGTTCTTCTGTATACTTGATTGCCATAACAGACGCTCCTTTGATTTCTTCGTCTATTATAGCAGATACAGCGTATTTACGCCACCAGGCGACTGTCTGCCATTCGTCATTTTGACGGTGGATAACAGTATTAAGAACCCATGAACCAAGAGCTTTTTGCTGGATTTTTAATACTGTTATCCACAGGACATCACTGTTTCCGCCGGTTATGAACTGCATGCCGGGAAACGGAATGGATGTCTGTGGACAATGGTGATTTATACGTTTTATCGCATTGAAAACGAAAATTTATTTTCAGCAGATTGAACAACAGCTGTCACATTGCACAGGGCGGATTTTCAATCTGCTCGATGGGACGCTTTGCAATGATCTCAAGTCCCTGCATCAGCATCTGGTATTGATCCGGCGAGATTTCTTTTGCCTCGTCCGCTGACCGTGGCCACTGGAATGCACCGCTGTAAAGCCGCTTGTACAAAAGCAGGAAGCCGTCACCTTCCCACAGAAGCCCTTTGATGCGGTCCGTCCGCTTTCCGCAGAAGAGAAACAATGTATCTTTATCATACGGGTCTAAATTGAATTGGAACCGGATAATGGCAGCCAGTCCTTCCATGCCACGGCGAAGATCCGTATAGCCTGTGGCAATGTAGATCTTTTTGAAACCGTTGGCATTATTGAGCATAGGCACACGCTCCCAGAATCTTCTGTATCAGTTCCTGTGAAGCAGTGTTGTAAAGTTCAATGGAAAGACCATTTCTTCCTTTGATGACTGCTCCTGCTGAGGAATTGATTCCAGTCCCATTTACATCATTTGCAGATGCAACGGGCTGTTCCAGTTCAACAAAAGATACTCCGGGATCTTCACAAACAGAAAGGCAGGCTTCCCTCACCTTACGTACTCGGTAGTAGTAATTAGCTTTGGTAAGACCGTTCTGATCGCACCATGTTTTTACATCCATGTCTTCAGGGCGGTTCTGGCAGTCTTTGATCTGCTCTGCCCAGTGCTGCAGGCGAACCTGTGATGCCACTAAACTTGTTTGAGATTTCATGCTATACCTCCAGATAGCGAGTCCTAAAAGTTCAGTACTAAACTTTTTAGACTCGAATAGTTTTGAGGTAATTATCTCAATTTTTCAAAGGACAGAAAAGGTACCGGATATGGAGCGTTTACGTTTTTTCATTCAATCCTCCCCTTGTGCTGTAAAAATAAATAATGCCACAAGCCACTTTTATATACGTATTATAACACTTTATAATCAGCTCTTCAATGGTACGATAGTAGCCAAATCCAACTCTCTCCTAAGGAAAAAGAGGATTCCGAAAAATCCCCTTACTATGCTTTACATATATGCTGATTTTACAATACTGAAACTTGTCTTTGCAGTTTTTCTGTTTTATTATACTCGTAAATTAGTAACTTGTGAGTATAATCTTGTTCAGGAGGGTAAGTAAATGAGTCAGTTTTATTGCCGCGAGAATGATCTTATTCTATTCCATACTTCTTCATCATCGCTTCCAAAACTTCCGGATCAGTCAACTGCGTTACTTTATCTGCGTCTTCTCCGGCACTCATTTGTGATATTAAAGTCAGCAGATGTGTTCTTCCTGAACGTTCTCCTTCAATTCTACCTTCTTCTCTTCCTTCTTCTCTTCCTTCTTCTCTTCCCTGTTCTCTACCGTACTCATATTCTGCCTTGCGGAGTTTCTTCTCTTCTTTTTCTTTATCATATTCAAAAATGCTCACTTTTACTACCTCCGCGTGATTCTTTTTCAAAAATTCTGCCAGGATTCCTTCCCTGATGCATTCCGTAACTGCACGTTCTACCGCTTCATCCAACGGCATTTCCGCGACATACTTCCGGGCTCTTGCGACATACCGGGCATACTCCTGCAGCACATGGCAGCTGTTCATCAGTTCTTCATTATGTCCGGCATTGATATTCAACATCGTAACTTTTAATTCCAGATCAGGCTCGTCCACCGGGTTCTCATAGGCATCCGACAGCCTCAGTTCCATCCGGTCCGGTACCTTGTGATCCAGTCCGTTATAAAATACCAGGAACTTCGGTGTGGGAATCTTCTGGATTCCGGACGAATACAATGACTTTCCATCCGCCAAGGCCTGATATTCGCTGGCTATGTAGAACAGATCCCGCAGCGGAATATTCGGGTTATAGGTTGACTGATGCTCGTACAAATACATTCCCATCTCCAGTACAAATGCCAGGTCATTCTTCATGCCCATATATACAGCATTCTCTAACGTCACAACATTCAGCGCGTCCGGATCCCGATAATCCTTCCCCGTCACTGCATTGTACAGGGAAAGCAGATGTTCCGGTTCCGAGAATAGCATTCGGAAAATCGTATCCTCCTGTTCTCATAGTACCTGAAAAAAAAGGATAGACTTCTGCCTCCCCACCTGTCTCTCAACGCACTATGCTCTAAATGGTTAATTGGGTATAAAAGCATAGAATTCATTGAAATGATATAGATGTGTGGATCAGCTCTCGCTGCCGAAATCGTCAGAATGTATGCTTTGTGATTATATTACATAGATTTCCGGTTCCTGTCAATTAACAAAATAGCCAAATCCGCACTACCTGAATTTGGCTACTTTGAATAGGAGCATCGCAGGCACCAAATAATCCGACGGTGCCGCATATATCGCAGTTATTATTTTACACATGTGTTTGTCTCAAAAATATCTATCAGAGCTGAAAGCATTGCCCACTCAATTTATCCCATATTTCTGTTTCATTGTCTTTAAGATTTCCGGTTCTCCAAACAAGGCAATCTTATCTCCATCACCGCCAGCAATCATACTATTTATCAGCTTTACCAGCTGGCTTTCACCCTCTTCTCTTCCTTCCAGCCTTCCTTCTTCTCTGCCTTCTTCTCTGACGTCGTCATCATGTAACAGTTCTTTCATGTACTCCGACCTCCATTCCTCATTCTTACGTGCTCTACGCACCGCTTCATCTATCCTCCGGCTCAGATCTCCTCCGACCTTCCCAAATCTTCTCCGTTCCATCCTTCAGGTACAGCTCTCTGTCTTCCTTACACAGATTCTGGAACAAATACTTCGCATATCCCCTGCCAAACGGATCAAATCTTCTCCACCGGCTGATGGTTCAGATTTTGCATCTCTGCATCGTACATACGCTTTTTATCCCGCGTATACGTATCCAGACGAACCGGCTTGCCACCCGAAGTATACCGGAACTCCCGCTGCGGCTGGACATCCTCCAACTCTCCTACCTTTTCCTCCAGCAGCCGTTCCAACACATCCCGGCAAAGCACTTTATCTCCCATCGCCTTACCAAACATAAAATCATCCGAAATCGTTAATTCTTCATATCGTTTTACCATTCGTATTCTCCTCTCACACATCTACAGGAGAATAAACAACGGCAATACGCAGAGTAAACACTGTCCTTCATCATCTCCTGCTCTATTGTATTAAATGGGGTAAATAAGCAGGAATTCCTCTGAAGTCACAGATATCAACTTACGCTGATTTAGAAATTTGAAATAGAAAAAATCTGCTTACCAGCAGAGAATAACAAAGAAATATGTAATTGTCAATGTAGCAAAATAGCAAAATCTGTACCTTATGAATTTGGATAATATGCCATATTTTATTCTATTGAATTCCTCAGTACATACTTCCTACGAAAAATTGTTTTTTCAATGTATATTTTTAGTAAAACAACTTGCCTTCTCTATAGTAAAGCAATTGGTTCTTGACAAAGTACAAGTCAATACACTGATCTAACGTTTAATCCTCTTCCAATATCCCCATATATCTTACTCCTTCATCTAGCTTGTCCATCAACATACTAGCAAAAACAAGTCTTTTCTTACACTCTTCTCTATCTAACCTAATATTTTCATGTGCCTTCGGATTTCTTAATGCAGAAATAGCCCCTACAAACATCTGCATATATCCTTTCTGTATATTTTTTCCAATATCCGTAGTATTGTCCGCAAGTCGAATCATCGGCTTATTAACTGAAAATACTGTATTCATAGCCTCAACGCCATCAGGTATTCTATCACTTTCAGGATTTATAATTGTATATAATTTTTTAACTCTGGAATTTATTTCTATAAAAGCATCTTCAGATGCATTAGCATAATGCCCATCCTCAAACAGTTTTCTTGATGTCTGCTCAACCGTTGGGTGAATCATATTCCAAAAATCATTGTTATCTGCTGTATTTTCTAAAAACCTTAACCAAGAAATCACTTCACCAAATATAACCGGATTAATTCTTCCCTGAGCTAAAAATAAAGTATCCTTTAGCCTAAAAAGTTCACTACTTATCAATGGAAAAGTTTTTTGTGTATCTTGACAAATAAAAAATAAATCATTTTTCACACCAACAATATCGTTTTGCGAAGCAGCTACATTTCCATTCCTAGTAAACCATAGCTGTGAAATATCAACCATCCATCGATATACACGATTTATTCTTTCTATATCCACCTTATCTCCCCCCAATGAATTTTAATTATGCATACGGTACAAATTCACGTTGTTTTTGTACCGACATCGACTTGGAAATTTCTTCTAAGTTATCTTTTTCGCCCTGAGAAATCCATTTCTTTTGCGTTGCATCCAATTTGTTTCTTATTTTTCCAAATGTACTACTAATATCTCCGTCTGTGGCAAACATCAATTTATCAAATATTTCATATAAATTATTTTCTGCAACTCTTTTATATCCAATCTCTGTTATCGACTTTTGAGTACTCCATTTCGATGCACGAATAACTTGAGGTAATCTAACATAATATTTATCATCCGTATATATTGCCTTTTCAATACGTAATCCACTTTTCTCCATCGCACTTTTCATCCGATTACATATAGCTTCAAAATTTGAATTACTTTTTTCAAATTTTGCTCCAACTAAGTCATGTTTACTATAACTATATTTTTTATTTGTCAAGCAATAACACCCTATGTTTTTCATAAAATCCTTAGTACTAACCAGCAGGTAAACTGGTAATCGATAGTCCTCATTTTGGAGTTGAAAACGTATAAAGGGGCCATTCATTCCTACTATTTGAATATTATCATCTCGTATTTTCATATTAAATTGTTTTAGATGTGCTCTTACATACTCCGTCTGATAACAATATTCTAAGGTCTCTCTATCTAAAAAACCTCCATTCTCTAATACGTGTTTCCACACATTTAGATGCTCCGTTTCCAACCAGTCAGCTAAATTTTTCCTACAAATAAGAGGTTTCATTTTATTTGTCTCATAAAATTGAAGAGCTTCCTTTTTGTACTTTTCAAATAATTTCTTATATGCTATATACTGTTCCCTTATGTCTTCAATCTTTCCACCTTTTTTAACATAATTTGTCTTTAAGGAGTTCAGATTATACAGAACCATTTTTATATTATTGTATAACACTGCTGGTAATAAAATACGAAAATCCGAAAACCACTTTTCAGCATTCTTTATATAATCAACATTGTCCAGTTCTATCTCCGAAAATTGAATTCGTCTCTTGTTCTCATTCTGCAAAGATAATTGTTCTCGCATTGTTTTTCTTATAACACTGATATTTTCAATATCCGGAAATTTCTTTATGCATTCTGATCCTACATGCAACTCATTATTATTTTTTCTATTTTTTATATAGAAAATACGTTTATTCTTCCTTCCACATAATTGACAGTGCACTTCTTCTGTTGTTTCATCATTGCATCCAATTGCATACCATTCATCCTTAATTTCTTGAAATAATAAATTCTTATTACCTAAAATTGTAGCCCTTGCCTTTGTATTAAACAATTCATTTTTTTGAAGGTCAATCTCGCTTAATACTTTATACGGCATTACACAGTCATACATATTCCCATATGTTTCTATATTTTTCACTGCTTCACTATTTTTTAATAATATCATTTCATCTTGTTTTAATAATAATTTCCCCATAAAGTCCCCCATTTTTTCGAATGTATGTTCTTTTAATTATATATTACTTCTTTTCTCCTCGTCTTTCAAGTTATTTTTTATGTAGATAAGCAACTAATCCTATGAGTGACTATTCCAATACAATAGTGCATCTTTTTCGGGAAACATTCGAAAATAAAATTTGAAGTAGGCCGCCAAAAGCGGATTATAGCTGTCACGGTACTTGCTATGGAGCTTTTACCCTTTTATTATTTTCATCACAAACTATATGATTATCATCAAAATGTCATCCAAGAATGATCTCTAACGTATGAGGATTGTCAAGGTACGGAGTGTGCTGTACCGGGAAGCGTTCCGGTACTATGTCAATGGGAACCACGTCCTGTTTGGGTCGGGGATTCTCAGAATGACCATAGGCAGGTGCCGGTATCTGGGCAGCTTCCTTTCGAAGCTGCTTTACCCAGTAGTAAAAGGTGCTGACAGCAATGCCGTGCTCGCGGCACCAGTCAATATCTGTCATGCCACTGGTCCGGCATTCATTGATAAGTTTCAACTGTTCTTCTTTTGGAACTCGGGATTTTCTGGTGTTTGCCATGATGTCGTCCTCCATAATTGTAGTTGTTGTAGTAAAATAATCTAACTATGATTATGAAGTTAGAGGCGTTTGTTGGCTAGCAGCGGGATTATTTGGCGCTTACTAATTTTCATCTCCTTCCCTGCCTTGGATTGATATTATTGAGGATAATATCCGGGCGTGAAAATAGCCAGGTGATTCCTTGAGTTGGAACCATCCTGACTATGTAAGGCACGTATATTCTTTTTTAATTATTTAATAATATTTCCTCTAACCGCTTAATTTCTGCATCAATCTTATTCATATCTGGACTGCGTAATTCAAGGTTAAAAGATACTACTTTTTCTCCAGAAATATCCTCTAAACCATAAGCTAATTCATTAATTCGTTTATGATAATCATCTATAAAATTCTCAATATCTTCTATTATAGATTTGCTCAACTCTGATGTATATTCTATCAATTTTTCGAACATTTCTGGAACACTAATACATTTAAAATCTACTGCCCAAAGATGATCGCTTTTATATACTTCAATCAATTTTTCTGCTACATAAATTATATACTCAGCATTTCCTGGCGTTCCACGTTCACCAAGTGCTTCTTTAAGAGCCTTATTAAGTATAACACAAAGAATATCATTTTTCCGAATAAGTTCTTTACTTTTTGCCTGAACATAATCAAAAATTTCTATAGGATTTTCAAAACAAACTGTTCTTTCAAATGAAATGCCGTATTTCATATCATATCGCAAATCATCCAGTTTATTCAAATTATCTTTTAATACCTCTGCAAATAATAAGTACTCCCACAAATCCGGTTTTTCAACCACTAATTCAAATACACGCCCGGAATATTTTAACACCTTAGGCGATACCCCTTCTTTTGAAAAATGTTTTCTTAAACATAAACTATCATTGACCAAATAAGCCAATTGATTTTTCAGACATTTTATAATATCTTGACCTGTGTTAAACTCATATACCCAATTACTATCTTTGTTTCTTAAAGTATCTACAAATTCAAATATTTTTTCCGAATCTACAATATCTGAAAAATTCATTTCTTTATTTTTCTTCCAAACAGGTAAAATATTACTTACTTTTTGATCTATAAATACAAAAATCGGGATACCTTTTGCTTTTGCCCGTAAATACTCTAAATTAGTAATTGATTTTTCTCCATGATCTGTTATGTACCCATATCGACTGCCAACGATTAGTACCATTATATCAGCTCTTTGTTCTACGACTCGAAGACAGTTATTTATAGTATCTTTATCCGGATCTATTGGAAAAGAATCGTATTCAGATAATATGGCTTCATATCCTAAATCCGCTTCAATAAATTCTCTAATATCTCGCCTAATCTGTTTTAAATCATAACATGTAGAACTTACAAATATTGATGGTTTACGTGCCTCTCCTGAAATATATTGCATTTTCACGCCCTCTTTCTATTATGACTTTTTTCTATTTTTTATTAGTAAAATTATTGATAAAATATCAATATATACGTGCTTACTAATCTGTTTTAAAAATCAAATGCATGTTTGAATGACGTTCAAGTGAATTTTTATCTTTTTCTATGTATTTCCACGTTTCTTTATATGTTCCTTCAACGGAAACTGATTTATCTGAAATAAAATCTATAAACTCCAAAACTTTTCCTTCATATTTTTCAGCAAATTCATCCGAAAGTATTTCTTTCTCATCATCTGAAAAGTCTTTAAGTTCATTGTATAAAACATGTTCTAAATTGCATGAATTAAAATATAACCTATACGGAATATTGCGGATTTTTCCAGTTGTATACAACTTAAACATAATCTCTGATTTATGTGCATTTCTTTTTTCAACCTCTTCAATGTCAAAATATTCCATATGATCCTCATAATATTGAATATTTTCAACTTCTGCTTCCTTAATGCAATTTTTAGTAAATGCACCATCTGTGTCAGCTATATGAATAATTTTTACAAAATCTCCCCAATTATATCCGTACTTACTTTTGATAGTCTCTATTAAAGCACCTACTTTTGACACTACGTTTTCTTTTGTTGTACTATAATTAGATGTTATATCTCCATGAACAACTGCAAATTGCACTTCTTCCCAAGAAAAAAACTCTTTCAATATTCCACCTATAGCATTTTCATCACTAGGCCCCTCAACAATAACCGTAACTACCTTTTTTTCATTCACTTCGCAGTCTCCTTCCTGCTTTTCTAAATGCTCTCGCAATTTTCAAGCTGTCAGTTTCTTCATATATTTTTTCTTCCTGTCCACCAAGAGTAATACTTCTAATATACATACTTCGGAGATTATTAGATCCTTTCACATTTTTCATGTGAATATATCTATTATTTGGATTGGCAGTAGAAAACATGATACTATCTTTATCCAACATCTCTAATGCACGTAGATTGTGAGATGTAAAAATCAATTGTCCTTTTGCACTCTTATTGAAAATATCTAATAATTCTCCTAACATATACTCAAAAATTCCAGCATCTAATTCATCAATAACTAAGCAGATAGAAGAATTTCCAAATGCTTGAATTAGAACATTTAAAATAGATACTATCTTAATAATACCTTCAGATTCCATACGAATCGGAATCGTTCTTTTTCCTTCTCTATTCGACATAAGCTCAACTTTCCAGCCTTCTTCACCAGAATCCATTGCTTGCTTTCCATAATCTTTTATTTCAATATTCATTCCCGGAATAATTGTATATAAAACAGTATTGATTTGATCTACAATCTCATTAAGAATATCTTTCTTTTTAATATCTAAAATAACTGGTTCCATTAATGGAACTGCAAAATCCCCTTTCATTCCTGTTTTTTCCTTTTCAATGCGAAAAGCCATTGGGAGCAAGAAATTTGCAGAAATCAAACCGGAATGAGAACTTCTAATAACAAACAAATCTTTAAGTGCAAAATCAAACAATGCATGAATAACAATGGAATAATTCTTAAATTCACTATTCTTTTTAAAGAAAATTTCTCTACTATCTTTTCCAAAAATGTAAGAGCAATTACTCTTTTCTGCTATTTTTCGTGCAACAATAAGATCCATTTTTACATTTTTATCTTTCCCAACTAATTCTTCAACTCTTTTCAATGGTTTAAAAACAACATCTGTCTGAGTTCTTTGATAATCCATAAAAACATTCTTATTCGTTCTATTGCCATCTTTATTTATTGCACAATTCAAATATTCTCTTTCAATAATAACGCCATCATCTATTTTCGAAAAAATAATATGATAACCTACCTCATACAGTACGTTATCTCCAAATATTTTAAATTCAGCATTTATCTCTGCATTTGTTGAATCTGTATCGATATAATCTATAATCCTTTGATCTAATTCCTCACCAGTAATAATATCTTGTAAAAAATAAAGTGCATCGACAATTGCTGTTTTACCAGATCCATTTTGTCCATAAATTCCCAAAATCTCAGCTCTACTACATTCAAATTTTCTTTCATTAGCAAGCGGCATTATAATAATACCATTCTTTACATTTTTAATATTTTTTAAAGTTAATGATGATAAACGAACAACAATATTTCCCATAATTGCCTCCCATAATAATCTTTGTTTTTCTCTTGTTAACTCGCTTTTTCTCACATTTT
>ERZ779852.2554-NODE-2554-length-14626-cov-3.339304_pt1 | contig 14626 bp, 12 predicted proteins | sample MGYA00511559_ERZ779852 | MGnify/ENA primary metagenome ERZ779852 (study PRJEB29588, sample SAMEA2157977) | human gut metagenome | biome: human gut; feature: human-associated habitat; material: faeces | place: Denmark | collected 2008/2010 ...
ACGTCGTGGTGTTCCACAGATCGAGGTTACATTTGATATCGATGCCAACGGTATTGTAAACGTTTCTGCAAAAGATTTAGGAACAGGAAAAGAGCAGCACATTACAATCACATCCGGATCTAACATGTCCGATGATGAGATCGATAAGGCTGTAAAAGAAGCAGCTGAGTTCGAAGCACAGGATAAGAAGAGAAAAGAAGCAATCGATGCAAGAAACGATGCAGATTCCTTCGTATTCCAGACACAGCAGGCATTGGATCAGGTTGGAGCAAACCTTGATGCAAATGATAAAGCTGAAGTAGAAGCTGACTTAAATGCAGTAAAATCTTTCTTGGACGCACATCAGAATGCAGAAGAGATGACAGACGCAGATGTTGCTGAATTAAAAGCAGCTCAGGAGAAACTGACACAGAGTGCACAGAAAGTATTTGCTAAGATGTATGAGCAGACACAGGCAGCACAGGGTGCCCAGGGAGCAGGTCCTGATATGGGAAACATGGGCGGCGCACAGACGAACAATGCCGGCGCAGCAGATGATGATGTTGTAGACGCTGATTTCAAAGAGGTCTAAAATATAATCAGCATATAAAAAGGGGTTTCCGGTTTTCCGGAAACCCTATATGCGGTAGAAGAGGAAAATATTTTAAAATTTTTGAAAACCGGAAATTGAATCATGCTTTAGACAGATAGCCGGTATGATAAATTTGTACATGATAACAAGGAGTTAAGCGTTATGGCAGAGAAAAGAGATTATTATGAAGTCCTTGGCGTTCCGAAGAATGCGAGTGACGCTGATATAAAAAAGGCATTCCGTACTCTTGCCAAGAAGTACCATCCGGATATGCATCCGGGTGATAAAGAATGTGAAGAAAAGTTCAAGGAAGCACAGGAAGCTTATGCAGTATTGAGTGATGCAGAAAAGCGTAAACAGTATGATCAGTTCGGTCATGCAGCATTCGATGGCACAGGCGGCGGTGCTGGCGGATTTGATTTTTCAGGCATGGATATGGGAGATATCTTTGGAGATATTTTCGGCGACTTCTTCGGTGGCGGTGGCGCCAGAAGAAGAGGCAATGATGGATCGATGAAAGGTGCGAATCTCCGTACCAGTGTAAGGATCACATTTGAAGAGGCTGTTTTCGGATGTGAGAAAGAAATTGAAATGGTTCTGAAGGATGAGTGTGCAACCTGCCATGGTACAGGTGCAAAACCGGGAACAAGCCCGGAAACATGTACCAAGTGCGGCGGCAAAGGAAAAGTTGTGTTTACACAGCAGTCCTTCTTTGGAACGGTGCAGAATGTCCAGACCTGTCCGGATTGTAATGGTACCGGTAAAGTAGTCAAAGACAAATGTCCGGATTGCCGTGGTACCGGATATATTGCAAGAAAGAGAAAAATCCAGGTAACGATTCCGGCCGGTATCGACAATGGACAGAGTGTCCGTATCCGTGAAAAAGGAGAGCCGGGTGTCAATGGTGGCCCAAGAGGAGATTTGTTAGTAGAAGTAGTTGTATCCAGACATCCAATCTTCCAGCGTCAGGATATGAATATTTATTCCACAGCTCCGGTTACGTTTGCGCAGGCTGCATTGGGCGGCGAGATCCGTATCAATACCGTTGACGGAGATGTGCTTTATGAAGTAAAACCAGGTACACAGACCGACACCAAGATCCGTCTGAAAGGAAAGGGAGTTCCATCCCTGAGAAATAAAGGGGTTCGTGGTGACCAGTATGTAACTTTGGTTGTCCAGACACCGACAGGTCTTAATAATGAGGCGAAAGAGGCGTTACGTCATTTTGATGAACTGACAGGTGCGTCCTTAAACCGAAGCAACGCCGGTGGTAACGGCACCCAGGAAAAGGGTAAGAAGAAAAAGGGATTCATGGATAAATTAAAAGAATCCTTTGATGATATCTAAAACAGATTCTAAAGATTAAAAGGATCATTTTAGTAAAATGAACAGATAATAGAAACCCGGTGTAAGATCTTTGCTGAGAGATTACACCGGGTTTGTTATTATGACAATAGAAAATACAATGTCTGTTTTGAAAACTCTATTCCGGATACACCAGATGTTTTTCATCAATATGGTAGAGCGTGTTTTCAAGATAGCGGTTGGCAAGATAATTTGCCATACCAAGGTTCATATCCAGATAATTGCCACAGTCTTTTGGACTTGCGCCAGGAACATCGCCCTTAAAATCGCGGATAAACTCAAACATTTCAATCATCAGGCCAACAATGTCCTTTGATTCATAATCACCTGCGAGAAGCAGATAAAATCCGGTACGGCATCCCATCGGACCAAAATAAATAGTTTTGGAACCGTAAACAGCATGGTTTCTTAAAAATGTTGCTGCAAGGTGTTCGATCGTATGCATCTCGGCGGTATTCATGACAGGCTCATCGTTTGGGGAAGTCATGCGCAGATCAAATGTGGTGATCACTTCTGCACCGACGGTATCTTTGCGGGATACATAAACGCCGGGTTCTAATTTGATATGGTCTATTGTAAAGCTTGCAATTTTTTCCATAAATAAAATCTCCTTTGTTTTTTCTAAAACAAACTTTAATGTAATTTTGCGGGACAGTCAAGAAAAAAATCAGTTCCCTGATAAATCGGAAAGGGAATCTTAACAATTGAGTCCAAAATACTTGTATTTCAATGAAAAATAATGTATATTTATGCAGACAATCAGAAAAAAAGAGGAGCGGATATTTATGATGAAGAAAAAAAGTAAAAAACTGCTGCTTTGGCTTTTCGTTCTGACATTTGTGCTGACAGGAATTGCTGGATGCGGCACAAAGCAGAAGGATGATCAGGAAGCAGCATCCACGGAAACAGCCGGTGCGATCAGCGGTGTGGATGATATCGTTGGAAAAAAGATTGGTGTCCAGCTTGGAACAACCGGTGATATTTATGTTTCCGATTATGAAAATGACGGATCAGGAACAACGGTGGAGCGTTACAACAAAGGCGCAGATGCAGTCCAGGCATTAAAACAGGGAAAGATTGACTGTGTTGTGATCGATGAACAGCCGGCGCTCGCATTTGTGGAGGAGAATCCGGGACTTAAAATTCTCGATGAAGAATTTACGCTGGAAGAATATGCGATTGTTATCGCAAAGGGAAACGATGATCTGCTGGAAAAGGTCAATACGGCATTAGAGGAATTAAGAAGCGAGGGAACGCTTGACCGGATTACAAAAAATTATATTGGAACAGATGCGGAAAAAGGAAATTATCCATACGAACCACAGGATGTGTCCCGTGGGAATGGAACACTGACGATGGGAACAAATGCTGAGTTCCCGCCATATGAGTATTATGAGAATAATGAAATCGTCGGTATAGATGTGGATATCATGCAGGCAATCGCAGATAAGCTCGGTATGGAATTGAAGATTGAAGATATGGCATTTGATTCTATTATCCCGGCTGTGTCTACAGGGAAGATAGATGTGGGCGCTGCCGGATTTACCGTGACAGAAGAACGAAAGAAGAATGTCAACTTTACAGATACATATGCAACTTCCAAGCAGGTGATCATTGTACGTGATGGGAATGCAGTGACAGCAAAGAGTTCGTTTGGCGAAAAATTTTACCAGAACTTTATTCAGGATAACCGCTATGCATATATGTTAAAAGGTCTTGGAAATACATTGATCATTACAATTTTTGCGGTGATGATCGGTATTGTCTTAGGATTTTTAATTGCCATTGTCAGAACCAGCCATGACAGAAATGGCGGGCTTGGCATTCTGAATGCAGTCTGTAAAGCATATTTGACGATCATCCGCGGTACACCGGTCATGATCCAGTTATTGATTATCTATTATGTTATTTTCCAGAGTATTAACACGGGGAAAATCGTGGTAGCAGTGATCGCATTTGGTTTGAACTCAGCTGCTTATGTGGCAGAGATCGTGCGTTCCGGAATTATGGCAGTGGATATCGGACAGTTTGAGGCAGGACGAAGCTTAGGACTGAATTACAGACAGACGATGACCACCATCATCCTGCCACAGGCAGTAAAGAATATTCTCCCTGCACTGTGTAACGAGTTTATCAGTTTATTGAAAGAGACGTCCATCAGTGGTTACATCGGTCTGATGGATCTGACAAAAGGTGGAGACATTATCCGAAGCGTTACGTATGAGGCATTTATGCCGTTGATCGCAGTTGCTGTCATTTATCTTCTGATGGTAGTCGGACTTAGCAAAGCTGTCGGTGTCTTAGAAAGGAAGTTGAGAAACAATGAGCGATAATACAAATACAACCAATTCTGCAGAGGTGATCTTAGAGATTCAGGATCTCTGCAAATCTTTTGGGGATCATGAAGTATTAAAAGGAATCTCCACGACCATCAGAAAAGGGGATGTCCTTGCATTGATCGGACCTTCCGGCTGTGGAAAATCGACATTTCTGCGATCCTTAAACCTATTGGAGATCCCAACGAGCGGACACGTTCTGTTTGAGGGGACGGATATGACGGATAAGTCGGTGGATATTAACCATGTACGGGAAAAAATCGGAATGGTGTTCCAGCAGTTTAATCTGTTTCCAAACATGACTATTAAGGAAAACATTATGCTTGCCCCGGTAAAACTCAACAAAATGACCAGGGAAGAGGCAGAGAAAAAAGCGATGGAACTTTTGAAAAGAATCGGTCTGTCTGATAAGGCGGATGCCTATCCAAGCCAGCTTTCAGGTGGACAGAAACAGAGAATTGCCATTGTCCGTTCGCTTGCCATGAACCCGGATATTATTTTGTTTGATGAGCCGACTTCGGCATTAGACCCTGAGATGGTCGGCGAGGTTTTAAGCGTTATGAAAGAACTTGCAGAGGACGGCATGACCATGGTGGTTGTAACACATGAGATGGGATTTGCAAGAGAGGTTGCAAACCGTGTCATGTTTATCAATGACGGTGTCATTCAGGAAGAAAACACACCGCAGGAGATCTTTGAACATCCACAGAGTCCAAGATTGCAGGAATTTTTATCAAAAGTATTATGATCATGAAAGAAAAAGGCTGTGCGGCAGCCTTTTTTCTTTTGCTTTATTTCTGGTGTATAATTCGCTATAATCGATATAGAATCTGAGACACAGGTACGGAAACGATAAAAAACGATGGAACATCAGACAGGGAGAAAACGATGGGGAAAAAGGAATGGAAGAAGATCAGACATGGAATCATCATTTTTGTGATGGCATTTTTCAGTGCAATACCATTTGTGGTATATGGAAAAAATATTGATTCCCAAGAAACAATCCGTATTGGATATATTGATTATGGCGGGTTTATCGATCTGGACGAAAATGTGGAGTATACAGGATATGGCGTGGAATTGCTGGATAAGATCGCTGAGTATACCGGATGGAAGTACGAATATGTGTATGACACATGGGACAATGTCCTGAAAAAACTGGAGTCAGGTGAGATTGATATGATCTGCCAGGCGCAGAAAACACCGGAACGTGAGGAGAGATTCCTGCTTTCGAAGTACTGGGCGGGAACAGAAGCCTGTGTTCTTTATGCAAGAATGGATGATGACAGGTATTATTACAATGATTATGAGGCTTTTAATGGCATCCGGGTGGCAGGACTGAAAGAAAGTTTTCAGAATGATGATCTGAAAGAATATGCTCAAAAGAATGATTTTTCGTTTGAGTTGAAAGAATACATGACGACAGAAGAATGTTTTCAGGCATTGGAGGAAGGTGCTGTGGATGCAGTCGTACAGGGATCGCTTGTCGGGATGGACGATTATAAGATTATCTGCCGGTTTGGAGCACAGCCATTTTATCTGATGGCAGGAAAGCAGAAGCAAAAGGTAATGGAGGATGCCGATTATGCGCTTGGAGAGATCACAGCGGATTATCCGACATTTTTAAGTGAACTGTACCAGAAGTATTATGGAGATACTTCTGCCATGGGGCTTGCATTTACAAGAGAAGAAATTGAATATATTAGGGCACAAAAACAGGTGAATATAGCGTTTATCAATAACAGACCACCGTTTTCAATGGAAAATGACGACGGAGAAATCGAAGGGATCATTGTTGATCTTGTGAGTCGGATCCGGGAGAGCAGCGGCCTGAATCTGCAGTACACGATGCTGGAAAGTGGTCAGCGTGTGATAGATTATCTTGAAAAACATCCGGCAGATCTGGTGGCTGGTGTCGTAGTCGAAAATCCTGCATTCACAAAATCTGATTATCTGGTATCAGATGTCATATACACAGGGGAAGTGGCGCTTGTCTGCAGGCAGGGGATGAACTATACACCCGGAGATGCAGAGAATAAGTATATTCTTGCAATCACGAAGAGTTATGCGGCACTGGAAAATTATATCCAGGCAAATTATCCGGAGTTTGAGATTGTAAAATGCACTACGACAGAGGAATGTATGGAACTTCTGAACAGCGGAGAGTGCGACTTTATGGCACAGAATGTCAACGTGGTGACACCGCTGCTGCAGAAACCGCGGTATGAGGGATTGACGGTACTGCCTAACCTGTCTAAGGAAGAACCGATGGGGATTGTTGGAAAAAACAGTGATGAAAATAAAATCCTGATGAGCATTATCAATAAATGCATTACGCAGATTCCCTCTCAGGAAGTATCCCAGATCACGATCAGCCATACAGTGGAGAATGGGTATCAGCTTACCTGGACAGATGTGCTGTATAAGTTCTGCTATCCGCTTATTGTCATCTTTATTTTGCTGGTGGCGAGTATTCTGTTTATGATTTTCTGGCAGGAGGCGAGACGAAAAAGCTATTTAAAGATTGCGGAGAAGAATGAACAGCTTTTAGAAGCAGTCGATCAGGCAAACCGGGCAAATCAGGCAAAGAGTGATTTCCTTGCAAGGATGAGCCACGAGATACGGACACCGATGAATGCAATCGTAGGACTGACGGAGATCGCAAAGCACTATGAGGAAGATCCGAAGAAGATAGAGGACTATCTCGATAAAATTGATGTGTCGTCCAAGGTGCTGTTAAATATTATCAATGATATTTTAGATATGTCGTCTATCGAGAATAAGAAGATGAAAATTGCAAAGGAACCGTTTGATCTTCATGAGATCTTAATGTCCGTCTGCACGATTTATGAACCGCAGTGCAAGCAGAAAGGGATAGCGTTTGAGGTACAGGACGAAGAGGTGACGCATACACATCTGATCGGGGATGGACTTCGTGTGAACCAGATTTTGCTGAACCTGGTTTCCAATGCTTACAAATTCACGCCGTCCGGTGGGAAAATCACGATCAAAGTGAAGGAACTCTATGTGAAGGAGGAGAAAGCATACTTTAATTTCCTTGTGGAAGATACCGGGGAGGGCATGTCGGAGGAGATGCAGACGCGGCTGTTCCAGCCGTTCGAGCAGGAGAGTGCGACAACTGCGCAGAAACACGGAGGAAGCGGACTGGGGCTGTCCATTGCAAAAAATTTCGTGGAACTGATGTCAGGCTCCATTTCCGTGAAATCGAAAAAAGGAGAGGGAACGACATTTGTTGTGTCTATTCCATTTGAATTTGAACAGGCTGCAGAACCGGAAATAACGGAGCAGCCGGTGGAAAACGATTTGTCCGTGGTACAGGAAGAACAGGCGGTATATGATTTTACCGGGAAAAAAGTATTGCTTGCGGAAGACACCGCATTTAATGAAGAGGTGGCAACAGAACTGCTTGCAATGGTACATATGGATGTGGATTGTGCACATAACGGCAAGGAAGCCGTCGAGTTGTTTGAGAAGGCAAAGCCAGGTACTTACATGGCAATTCTTATGGATATTCACATGCCGGTGATGAATGGTTATGAAGCGGCACGCACAATCCGGAAGTCAGAGAGAGAGGATGCCGGAACGATCGCAATTTATGCCATGACTGCAAATTCTTTTGAGGAGGATGTCAGTGCAGCCTTAAATGCGGGAATGAACGGACATATTGCAAAACCGATCGATGCGCAGATATTATATGAAGTTTTGGACAAGCTTGCAAAAGAACAGCAGTAAAAGGAATTGTTTGCAACCTGAATGGCTTTGTGGTAGTATATCTAATGGTTTTTTATGATCTGAACGGAAAATAAGCAAAAAGGAGCATATATAAAATATGAAATGGAATAAATATACCATTGAGACAACGACTGCGGCAGAAGATTACTTAAGCTCTGCACTTATGGATCTTGGCATTGAAGGTGTGCAGATCGAGGATAATGTGCCGCTGACAAAAGAAGATCAGGCAGAGATGTTCATTGATTTTCTGCCGGAACTTCCACCGGATGAGGGGATCAGCTATGTCAGTTTTTATCTGGAAGACAACGGACAGGATGATACCGAACTGTTAAAACAGGTCAAGACAACCATCGAGGAGATGCGGAATGTGGTAGATATGGGAACCGGAAAGATCACATCCGACCAGACAGAGGATCTTGACTGGATCAACAACTGGAAGAAGTTTTTCAGCTCTTTCTATATTGACGATATCCTGATCAAGCCAACATGGGAAGAACTGAAGGAAGAAGACAGGGACAAGTTTTTGATTGAGATCGATCCGGGTGTCTCTTTTGGAACAGGCAAGCATGAGACGACACAGCTCTGCATCCGGCAGTTGCTGAAATATATTCGTGGAAATGAAACATATACGCCGCAGGTAAAGACACCAAAGGTTCTTGATGTTGGCTGCGGAAGCGGTATTTTATCGATCGTGGCACTGAAATTAGGGGCATCAGAGGTAGTCGGAACAGACCTTGACCCGGACTGCATGACTTCCACACACGACAATATGGAAGTAAATCATCTCGATCAGAAACTGGGAACATTTTATGTTGGAAATCTGATCGATGATACAGAACTTCAGGAAAAAACCGGAACGGAAGAATTTGATATCGTTGTTGCCAACATTCTGGCAGACGTGATCATTCCAATGGCACCGGTGATCCCGGCGCGTTTAAAAAAAGGTGGATATTTTATCACATCAGGAATCATCGATTTCAAAGAGAATGACGTGAAAGAGGCAATTGAGAAAGCCGGTCTGGAAGTTGTAGAGATCAATCATCAGGGCGAATGGGTGAACATTACAGCAAGAAAGAATTAGGAAAAGACATGTATCAGTTTTTTATAGAAGATGAAAATGCAGCAGAAGATTTTGTGACAATTGAAGGCAGCGATGTCAACCATATTAAAAATGTGCTGCGGATGAAACCGGGAGAGAAAATCCGCGTGTGCACCAGAAACGGACAAAACTATTTTTGCAGTATATCTGATATTACAGAAAGCTTTGTTCGTGCGGATATTCTGGAAAAAGAGGCGGAAAGCACAGAACTGCCATGCAGGATTTATCTGTTTCAGGGGCTTCCGAAGAATGACAAGATGGAATGGATCATTCAGAAAACTGTGGAACTTGGCGTTTATGAGGTCATACCGGTTGCCATGAAAAACTGTGTGGTAAAGTTAGATGACAAAAAGGCAAAATCAAAGGTGACGCGCTGGCAGGCGATCGCAGAGAGCGCAGCAAAACAGTCAAAGAGAAGTCTGATCCCGGAAGTGAAGATGCCGATGTCGTACAAAGAAGCTGTGGCATATGCCAAGAAACTGGATGTGAAACTGGTTCCCTATGAAAACGAGCATGGAATGGCAGGGACGAAGGCTGCAATGGAACAGATAAAAAAAGGCGAAAGTATCGCAGTGTTTATCGGACCGGAGGGCGGATTTGCGCCGGAAGAGATTGAAATGGTCAGAGATGAAATGCAGCTGATCTCACTTGGCAGACGGATCCTTAGAACAGAGACGGCAGGAATCGCAGCCCTTGCGATTTTGGGATATCAGTTAGAGAGTCAGACCGATGGCAGGGAAGAGTAGAAGAGTGATGCTTCATAGATAAAGAAGGATAATTATGGAAACAAATTTGACAGAAGTTTATTTGGATAATTCTGCAACGACCCGTTGCAGTGAACGTGCAAAAGATTTGATGGTAAAAGTTCTGATGGAAGATTACGGAAATCCATCCTCACTTCATATGAAAGGTGTGGAAGCAGAGAACTATATCAAAGAGGCTAAGAAAAAGATCGCAAAGACGTTAAAGGTGGATGAGAAAGAAATCCTTTTCACATCCGGAGGGACAGAATCAAACAATACCGCACTGATCGGAGCAGCACTGGCAAATAAAAGAGTCGGAAATCATATTATCACGACATCAATAGAGCATGCGTCTGTTTCAGCAGTTACAGGATATTTAGAGGAACTTGGCTTTCGAGTGACATATCTGAAAGTGGATGCAGATGGTATCATTTCACTCGACGAACTGCGGGAGGCGGTATGTGAGGATACGATCCTTGTCTCTATGATGATGGTCAACAATGAGATCGGAGCAGTGGAACCGATCGAAGAAGCGGTAAAGATTATCAAAGCCAAAAATCCGGATACCCTGGTACACGTAGATGCGATCCAGGCATATGGCAAGTACCGTATTTTTCCAAAAAAACTGGGAATTGATATGCTCTCTGTCAGCGGACATAAAATCCATGCGCCGAAAGGAACAGGATTTCTGTTCATCAAAGATAAGACGAAAGTAAAACCGCTGATTTACGGTGGCGGGCAGCAGAAGGGCATGCGCTCCGGAACCGAGAACGTACCGGGCGTTGCTGCGTTAGGTGAGGCTGCCGAAGAGATTTATGAAAACTTTGAGGAAAAAATTGACCACCTTTATCAGATCAAACAGCGTTTTGTGGAAGGCGTTTTAAAAATAGAAGGTGTGTCTGTCAATGGAAAGACAGGACGTGATTCCGCACCACAGATCGTCAGTGTGAGTATTGACGGCGTGCGCAGTGAGGTTATGCTCCACACATTAGAGGACAGAAAGATTTATGTGTCAGCGGGAAGTGCATGTTCCTCGAACAAACCGTCCGTGAGCCATACATTGACAAGCATCGGACTTAAGAATAATCTGCTGGATTCGACGATCCGGTTCAGCTTTTCCGTGCATACCACAGAGGAAGAGATCGATTATGCCTTGGAAGTCATGAACGAGGTTGTGCCAAAGCTCCGCCGTTATACGAGAAAGTAGTCCGGCAATTGCGAAACTCATGAAAGTGTAAAATGAATTGTGGAAAAGTAACAAAAGACATGAAAAAGGAGAAAATATGTATAAATCATTTTTGATCAAATATGCGGAGATCGCGATCAAAGGAAAAAACAGATATTTATTTGAAGATGCATTGGTAAGCCAGATCAACCATGCATTGAAAAAGGCAGAAGGAGAATTTCTTGTCCGGAAAGAGCAGGGAAGAATTTATGTCGATACGTTGAGCGACTATGATTATGATGAGGTTGTGGAAGCATTAAAATGTGTGTTTGGTATCGTCGGGATCTGCCCGGTTGTATTGTTGGAAGACGAAGGATTTGACAAACTTGCAGAGGAAGTCATTGCATACATTGATAAGGTGTACCCGGACAAACATTTTACATTTAAAGTAAATGCCCGCCGCGCAAGAAAGAATTATCCGATGGAGTCCATGGAGATCAATGCAGCCATGGGCGAGAAGATTTTAGATGCTTACCCGGAGACAAAAGTAGATGTGCATCATCCACAGGTGGTATTTAATATTGAGATCCGTGCAAAAATTAACGTATACTCAACGATTATTCCGGGACCGGGTGGAATGCCGGTCGGAACGAACGGCAAAGCAATGCTGCTTTTATCCGGCGGGATCGACAGTCCGGTGGCTGGATATATGATCGCAAAACGCGGTGTTACGATCGATGCTACTTATTTCCATGCGCCGCCATATACTTCAGAGCGTGCAAAACAAAAAGTCGTTGACCTTGCAAAAATTGTTGCAAAATATTCAGGACCAATCAATCTGCACGTTGTGAACTTTACGGATATCCAGCTTTATATCTACGAGCAGTGTCCGCATGAGGAATTGACGATCATCATGCGTCGTTACATGATGAAACTGGCAGAGCATTTTGCAAAAGAGAATAAGTGTCTCGGTCTTATCACCGGAGAGAGTATCGGACAGGTGGCAAGCCAGACGATGCAGTCCCTTGCAGCAACGAATGAGGTATGTACGATGCCGGTCTATCGTCCGCTCATTGGATTTGACAAGCAGGAAATCGTCACGATCTCTGAAAAAATCGATGCATATGAGACATCCATTCTTCCATACGAAGACTGCTGTACCATTTTTGTGGCAAAACATCCGGTGACAAAACCGAACTTAAATGTGATCCATAATGATGAGAGAAAGTTAAGCGAAAAGATTGATGCATTAATGCAGGAAGCCATTGATACGGTAGAAGTGATCCACATTGAGGGATAAAACAAAAAAGCAGGCAGTATCAGAAAAAGGAACTGTCTGCTGCAAAAAGAAAAAGCCACAGAACGTATCTTCTGTGGCTCAAATCTTCGGAAATGATTAAACTAAATATGGTTTTAATACTTCCATGATTTCATCCATATTGCTTTCAGCATGAATTGCTAAATCAATTGGTTTGGATAAATCTAAACTGAAAATACCCATAATGGATTTTGCATCGATCACATATCTTCCGGAGATTAAATCGAAATCAAATTCGAACTGGGTGATTGCATTAACAAAAGATTTTACTTTGTCAATGGAGTTTAAAGAAATCTGTACTGTTTTCATGATAAAAAACCTCCTTAATTAACTATCAAAGTTAACTTTATAGTAATGGTTTTTTATGGAAAAGTCAACACAAAATAGGAGTATCGAATGAAAATAAATAAGAAAGCCGCACTGCACAATTTGGGATGCAAGGTAAATGCATATGAAACAGAGGCAATGCAGCAGATATTAGAAAATGCAGGTTATGAGATTGTCCCATTCACAGAATATGCGGATGTCTATGTGGTCAATACCTGTTCCGTTACCAATATGGCAGACCGCAAGTCAAGACAGATGCTGCATAAGGCGAAAAAGATGAACCCGGATGCAATCGTTGTAGGCGCCGGATGTTATGTGCAGACAAAAGAGGCAGAGGCACTGCTTGATGATACGGTGGATATCGTGATCGGAAATAACAAAAAACATGAATTGCTTGCCATGCTCGAAGCATATGAAAATGACCACGGAAAGTGTGGGAATGTGATCGATATCAATCATGAGAAGCAGGAATATGAGGAAATGTTCTTAGAGCGCACCGCAGAGCACACCAGAGCTTTTATCAAGGTGCAGGACGGATGCAACCAGTTCTGCAGCTACTGTATCATTCCTTTTGCAAGAGGAAGAGTGCGGAGCAGAAATTCTGAAGATGTGATCCGGGAAGTGAAACGCCTTGTGGAACATGGATTCAGGGAGATCGTCCTCACGGGGATCCACTTGAGTTCCTACGGTGTGGATACCGGTGACAATCTGCTTCATCTGATCCGGGAAGTGCATAATGTCGATGGGATTGAGCGGATAAGGCTTGGAAGCTTAGAACCGAGAATTGTGACGGATGGATTTGCGGCGGCACTTGCAGGACTGCCAAAGATCTGTCCGCATTTCCATCTTTCCTTACAGAGCGGATGCGATGCCACACTGCAGCGCATGAACCGCAGATATGATACAAGGGAATATGAAGAGGGATGTCAGATCCTGAGAAAATATTTTGACCATCCTGCCATCACGACAGATGTGATCGTAGGTTTTCCGGGAGAGACAGAGGAAGAATTTGCGGTTACAAAAGAATATTTAAAACGTATCCATTTTTATGAAATGCATATCTTCCAATATTCTAAGAGAGAAGGAACAAAGGCAGCTGTGATGGAACATCAGGTTCCGGAACCGGTGAAAAAAGAGCGGAGCAATATCCTTCTGGCGTTAGAGAAGAAAATGTCTGAAGAATTCCGGGAATACTATGTCGGAAAACAGGTGACAGCTCTGATGGAAGAGGCTTATGAATTTGAAGGTGAAACATATTTTACCGGATACACAAAAGAGTATGTAAAGATCGCTGTGAAGTCGGCAGCTGACCTTTCGAATCAGTTTGTGAAAGGAACGATCCGGGGCAGATTGACAGATGATATCTATCTTATGGTTGAATTTTAGGACAAACTATATTAGAATAAGCTAGAGGATTACTGTAATTATGAAGGCACTGAATAATTACGGATTACTTTCTTACCATAGAGTAAAGAAGAGTATAAGGGCGTGACAAATATGCAGAACATCAATAATACGCAATATTTCAGAGTGGAGAAGGAGCCGGAACTGCAGGTAAAGGATGTACTTGCAATTGTGTATCGTGCACTGAGCGAGAAGGGATACAATCCACTGAATCAGATTGTTGGATATATTATGTCAGGTGATCCTACTTATATCACCAGTCATAATAATGCAAGAAGTCTGATCATGAAAGTAGAGCGTGACGAATTAGTAGAAGAGGTATTGAAAGCATATATTAAGAATAATCATTGGAATTAATGTACTTAAGAAGAACCGGATAAGTACAGATTAATATATGCCTTACAGGAAAAGTCTGTCCGGGTGAAGGGCAGAGGCATGGAGATTTTGAATGAGAATATTAGGTTTAGACTATGGCTCAAAGACTGTCGGTGTGGCAGTCAGCGATGAGCTTTTATTTACTGCGCAGGGACTGGAAATCGTCAGAA
>ERZ779852.2560-NODE-2560-length-14612-cov-2.787319_pt1 | contig 14612 bp, 4 predicted proteins | sample MGYA00511559_ERZ779852 | MGnify/ENA primary metagenome ERZ779852 (study PRJEB29588, sample SAMEA2157977) | human gut metagenome | biome: human gut; feature: human-associated habitat; material: faeces | place: Denmark | collected 2008/2010 ...
ATACTGTTATTATTAGTGTGGTCAAAACGACTACATGGTGAAATAGTTTATAATATAAACTTTTCAGTTTATTCTTCCATGTGGTCAAAATGACTACATCTGAAATTTCAACGTTTGCGGGCTCTTTTTTTACCATGTGGTCAAAACGACTACATGGTGACTCCCTTTGTACTCCCTTTGCTTTTTTCAAAGAATCAACGCAGCGTCTATCTGATTTGCGCAGCAGAATGCTTCAATCTGCAAATCGATTGATTTACGTTTTTGAATCAGTTGTTCTTTTTCGCTCTTGTCTCCGGTAAAAGTCAGTCTGCAGATCTTCATCGTAATATCTGCCGCTTCTTGATCCAGTGACCGAAGCTCCGGGTATGCCTCAAAGATTCGTTTCTTTTCATCTGCCTTGGCCACTTCCTGTTTGACCGCTGTTTGTCGTTTTTCCGCCTCCTCCATCGATCTGGTGATATCACTGACATTTTCATAAATGCTGTTGACGATACACGCCTGAAGATAGGATCTGACATTCTTAATTTTTTCACGGTTATCCTGTAGTGTTTTTAAAATCACGCGTACATGATCAGCTGTGAGCTGTGCCAAGATATCCATCACAGCCTCGCGGCTCTTTACAGCTCCGGCAACCTTAATTTCTTTGCTGGCTGCCATATCCATTGCTGCGCTTAAAATCAACTCCAAATCTTTTTGACTGGCCGGATCCGCAGCACTTAACTCATCGATGCCCAGCTGCAAGCGAAGGCTGTTTTCTTTTTTAGCAATTTGTTTTCTTCGTTTTGGAACAAGCTTTACCGTTCCCCCACTGTTTGCGTTATTGCTTTGAAGCATTTCATCATTCGTATCAGAAGAATCCTTTGGAACATCAGAAACAGTGTAATCCGATTCCGGATTCGCGACAATTGTGTAGATATTCCGTCCGAACATACCGTTCTCACCTTTTTCACGTTCAATGCGCAAGTAGTCACAATCGATCAGGAGCTGCAAGTGCTTGTAATATCGCTTCACTGAAATACCAAGCTCCTCCACCATCATGTCCCGTCCCGGAAACGATTGGTTCCCACCGCCTGCAAATGATACTATATAGGAATAAATCGCCTTCGCTTCGATCGTTAACCGCTGATCGCGCATCACAATCTTGGGACTGAGCCCAAATCCCTGCGACATGATTCCCTCTACTCGTAAAAGGTCGTTAATCCGTTCCATTTTGTTCCTCCTCACCTGTGTCCCAACTTGGGACACAGCATCAAAAAGCAAAAAAGCAGCTAACATTTTTGTGTTAACTGCTTCTTTCATCCTATCTGTTTTAGTTACCCGCTGTTTTGGGTCCATCTTCATTTATTTGTGCTCGTCTGCAGTGTCATCTCCGTCCTCACGTTTCTTCTTCAGGAAGAAAAGTAGAAGTGCTGTAAAAAGAGCGATAATTGCAATGGCAGCTGCAGTCAGTATCAGAATTGCCTTCAAATGGCTCTCATTCTCATAGGTCACCACCGCTTTTACCGTCATCGTATCAGCCCGGTAGGTGCATGCTGCGGTATAGGTCGCCGGTGACGGACTGGCGTCACTTAGCACTTCGCGGTAGGTTGCCACCCAATCGGTGCCGCGCTGCGTACCGGTGAATTTCGCCTTGCGGCACGTTTCGCCGTTGTCATCGGTATAGTAGTCGGTGATCCATTTCCCGCCGGTAATGCGGTAGTTTTTTGGACTGTAGCCCAGATTCTTTAGAATGACATCCTCGTACCCCTTAAATACTGGTATGGTTTCATCGTTTGGAATTTTGGAACCGTCCGGAAGTATGTAGTTTTCTACATCCGGATCGCCGATGAATTTTGCGGTTACTGCAAACGGCTTATCAAATCCGCCTTGCACGCGCCGAATCTCTACAAACTTACCGGTAACGGTGATCCTGCTGCCGTCCGGCAGCGTCGCAGTGATTTCCTTTTCGGCCGGCGCATCCGGCTTCGTGTTATACCCGTAATAGCGTTTTGTTCCGGTTGCCGCGGTACGCTTGGTCTCCGTCCATTTGACATCGGTCAGCGTGTAGACCTCGCCGTCCTTTTCGATGCTCTCCGGCACCTCCTTTGCGGTCAGGTCTTCATAGGTTTCTTTGACCTTCTCCGGCTCTTTCGCTAACGAAAATTCAGCAGCAGCAGCCTGATAGCGCTTGCCGGATGCTTCGATCGTCAGCGGAATATCCGATAGATCCCCCTTGCCGACGTCGGCAAAGGTCAGTTCTGCGTCCTTATTTGTCACAAAGGTATACTCCCTCGTGACCTCTTTTTGCGCGGCAAACGCGAACTGCGCCTGCAGCACAAAAAGAGCAAGAACGACTGTTAAAATTCTTCTCTTCATACGTCCTCCTTTGTGTAATCGAAAAGCGAGGGCATTGTTGCGCCTCGCCTTTGTGTCAGTTTTCTTATTTACCTACCGCGCGGAATGCTTTTAATGACCAATCGGTGTAGACTTTTTCGCCGTTAAACAGGACGTAGCCTCTGACGCGGTAATAATACTTTGTTCCTGTTTTTATGTTGGTGTTGTAGTATTTTCCACGTTTGCTGTCAAAGACCCTCTTAAAACCGGAATATCGCTTGTTGGAACGCTGGATCTCCACGCCGTCAAAATCCATTTTATCGCCGTTGCGATCAAACCATGAAATTCTGATGGATGATTTTCCGTTTTTCATTGTCACATTTTTGGAGCGTGCAGTGAGCGCATAGTTGTTCATCAGCGCCTGCATCCCTGCTTTGTTTTGCGTGATACATTCGACAATATCTCCCGTTTTCAAATTCGATACAGAGGCAAGTGCGCCGACGGATTTACCGTTGATGGTAACATCCATAATGATGTATCCGGCATCCGGAGTAAAGGTCGCTGCTGTTCCGTCCTTGGAGGTTGCCACTACGGTGCCGTTGCTTGCAAGGATGGTCGGTTTCTGTACTTCTCCTGTTGGGGTGATTTCTGCAGGACCTGCTGCGCCGCCGCTTGGTGTGAATCCTCCGCCGCCCGGCATCGGGGTAACAGCCTTATCTTTATATATTGCGATGAGGTTTATGGATCCGGTCAGCTGCACGTTCTGCCCTGCAGCGTAGGTGATTGCTGCATCCTTCACCTGCCACTTGTCAAATTCTTTGCCGCTTGGTGCTGTGAAAGTTGATTGTGGCATGTTGTACATATCTGCAGAAAACGCATAGTCTGTCGCCATGCTGCCGCTTCCCTTTCCACTTGAAAAATGCACGCGGTATGCTGGCGTCGTAAATGGAATCTTGACTGCTGCGCCGCCCGCCAGCGATGCCACATCGGTCGATGATAGGGCGATGCCGTTGACAGTGACGCGCGTTTTTGCTTTGTCGATGATTTTCCCGCTGTTTGCCGTAAGCAGCAGATTCACATAGACCTTTGTGTTTTCGGAAAGGCCGTTTGCATTGACCGTATCCGTCATATCGCTATCCGACGCTTGCTCGAAAATTTTGATTTTTCCATCCTGATTTTTCTCAAATGAAACGGTCGCAAAATAGGTGTCTATCTGCAGATTGTCTACACCGTTTTCGATTTCTAGGTTCTTCATGCCCGCAAGCGGAAAATCAAAGGTGATATTGACGGTAGGCAGAATCTCCTTAATCTGCGATTTTCCCACTGTCAGGACTGCGTTCTGGTACGATACGCTATAGTTTTTGTCTGCGGTTTCGGCAGGTCCGGAGACGACAATTTCATTCTCCCCTTCCTGCGACATATCCGGCGAGGTTTTGTACTGAATCGTTGGAATGAATCCGATGCTGTCCGGCTTGATGATGCCTGTTACGGTATAGTCACTGGCATTTAGCGCCGGAACCGGATCACCGACCGCAGCGCGCTTATCCTTAGCTGCAACCGTAACCGGCTTTTTGGCAATCGTCCATGTCAGGGTCTGATCGTCACTGTTTCCGGTATTGGCCCATTTTGCATTTGCTTTATCAATAATCTTTACTGTTATGGTGTGGTCTCCGGCGTTCCTGGCAGCATTATCGATGACTTCCATGTGTTCTTCGTCAAATCCTGCAAGCACCGGGTGCTGCGTCTTTGCGTTATATTCATACGTGCCGGATATCAGCGGCAGGTTATAGACCGGTTCGCCGATCGCCAAGGTAAAGGTCAGATCGGCATCGCTGCCGGTATTCCACTCGTAGTTCACCTTATCCTTTATGGCCACCGTAACATCCTGCGTGCCGACTTCTGTCCTAGCATTATCCTTGACCTCAACCAGCGCATCATCGATGCTGCCCTCGGCAAATTCAATGCTATGTGCGTTTCCGTCGTAATCATAGCTTGCTTTTTCCACACTCGGAATTTCTATCGCTGCACGCTTCATCACCCAAGGGAAAGAAAGCGCCGCAGTGGTTTTGTCATCCCACATAAAGTTCTGGGTATCCTTTAGCCGAACAGTAACCGTCGTCGTTCCGGCGTTTGTTTTTTTGTCGTCTGAAACCGTAAGCACATCTTTGCCGAAAATCTGCTCGGTAAGGTTATCCAGTAAAAAGGTCTGCTCCGTCGTATCGTAGACATACGCTTTCGGTACTGCTGTCGGTTTCGTTATCTTGTATCGCTCAATGACCCACGAAAGCGTCTGATTGACATCGCTGGTCGTGCCGTCAGCCGTTTTCCAGATGGTATTTACCTTATCTTTGAGATAGATCACCGGCGCATAGCTATGCGCATCTACTGCGCTGCCGTAGTCCTCGGAGATACCGATCAGAGCTTCGTCATAGTTTTCATCAAGCTGCAGGGTCTGCTTCTGTCCGTTATATACATAGGTGCCGACGATCTTCGGAATCGTCAGCTTTTTCTTTACGATTTCCGCAGAAACCTCCTGCGTATAGGTCTTTCCGTCCGCATCGGTAAGTGTAATCGTCGTTTTATAGACGCCGACGTGTTTTCCGATCGTCAGTTTCACATCAAATGTCTCGCTCTGTTTTGATGCCAGTACCATCGGCGCGGCTGTAAGGTCGGCAATTTCAAAATCCGCGCTCGCTGCTTCCGCTTTGACCATCGTGACATTCTTTTTCGTGAAATTGGAAACCTTCACACGAACTATAAGCGGGACCTCATAGCCCCACTCGGCAGTCACCGGATTTGCATCCGTTCTCACGCATTCTGTGACCTTGATTTTTACCGCAGCAGGATAGGTTTTGTCGTTTGCGTCCGTAAAGGTAAAGTTTGCGGTGTAATCTCCCGGCTCCTTATCGTCTTTGAGGCGCACAGGGTACACATACGTTCCTGCTTTCGGAATGGTAAATTCCGATGCAGTGTCTGCGCTAAAATCCGCTTCGTTGCTATTTGTGATGCTTTTGATAACAACATCTTCGCTTGTCGTATTGCTAAAAGAAATCACCGTTCGATTGGAAATCGGATTGCCGTACTCTGCGCTGATTGTGCTTCCCTTTGCGCTGCAGGACGGTACAGGCGGATCTGCTGCAAAGGCAAATCCACTGGCGACCATCACAATAGAGAGAAGCATGGCTAAAAATCGTTTCATTATTTCTCCTTTACTCTGCTTATATCTTTTGCTGATTTATGACTGCAGGGGAACCAAGGCCCCCTGCAGCATAGAGAAAACATACTGCGCATGATGCGCAGATGAAAGAAGGAAAGCAAGTGTTATTCCTTTTTTCGCTTAATCATCGCGGCAAAAATGCCAAAGGCCGAAGCAAGCATCAATAGGATCATCCATTTCAGTGGTGCATTGTCGCCTGTTTTTGGAACAATGCCGATCGTGCCGTCATCATCATCGCCGCGGTCGGTCTCAAACTCGATGCGTCCGTCTTTGCGGATCATCTTTACTGTCTGATTTTCATCGCCGATGTCTGTATGCTTTGCGATCAGCTCGCCATTCAAATACAGTCGTTCATAAACGACTAATTTCTTTCCTGCAAAATCGCCAGCGTCGAAGGTAAATTTCAATGTGACAGTTCCGTTTGGTTCTGCAGGCGTAAATGTCTTTTCTTGTGTGACTTTCTTGCCGCCGACCATAATGGCCCGGCCGGTTGCCTGGTCCATGATCGTGCCCTTCATCGTATAGGTCTTTCCCGGTATCAGGTTGTAATAAGTGACCGTATCAACGATGACGCTGCGCGTTCCGACAGGAATCTCTTTCAGCCCTTCTATACCTGTGGCAGAGGTATGGATGAACGGCTCGGTTGTCTTTTCGTTCTCAACCTCTACGCGCGTAATGAGGTCTACGGTTGTGCTTGTGTCAATCAGATGGAAGTCTGTATCCGCTTCGTAGCCTGTCGGGGCTTTGACCTCGCGGTAGAAGAATTTGCCTTTATGAGAGACGGTGACTCTTGCGATGCCGTACTGTCCTGTAACGAGGTTCTTCGTCACCAGCTTTGCATCCGGCACGAGCGTGATACCGTCGTCTGCAAGTTTTGCAGACCAAAGCTCAAACTCTGCTCCGGCAAGGGATTCTCTTGTTTCCTTATCTACCTTCTTGAGTTCGATCTGATAGGTCGGACCGCTCGGTTCATATGGCGGCGGCGTACCCGGTTTGTTTGCGATCACGAACTGATATTGCGGTACTCCTTTGATCACGCGGAAGCTGTGATAGTCATAGTCCTCCGGCGCATAGCCTGCCGGAGCCTGCACTTCGCGCCAGAAGTAGATGCCGTAATCCAGATTTGCGATGAAATGTCCGTTTGCATCGGTCGTATAGGTGCCGAGTTTGACATCCGGCTCTACCGTCCACTCTCCGGACTCTTTTGCAGACCAGATTTCAAAGACTGCACCGGAAAGCTTTTTGTTTGTATCATCCTTATCCACCTTTACAAATTCCACCTCCGGCTTATGCTCATTCTCAATCGCAAAGCCATCCTTGTTATCGGAGTTGAACTTGATCATCAGCTTATCCGCAGACGTGTCCTGTCTTCCGAGGGTGACATTCTTTGCGAAGCGGAACGTCTCTGCGGCACGGAAAGCGCCTGTCGAGGTAATCTGCGGGTGCGCATCTTCGAGGAAGAGTCCCGGCAGCACGTTTTCGATTTTCGCGCTGACCACGCCGTACTTATCCATTGAAACAGTGACGAGTGCATCGGTACCGATGAGGGAAAGCGTCAGCTTGTCCTTGGTGTTTAGGGTGATCAGACCCGATGGGTCAAGCGTTTCGGTTACGCTCTTTTTGCCGCTTGTGCGCGTAAAGCTTGATTGGATCACGTTAGCCATGCCGTTTGTCACAGAAATGACGGCGCTGTGCTTAAAGATCTGATTGCCCTTTGGCGTAAGGTTTCCGGTCTTGACATCGACAGTCGTAAAGCCCAGCTCCGGCTTTGCAGGGTCAATGAGTTCTTCCTTGGTGGTAATGGTCACAGACGGTTCATGCGTGATTTTTGCGTTCAGCACGACATTTGCCTTGTCACTTCCCGCGCCTGTTAAGGTAAACTCCGGTGTATAGGTTGTCAGATCTTCTCCTGCTACCGGAGTCCAAAGCTCCTCATAGGCTGCATGGTATCCGGCATAGGTGCCTCTTGGGGTAAAGGTCTTTGTCACGCCATCCACCGTATAGTCAAAGCCGTTTCCGCTTTCAGACGGTTTGACTGTCAGCACCTTGCCGTTTGGCAGGGTGATATTGGTCGTTTCGCCTTTTTTCGTATCTACGGTGATTTCGGTATAGTCGGTATTTGCGGTGATTTTGATCTTCTCATCCGCAGAGGCAAAGTCAGCATCCAGCGGATAGGAAAGTCCGTCAATACTGATCGCGGGCATCGGAAGTCTTGCTTCTACCATGATGATGGTTTTGACATGATGCTTTTCTTCGAGGACAAAGCGTCCATAGATACCGTCATGGTTTACATAGTCAAAGGCAGTATCATCCGAGTAGTCCCCTGCTTCTTCCTTGACCGCGAAGTGATATTTCAGATCGCTTAGGATATGGTCCTCTGTGGTTTTCATTTCCTTGAGGTAGTAACGTCCCTCTGGCAGCTTGGTATTTACCAGAATGCTGCCACCCTCCTCGTAGGTGATGGTGAAAACGTCAAGCAGCGTATCCTTTTTGATTTTCTTTGTGAAAACCTTTAGGATGCCGCTATGCGCTGCCTTGATCTCCTCTGCCGCATACAGTCCGAATTTTACGATCTGTCCCGGCTGCGGCGGTTTATACTGGCTCGACTGGAATCCCGTTTCGAGGATTTTCGACAGATCAAGCTGCGCCGTAAAGTATTGGTTCTCAAAGGTGTTCAGATTCCACACCAGCGGCGTGAACTGATTCTTGTATTTCAGCTCTACGAGCTGCTCTTTGCTGTCATTTAAGTATTTTTCCTCAGCCGCCAGCTCTCTGATGATGTATTTTCCAAGCGGAAGCAGCTTTGAGATCGCTTTTCCGTTTGCATCTGTGGTGATGGTTTCAATCAGATGAGACTGGGTGTATCTTGTCGTCTTATAGACATTCGACAGATCCAGTACGCCAACGCCGCTGCCGGATGCAGTTTCTGCACAGTAGATATCCATGGTATAGCCGTCCGCAAAGGTCAGCTCTAACGGGGTATCTTCGCCTTGATTGGTAACGATTTCGATTGCGTACATCATCTCGCCGCCTGCCTCTAGGGACTCGATGCGTTTTGCGACAACCGTAATGCCGTCTGCAAGTCCGTCTCTACTGGTAAACTCGACACGCGGTTTGGTCGGGGAAAGCGTGGAGTACCAGTCGAGTTTCAGCGGCACTTTATTTCCCTCGGAGTCGTAGTGCATGAAGTTTAAGGTCGGTACGATATCCTCGTACAGATGATCGACTGCGGAGGCTGGCATCTTGATCGTCGCGTAGCACACCCCGCCTTTATAGTACATATCGGCTTTCGTGCCGTCCTGCCATGAAAAGTATACCGGTGCGCTGATCGGTACGGTGCGGAACGTAATGACGCCCGGTGCGTTTTCCTGTTCATAGCCGATTCCCACATCAACGGTTTCCGCGACGCCCACAGCCTGCTTGGTGATGACGGTCGTTGCAACGCCTGCCTCCGGATCTGCTTTCGCATCGACAACCAGACCGTCAAAGTCTATGGTCACGCCGTCCGGATCGTCCTTTTCCTGCTTGTATGTTGCTTCATAGACCTGTACCCGCATCTGCTCAAAGTTCCCATCTGCGGTACACGCCTGCCAGCTGACCAGATCGTTTAAGAGGACGCGGTAAATGGTGCTTCCGCTTTCTGCATCAAGCTTTGAAATGATGACATACTGCGGATCGTTTTTCGCATCGCCTGTAAAAGGAACCCGCGACCAGCCTTCTTCGGTCGGAATCGTATACGGCGGAAGTTCCTTTCCCGCAGCGTCCGTTTCGATAAGGGTATAGCTTTCTCCTCCAAGCAGAAGGTCTGTCTTTTCGCCTTTGGTATAGTAGCCTGTGACAGCGGTTTTGTATTTTGTTTCGCCACCCTCCGTTTGTTTTAAGATTGCGCGGTCTCCTGCTGCCGGATTTCCGGAAAGATCCCAGCCTTCATTATCCCACTCGAACTTGGTCTTTGTGACCTTCACGGTTTCTTCTTTATAGGTTGGCGGGGTATCGTCCGGTCCGTCATAGGCTCCGTCACCGTCTGCGTCAACGCCCGGCTTGTCGATGACCGTTTTTGTCACATCGCGTTCCTCGGTTTGCAGATCGTCTGCCGTCAGCTTGTAGTAGAGATAATCTTTGACAAGGTATCTTTTTGCGCTGTACTTGGCAAGGTCGGTATCTACGCCGTCAATAAAGACATCGTTTTCACCGTCTGCTTCAAAGACGTACAGCTTCTTATACACATCCAGTTCGGATACGACGGTCCAGTCGAACTCGTCGATCTTATCTTTTTCATGGCTTTGGATTTCGCCCTTGGCATCATCCACCGATTCCGTACCGACCATACCGTGCATATAGGTCATCGGGATTTCCGGTACGCTTCCGTCAAGCGGACTTGTGGTCTTAATGACATTCACCTTCGTGACGTTTCTTCCGCCCGCCTGGTTTTTTAAGATGACTTCCACATCATAGCGATAGCGGTATGCTTCATCCTGCGTTTCATAGACGTAGGTATAGGTCGTATCCTTTTGCTCCGGGGATACATAGATGGTTCGTTTCACGTTGCCCTCGGAGGCTTCACGCTCTAGCATATACCAAAGCTCTGCGCCGGAATCGTGCGAGTAGGAGCCGGTTTCATAGTTTTTCTTATTCGGATATTCCTTTGGATTGAGCAGCTTTCCGACAAAGGCTTTGACCGTCTCGACGGCACTTGATAGATGCGTGGAAAGCTTCTTTGGAATGGTGATTTTTTCGTCTGTTTTCGCATCATAGATATCCGGTCCTTCGCCGCCGTCGTTTAAGTTTTCATCGACGGCTGCAAAGATGCCAAAGACTGCGTTTTTGAGTTTGGCGACTTTTTCAAACACCGGGGTGAGAATGGTATGCCCGTCTTTTTCTTCTTTTTGGAAGCCGACCAGTGCCTCTCCCTCTTTGGTGATTTCGATTTTTCCTTTGACGCTGTTATTTAACACGCCCATGAGACGGTAATACTTCTTATATGGGAAGTTACTGTTATCATAGGCAGGGTCTGCGTCGATCGCTTCCGCGCCTTCTGGAATGCCAGTGGACGGCACCATCTGCGAATAGTTTCCGTCTATGTGCATATCCTGCTTGGTGACGGTAAAGGTATAGCGGTTTGTGACCATTTGATCCAGCTCTGCAAAGCTATACTGGTCCTTATCCTTGTAGACCACTTTATTTCCGTCTGCGTCATAGATGGCAACCACATCTTCATACTTATGTCCGTCTCCGGTATAGTGATCGCCATACTTTCCGGTATCGCCGAATTTCAGAACGCCGTCTTCGATATATCCGAAGTTATGGTTTTTTCCTTGTCCGTCTACCCCGTACTCTCCGACAAAGTATCCATCCGGCAGCAGCCATTCATAGACTTCATATTTTCCGTAAGGGAGTTCATACGGGATGATGGTTTCGCCGTTTTCATCGAGTTCAAAGGTATAGTTGGTACTCTTAGAGTTGATGGACTCTGCGTTTGGCAGAAAGCGATTCAAGATATCCTTGGAGACAGTACCGCCCGGTCCAAAGGCTTTTTCGTTTTCCTCGTCTGTTAAATCCGGATTTCCTTTATACCGGATGAAAATCTTTGTGCCTTTCAGCGGAATCTGTTTTCCGGTTTCGGAGTCTACTTTCACGATCTTGATCACATTTTCTTTGATCTTATCGCGGATATTCAGCTGATAGCGGTTATTAAAGAAGTCTCCGGTTCCGTTTGCGTTTGCGCCGATGGCATTTGTTCCATTTGTACCGTAGCCTGCATACGCGCCGTTTGTCGGTACGCTTCCTTGCGTGCCGTATGGATTTCTTTTTGCGGCTCCGTTATCATGCTCGGACACGACAACGGTGGTACGTTCCAGTACGAATTTCGGATCATCTGCTTTCACTTCTGTGAGTTCATAGGTGCCGTAAGGCAGATCGCGCAGCAGAATCTGTCCGTTGGTGCCGACCTTCATACCACGCCCGCCGTTTAGCGTGTTATTTGCGATGCCTACCCCGCGCGATGCGGTAAAGATATGGGTGCCTTCTGCTGACACCGCAGGGGTCTCGCTTTTAAGATGCACATATTCTACGCCCTCAAAGCCGTCCAGCAGTTTGATCGTCCAGTAGGAGGCTCTTGAGATATTACTTTTATCCGCGCCGAGTGCGGAATCCTTGAACGGATTTTCCTGTTCATTGGATTTGATGATCAGAAGCTCGCCTCTAAATTCGTCGTTGACGAAGGTTTCCTGATCATAGGAGAGATCTTCGTTTGGTGCTGTGCTTGCACCCTCGGTGTGATTGGTGCCATCACCCTTTGTTGTGTTATATGTGAAGGTATATGCGATGTCAGACCATGGCTCACTTTCGTGTCCGAAGTTACAAGCATCGGTTGATTCCGCTTGATAGCTGAACGTATATTCTCTGACACCTGCGTACTGGTCCGGGTCGATATATCTACCGTCCGGTCTGGTTTCGGTGATGCGGTAATTCACCGTCACATCCCATTTTCTTGATTTTTCTTTTCCCTTACAGTGCAAGGTCGTAACTGGCGGAGTGCCGCTTGTCTCGTAGTGATCCGGAATATATTCCTTTGTCAGATACGCTTCAAGGTCTGCCGCAGTCTTGAACGGCTGGTCACTAAAGGTATATGCTGCGCCGAAATCATCCAGCGTCCTTACGTCAATGGTTTCCCACGCGCCGCCTGCAATCTGTCTTTCTAAGGTAAATGTTGCGTCCAGTCCTGCGCCGCCCATCGGGGTATGGTGATTGCCGTCCCAGCCGACATTTGCATCGACTTTTTCAATCGGCATGGAAAGGGTCGGAAAGTAGGTGACTTCCGGCGGGATGCAGTTTTCCTCCTGCGGCTCCGGACCATCTTCCGGCGTAATCATCAGCCAGCCGGAGGTCGGGTCGTTCAGACCCGAAATGAAGCCCTGGGTATGTCCGCTTTTGGTTGCGTGTTCCCAGACGTAGCGGTTATATTTACTGCCATATTGCTTGATATATTTTTCCGCACGTTCGGAAACTGCGTCAATATGCTTAACCTCTAATTTCTGACCAAGCAGCGTTTTATCGGTGATGGTAATGGTATATTTTTTGTTTGCCTCATCATAAGCGATCTTGACACCTTTTAATTCTTTTCCCTTACTATCCACCACCTTGTACTCGCCTCGATAGGAGCCTGCGGTGATGGTCTTGGTGATGACATCCTTTTTGCTTTCCTCCTCTGTGAGTTTGATCGTACTTGGCTTTGCGAAGCTTCCCGCAAGTTTTCTGTCAAAGTTCTCACGCTTTTTGATGGTCGATGCCATGAAGTTGTAGATATCCTTGGCGTTTGTGCCTGCAAGGTTATTTAAGTAATGATCTGCCGGAATCTTACTGGTATATACCCCGGTGCGGTGTCCGGTTTCATAGCTGTTTCCGTTTGCTTTTCGCGCGAACTTCTCATCTCGCATCAGCTGCTGGCATTCCCAGACGAGCATCTGCGATGCCACATACCAGTCGGTGATGGTATAGGTTTTGCCCGGATCGTAGTCATGGTACTGCTTAAAGCCAAGGTCATTCACTAGCTCGCCGATGCTGCTTTCCTTCACCGGCGCCATCATCAGCACCTTGTAGACGTTTTCGAGTTGGTAAGGTTTAGGATCATTCTCTCGATTGCTGTACGCATAGTAGACGGCCGATTCCAAGTAGTTCCTCTTGTACAGGGTGTTTTCCTTGTGAATGACCCCATGTTCGAGGCAGTAGAGTAGGTAGTCTTCCTTGCCGCTTGCCGTGTACATTTTGATCGGCTCATGGGCTTCGGTCGCGCTGCCGTTTCTTTCGAGACGCGCATCTTTCCGATCCATCTCGGAATTATACCGCACGACAAAGATCTGCATGAACTTGCCGGATTTGAAGCGGTAGGCATCGCCATCGCCGCCGCTGGCGTTTGCTTCGTGCAGCGTGTAGGCAGAGGCCGCCTCCGCGGTATCCACCATGCCGAGGTTTGGCACCGCAGGCAGCAGCATCGCAAGCGCAAGCAGCACAGCCAGCAGCTTTTCTTTGCATGTTCTTCTTGTTTTCATGTTTCCTCCTGTTTTCTCCTTCAAATTTTTTATCTCAAAGAAAAAAGCGCAAGAGAGTCTCTTACGCTTTTTCTCAAAAAGGGTTGTTGGGACGGGCATCGCCCGTCCATGTCTGACTGCCAAAGGCTTTTCCGGCAGCCATATGCCATATTACATTTTTCCTTATCCAAGGCACTGAAAAAGCAGCCTCTTGCGAAGCTGCTCCTCCTCTCTTTCTATGCTACCATAAGAAAAACCCTTTGTAGTAGGTATATGGTCGTTCGCTCTTAGTGAACGCATCCTGCTGTTCTCCCGGCGCAACGCGGAAAAGATAGAGATACCCTGTCTCGCTGCCGCCCTGCTTCACGACCTGCGAAAGATAGACTTCGATACTCTTTTTGTACCCAGCAATCACTTCATCCTGCTTGGAGTAGATGGAAAAGCCCGGCCACTCGCCATCGGAGTAGTAGTTGGCTTCCCACGGCGCTTCCGTGCGGCTGTCATCGTAGCGCCAGCGGGGTTCATGTTTTGCTGCGTAGTCAATCATATATTGCCGCAGCTCCTTGAACACTTCGCCCAGATTCAGCGTTTCCTTTAAGGTGTATGGCTCGGACCAGTTGCCGTAGACCTTCCTGCCGTTTACGCTTCGGTAGGCGCGAACGCGGAACTCGTAGATGCTCTCATCCTGCACCAGTTCGATTTGCGCATGATCCGGGGGAATCATCGTTGCAGCCAGTTCCGCAACGGTCACTTTTTTGGAAACATATTTTCCGTTTTCCTTAACTTCCATTGTCGTATAGCCGGACGGGTACTCTTTTTTCAGTTTCGCAAGCCGCTGCTTGTAGGTACCAAAGGTACGCTTTACCCCTTCGTCATTGTATGTGTAGTTTCTAAATCCGGTTTCCTTGCCGTTTTTCTTGATCTGGTTTAGCTGCACTTCATAGTCAGTCGCGCCGCGTACCGTTGTGAAGCTGACGGCAATCGTGACAACAGAACTGCTTGGCGCATAGGCATCGGTGACTTTCACCTTGGCAGGCTTTGCATAGGCGGACAGG
>ERZ779852.2563-NODE-2563-length-14608-cov-13.338556_pt1 | contig 14608 bp, 10 predicted proteins | sample MGYA00511559_ERZ779852 | MGnify/ENA primary metagenome ERZ779852 (study PRJEB29588, sample SAMEA2157977) | human gut metagenome | biome: human gut; feature: human-associated habitat; material: faeces | place: Denmark | collected 2008/2010 ...
CCCTCCATATCGTTGCCAGGCACATCGAGTGGAACGGCAACAAGTTCCCTTTGGTCTATGACGGTGGATTCGGACAGGATGGTTACGTAGTTGCTCTCGCGGATGACCTTGAATAGCAGGCTCACATTATTCATCTCAATCTTTGCGTCGAGACAGTGGCGTGTGTTGGCGAGCATTTTCTCAAGTGCGTTGCGTGCCTGCAAGCCTTTGGTGGGCAGCGCAAGGTCGAAGCGGTCAATCTCGTCGAGCGTAACCAGCTTTTGCTTGGCAATGGGATGACGCTCATTAACGACAGCGGCCAGGCGATTGTTGAACAGCACATGACTATCAATACGCTCGTTGCGGACAGACGGGCGGAATGCCAACACAAAGTCGAGCTCATGCCTCGTGAGCTTGTCCATCAGTTCCTCCATCGCCCCGTAGCACACGTTGAGCTTCACCTTAGGATATTTCTTCAGGAAATCCATCAGCGTTTCGGTGGCTATCATGCTGAAGGAGAACGTAACACCGATATTCAGTTCGCCCACAAGCATGGCTTTCAGCTCCTGTAGCCTCAGCACGCAGATGTTGGCGCTGTTCACCGTATCGTGCGCCAAAGGCAGCAGCGTGTGGCCCGCCTCGGTGAGTATCACCTCATGGCTGTTACGCTGGAAAAGCTTTTGGCCGAGTTCCTTCTCCAACTGACTAATCTGTTGCGACAACGTGCTTTGCGTAATGAACAGTTCCTTACTGGCCAAAGAGAAATTCAATGTCTCAGCCACTTTCAGGAAATACCTTAATTGTCTTAATTCCATTTTATCGTCGTTTAACGATGCAAATGTACTACTTTTAGACTAAAAAAATGTGCATCACTATGGCATAATCCCGATTTTAGCTATCGTTTTTATCAATAGCAGAACGTCGGAAGGCTATTCCGGCTCACAGAATATTTACATTTATAGGTAAATTTAGCACCAAAGTCTTAAACACCTTGACTGTAATCAAGCAACACCTGTTAGCAGCACCGAAAGCGGCGTTCGATAAAAAGAATAACAACCATAAGTTTGTTCGATGAAAATAATCTACTTTTGCAGCCGAAAATGAATAATAGAACAATGGAACAGATTCACGAAAAGCATTGCCGTTACGGCGGTATCACAGCCACGTTGAACCACAAACTCGACCTGCTGCTGCGCACAGGCTGTCTGCTGACGGAAAGTGCCGCGGACACAAGCCGCATCATACGAACAATGAAACGCACCGCTGCATACCTCGGCTTGCCCGAAGAGAACCTGCACGTGTATGTGAATTACAATATGCTGATGGTGAACCTTTCGGACGAGACGCACTCTTACACTAAATTCAAACGCTGCGAGCACCACGGCATCGACATGACTGCCATCTCGAAGATAAGCAATCTCTCGCTGTGCGCTATAAAGCAAGACTACCCGGTGGAGCGATACGAGGAGGAACTGGAGCGCATTGGTAAGGCCAAACGCAACTACACCCCGTGGCAGGTGGCTATCGGAGGAGGCTTTGCCTGTGGCGGCTTCTGCATACAGTTCGGCTGCGACTGGCCGGCTTTCCTTTACGCTTCCATCGCCGCCATACTCGGTTTCCGCCTCCGGTTGTTTCTCAACACAAAGGACAGCAACCCGTACTTCAACATCGGACTGGCCGCATTCGTCTCTACACTGATAGCCTGGCTCTTCGGTCTGCAGTCCGTGACCAGCGGCATAGCATCTGCCATGCCTTCGTTCATGGTGTCCGACACGCCGTGGCATCCGCTCATGGCCTGCGCACTGTTTATCGTTCCGGGTGTTCCGCTGATAAATTTTGTGAACGATATGCTTTCCGGTTATGTTCAGGTGGGCATCACCCGCGCCGTCAACACCCTGCTGGCGGTACTCGCCATGGCCTTCGGCATTGCCTTCGCCATAGAGGTTTGCGGCATCGACAACTTCGTGCGCGACCTCTCGATGACGCCGCATCACAACTACATAGAGTATTCCATCGCCGCGGCAGTGTCGGCAATGGGATTCTCGATGATATTCAACATTCCGAAACGGCTGCTTTGGGTGGTGGCGACAGGCGGAATAATAGCCGTCTGCACGCGCAATTTCGTCAGTCTCGGAGCAAGCAGCGGCAACATAGGACTCGACTGGGGGGCGACCATCGGCTCGCTGGCCGGCTCCGTTCTGATAAGTATCATCGCCACGCGCGCCATGCACCGGCTACACACTCCGCACCATTGCATCTCCATTCCAAGCGTTATCCCGATGATTCCCGGTGTGCTGATGTATCGCGCCCTGTTCTCGTTCATAGACATGCACGGTGTCGTAGGCGAGGTGACGGTTGGTATGAACAACGCCATCCGTGCGTCGCTCATCATCCTGTGCATCTCCATCGGCGTGGCCATTCCGAACATCTTCTTCCACCGAATGAACTTCCCCAAGAAAGAACGCCAGCTCCTTGATATGCTCATTGAGCGCAGGAAGAAGCACGGTTTGTTTGTCGACTTGAACAATGTTGGATAATCAATTCATAATATCATTAGTGTCCCGTTAAAATGGGACACTAATGTAAAGTAACATTAAATGTCCCTGAAAATACCCTGTCTTTGTACAAACAATCACCGGTCTGGAGCTCGTTTGGCTTCATAATTGAATATTAATAATATAATTATTATTTGCTAATAGACAACAGCTATAAAATAGACCGATTATGAGTAACGAACAGATAGAACGCACTTGCATAGATAAGGAAGAAGAATTGCTAAAGAAGTATTTTGGCAATTTGACTGAGGAGGCGGCAAAAGAACGCCCGGAAACTATTGGTGAATACACGAAAGATTTGCCACAAAAAATTGAACAGGAATATTATGCTTTCCTTGATGGGCTTTGGAAACAATATGCTCCCGAAGAGAGCAAAAACTCTCAGTTGGTGCTTGAAGAGCGGAAATTACGCAAACTGCTGACTGATGATAGTTTCGACATGATTGAAGAAGCATATAAAGATGCTATAGAACAAACACTTTGGGAAAAAATCACAAAGTCAAATCATAAAGACGTGACGTATTATAAAGGTCTTCTTCACAAATACACTCAGGACGTCTTGATGCTGATGCGTAAGGATTTTCTGGAGGAAATCACCGACAATCACATTAAAAATAAATCTTTTGAAGAAGATTGAAATTTGCCTCTTGTTCCAAAATATTGAATAATCAAAAGACGCGTAACAGCCATATCACTTTCGAAAACTATAGTGAGAAAAATGTAGATAGAATTTGCTGATACGGGAATATTGCGTGAGAATAGTTAAATTTTATTATTTTTTTTGTAAATATTTGTACGTATAGAAGTAGAATTTCTTTCGTATTAGGCAAAATATGTTTATATTTGCGTTGCCAAAAGGAAAGTTTTTGCCTATGAAACGGAACACAGACAAGCGAATAAACACCCTACAATGGAAGAAATTATTCATTGCTATGATTTTTGCGTGTTTTTGTTTAGGAGCAAAAGCACAGGCATACACAGACACTTTGAGCGTGACGGTGTATTTTCCTTGCGGCAGCAGCAATATTGCAAAATACCCCGCCAATATTAAATCCTTAGAAGACTTTATCCTGCAGTTGGACTCTGTGGGACAGATTTACGTAATCAAACCCGTAAGCCTCTCCCTCACCTCATCAACCTCCCCGGAAGGCGGACTTAACATCAACCGCAAGATTTCTCGCCGCAGAGGTCAGGCTGCTTTAGACTATCTTATCAATCATTCCGAAACATTCAGGGAAATTTCTTCGGCAATAGAATGTCAGACCGACGAACTCACCACAAATCACTTGAGGAGCAAGATAAAACGGACAAAGTATCCGAAGATGCGTTATGCCAAAGTGACACTTCACATCACAGGCGAGTCAAAAGAGCCTGTAGTGGTGGATGTTGAGTCGGAAACCTGCGACAGCATACCGGAAGAAACGGAGATAATACCTATAATTGTGCCGAGCGACACCGTGGCAACCGAGCCGTCGGTGATTGTTGAACTGCCGGATTCTCTTGTCTGTCGCCCTATCCTCTTCATGAAAACAAACCTTCTCTACGATTTACTGACAGTGGTTAACGCTTCCGTGGAAGTGCCTATCACAGACAGGTTCACAATAGAGGGCACATACGTAAACCCCTGGTGGAGAGATACTTCAAACCACAAAACTCTGCAAATTCGCTATGGTGCAATCACTCCGAGGTATTACTTTATGAACACCGATGAGCCATACACCTCTTTCTTTGCAGGACTGACTGTAGGCACAGGTAAATACGACTTGCAGTGGACACGTCGCGGAGTTCAAGGCACAATGTGGAACGTATCCCCTACTTTCGGCTATTCTCACTACATTGCTAAAAGGTGGAAAATGGAATACTCCGCCTCCGTGGGCTATTTGCAGACGGAATACTGGAAATACACTCAGGTTTATGACACACAAAAATATGGTACTATTAAGGTTAAAGACTATCCTTGGGTGTCGCATACTTTGAAAACCGTCTTTCCCGTATCTCTCAATGTGTCAATAGTTTATACGTTTAACCATACAAAACGCATAAAGCATCATGAACGCTAAAAATATCACGCATATTATTTTTTTCGGCGTTGTGATGATGCTCTGTTCGTGTGCACGCGACCACCTCTATTATGACGCAAAAAGTCGCAATCTCGTGCAGCTGAATATAGACTGGAGTCAGACGGCTTTCTGGGAGGAAAATGCTAAATACAACAGAGATAATCCTATAAACGGCGTGACAGTGTTTGCTTTTGACTCCGAGACGCACCAATTTGCGAAAGAGCTGCCGCCTGACGCAAACTGGCATTCACCAAGGATAAATCTTGACCCCGGAACATACAATTTGATAGTGATAAACGACAGCCGCGTAGAACTGCCGAATATCAACCTCAACACGGAGCAAAATTTTGAAGATTTCAGTGCTTACATCGCTGCAGACACGGTGTTTAACAATGAATACCCGGACTATCTGACGGTTTCAAGCGTACTTAACGTGTTATTCGAACCACCATACAACGACTATTTCTATGACCAACCGGAAGAATACATTCACGACATAGTGACGATGGAAATACCCACCGTTCAGCATCCCGTGACAAAGAAAGTAAACATAAACGTGTATGTGAAAGGTGTAAACTACTGCAGAGGTATGCAGCCGTCGTATATCACCGGACTTGCCAAGTCTGTGAACCTTGCCACGGAAATACCCGGCAAGCAGACGGCAGTCTTTGCTTACAACCTGGTAAACCGTGAGTACCGCAGCAGCGACTACACCGAGGCTCTGCTCACACAGACGTTTAACACCTACAGTTTCAACAAAGAAAATCTCCTTGCCGGACAGAAATTTGAAGTGACGCTGAACTTTGTGCTTGTGAACAACGAAGTCCACACCGTGAAGGCAGACGTAACGGAGCAATTTGTTCAGTGGCTCAAAAACAGAGACATAGACGGCAATATTTACGACGATATAGACATATACTTGGAGTTGACATTGCCGCCCACAGACCCCTCCTCGTCTGACGTTGAGGGATTTGCACCCGAAACATTACCCTGGAACGATATAAAACAAGAAATAACACTATAAAAATTAATAACAATAAAAAAAACAAAATTTTATTATGATGTAGAAGTTTTATTTATTTGTATGCCCGGCACTGCTCGCACTGAGCAGCTGCTCAAATGAAGCAAATGAAAACGGCATCCTTGACAATACAGATGCAATCTCTTTTGCAGCGTACCCAACAAAATCTCGTGCTGTTGATGCCGATATTACATCAGACAACATGCAAGAAGACAACTTTGGTGTTGCTGGTTATTCAAACAATGCCATCTACTTGAACAAAGGCACAAATGGCGTAGAACAAAAATGGGATGGTACAAACAGAACTTGGGAATATGCAAACTTGGCAGATTTGAAATTCTGGCCTGAAAAAAACATGGATTTCTATGCTTATTTCCCATACTCAGACAATGCTTCATTTGCTGCTACAAACAACGATGCAGAAAACAGCACTGTTATGACTATTCCAAACGTGGATTGCTCACACGATGTTCTCTTTGCATTTGCAGGCAACCAGATCAAACAAACTCGTGTTCCTCTCACATTCCACCACGCTTTTTCAAAAATCAAAACTTTGCAGATTGAAATGCCTGCAGAGGGTATTGTTTATAAGAGCGGTTGTCAGGTAGAAATATCAAGTGCCGAATTCATATATACAAAAACTAAAGGTGATGTCAAAGTGGATAAAGATGGAGCTGCTTCCTATAATGTTGCAGAATCCAACCTTACTCTTAAAGAAACATTATCACCGTCCAGAATAATCAATAGCACAAATACCTCTACCAACATTATTGACTACGGCACAAGTTCAAAAGGCTATTTCTTTGCAACATCTGCAACAAAAGTAAACGAAGTAACAGGAACCGGAGCACTTATGTGGGACGGTGTAAACGCAAATATTGGAGAAACAAGCAAACTTTCCACCAGCGGTCTTGTATGCCTCAAACTTACTTGCAAAGTATGGAATGGAACAGAAGAAAAACCATACTATTATGTTGGTAACGCAAGCAATTTCGGTGAAGTTTATATTCCTCTCAAAGGCACATATTCAGATTCAAAGGGAGTATCAACATTTGATGCCGGCAAACGCTACATTTACAAGATTGTCATGAAAGACAACGTAGGTTTCACAGATGCAGGTGACCCAATCCTCACTCCTATCCTCTTCAGCGTTAACAGCGTTGACGATTGGAGCGACGTAACAGTTACTATCACACTCTAATCAAAGAGAAAAAAATAACGTGAAGTTGCATAATACGGCAATTTTATTGTCCATTATTTTGCTTCTGCACAGTTGCAATAATGTGGATGAATTCTCCGGGGGAAAAACCTCCGGGGAATCACCCATTTTAATATCAGCCGAACCGGCAGAACCATTCTCCAGAGGTTATATCCCCACGGGAATGTATGATAATTTCAAAGTTTTCACCGCTTCCGAAAAAGGCGGCACACAGACAGTGGTGATGAACGGCTATGACGTGAAATTCATCACAGACGACTGGACTTACGTCACAGACACGCAGCCGCTGATGTTTTGGGACAGCAAAGCAGATAGTTATCTCTTCACTGCAGGAGCACCCATCAGTGCCGTTTCCGCTATCAGCACATCCGCAATGACACTCAAACTCAAACAAAACAATGCAGAGAGTGCTATGGCTGCCGAGCCGCTGAAAATAGAGAAAAGTTCGCCAAAATTCGGCAAAACGGTAAATCTCAGCTTCGGCTATGCTCACTGCAGAGTGTGCGTGGCTTTCAAAAAAAATGCAGCGGCAGAAACATCGGTTACAGGTATCACGCTCACACCCGATGCTGAAATCACCACAGAAGCAGAATTGACCTACTCCTACGATTGGAGCACAGCCACTCCTACAGCCACTTCCGGTGTAAATTCCACCGCAAAAAGCAGCGACAGTTTCAGTTTTGAAAACGTGACTATCCCTGCAAACACGGCAGACGCGATAGTTTCCGCCACTCGCTACTACTGCGTGCCGGATGCCGCAAACACCACCGGCTGGACAGTGTCACTCAGCTGCGACGGAGAACTGAAAACAGCCCCTTTCATAAACACTTACACATGGGAAAGCGGCAAAAACTACATCTATATCTTCGCTCTGGAAGAAAAATCGCCCAAACTCGTAAAAGTAATCTCGGAAGAATTGAAATACTTTGACTGTAACGACATCATTCCGGGAGGCAGTTTCTCAAACGAAGATATGACCGAATAAAAACTGCAAAAGAATGAAACACACCTGTCAAATACTGTTTGCGTTACTTCTGCTCTCCTCCTGCACGGAAGAGCAAGTGCTCCGCGACTCCGTGAAAAAACTTGAAATAACCTTTGCGGAACCGCAATCCAGGAGCGTCTGGAGCGACAAAACAGACACGGAAGACAAAGTGGTATATATCTGGGAAAACAGCACGAATATGCTCACTGCAATCAAGCACGGCAGCAGTTATGTGCCGTTTTACGGAAACCTCTCTTCCGCCGCACAGTACCATTCACAAACCAAATTCGAAACCGTTGACTCGGAAAACTCCAAAATCAAGTTAGAAACCTTATACGGCGTGAAATACGATGTGGCAGACAATGCCTACGTTTATCCCGTGGCTGCCGGCGACGAAATGTACTGCTGCCACCCTATAAACGAGCATACCGTCGTGACAAGCGGTAGCGATGCAGTTACCGTGGATATGCATCTGCCCTCCACTTTCACCTGCAATCAACTTAAAAACGACCTCACATCGTTCAGAGATTACTCATACGTCTATACTTCCACCACAATACAGTCCGTTAACGACAATAACGTTATTGCCAACACCTCGCACTTTAACTCCGCCTGTGCCATAATCCGATTTAATATTACGAACAATATATCTTCCGACATTATCATCTACGGAATAAAAATGGAAGCGGAAGACGGCACTAAATTATTTCCGAACGCAATGCGATTCGCAAACGGCAACATAGCGGAACAAGAAAACAAAACGGAATACTACAGCCGCCTCACCACAAGCATTGAGGACAACGTGACAATACCTCGCTCACAAAAAGGGGTGTTTTACGATATGTGTTTCCCTCTTGACGGCGATTTCAGCAGTGTGCCGCTTGTGTTCACAATAGACACAAATTACCTCACATACCGCCTGAAACTTGACTCCAACGTGATTGAAAATCACAAATTCGAGGCAGGAAAAATATATACTTTCAACTTTACCCTGAGTGAGAAAGAAATACGCCTGAATATGATAGAAATAGAAAGGTGCACCACATACAATATAGACAACACGGAATCACTCAACATAATTATTTCACCTGACGCAATATGGGACCAAACGGGCTACAGCACGGCACAAATGGTGTTTGTAAGCCTGGGTATGTCCATCACCATTGACAGCACGGACTATGAAGTGCTCTGGGCTACTTGCAACATCGGTGCTATGGAACCTATTGAAACGGGAAACCATTACGCCTGGGGCGAAACAACAACAAAAGATGCCAATCTCTACTCACCTGACGGCTACACCGGCACAGCCGCTTCAGACATTATGGGAACGGATTTCGATGCCGTAAAAGCATACCTCGGTGACGGCTATTGGCTCTGGAGAACACCGTCACAGCAAATGTGGCAGGACATAATAGACCAATGCAACTGGAAATGGAGCACCGTGAAAAAAGTGGCGGAAGGCGATACTTCCGAAGAAAATCTGGACTTTGACGCCTCTGTATGGGAAGTGACAAAAAGAGATGCAGACAACAAACTCATAGGACTGATTTACCTCCCTATCACCGGCTATTCCGGCTATGATGACAACACCGGCACTTACGGAAAAGTGAAAAAAGCAAGATGCCAATACTGGACCTCCACTCCATGCAGCAGTACTGCCGGAGGAACTGAAAAGGCATGGGCTTTTGAAACAACATACGTTACCGAGTCCGGTAGCGGCAACGGTCACATGACCAGACAGGCACTGAATCAGTGCGACAGATATAACGGTTTTTCAATCAGACCTGTTCTGCTTAAAAGAAAAAATTAGCAAATGAAAAAGTTTATACCACTAATAATATTATTGCTCCTGGCATCCTGCTCCTCGGAAAACATAATGAAAGAGCAGGACACGGCACTTGAAATCATGGTTGATGTGGTTGCATACAATCGCAACGTAAACGATGTATCTTCCAGAGCTTCCATAAACAACGGTGTCATCACTTCTTTTGCCCCCGGCGATGACTTCGGACTGATAGTGGTGGACCAAAACGGCACATTGATTAAAAACAACTACAAATTTGTGTTGCAAAAAACAGGTCTTGCGTACCGTGTAGATAATGCCGGAAACATAATTTCTTCCGATGTGTATTACAACGAAAACTATAAATACTACGCATACGCGCCTTACGACAGCAAATACAATAATTACACCTCGATAGACGACGTAATTGCCAAACACATAGCGGATTTTTCAAGTCTATACTCGGATCAATCCACACAAGCGAAATACAACGCAGCAGACCTCCTGGTGAGCAGAAATCACACAATAACAGGCACAACACTCAGGTTGGAATTTACTCACGCTATGAGCCTGATGAAGATTTACTACAACGGAGAGGCTTCCGATATGCTGACGGTGGAACACCCCGTTAAAAACACACTAATGTACAAAGCAGATGATTCCGAAACATACAATTATATCTATATTCCCAGAGAAAACGTGGAAGTGTATGGCACGGCAACCTCAAAACAAGAGATTGAAAACGAAGGCGAAATCACAAACATCTCTTACTGGCAGACAAACGTGAACCTGAAAGAAAACGGACTCATTTACATTTCCATTTTTTCACAGCCCGCAGTGTCTTACAAAACCGCAGGCGTGGATATGGGGCTGCCATCAGGGTGCATTTGGGCAAACCATAACTTAGGTGCGGAAACGGCATCAGACTTAACTGCAAGAGGCGGCAAATGGTATGACGCAGACGGCAATCTGAGAGAAGACCTTATGAACAGTGAACTTCACTCCTGCTTTGACCGCGGCGACTATTACTCCTGGGGTGAACTGGAAACAAAATACGACCAGCCTGCAGTGATGTTTAACGAAGAAACAGGCAGAATAAGCAAAACGGGAGATTCATACATCACAAACAGTAGCGGAGTAATAACATCCGTCACATCGCTTATTCCCGGTTCGAAAAAGGGTTATTATCCTGAGACATACGTAGATAGACAATACTCATACGCCGCTATCGACGGTAACATCGCCGGAACGGAATACGACGTGGTGAGAAACAAACTCTGGAAAGGCGAATGGCGAATACCAAACGAAAATGAGGTTGATGAATTGGTGCGAAACAGCAAGGTGGAAATAGTGGATTGGTACTACGAAGACAATATCCGCTATGCACCGTGGATAGGTGCAACAAACCCTGAAACAGGTGCTTATCTCAACCTCCACTATGATAACTCCGAATTTTTCGGTACTGCGGAAGTAAGACCGTATCGCTACCTTGTCACCATATTCAAATTCACAAGCAAGATAAACGGCGAAGTGATATATTTCCCAGGCGGAACGTGGAGCGACTGGAGTATTGATATGCTCTGCTGCAACTCGCGTAACCACGAAGGAGCAAAAAACACGGAAACGTACACTTCCGACTACGGCGGAATGTATTATTTCGCATCTTCCGCTTCACACAGCCTAAAAGACTGCGCCAGCTACATGGAATTTGAAACAACAATAACCCGTGACGAAAACACCGGCAAAATCACGAATGTTACACCCGTCACAAAATACTCATCATACGTAGACAAAGACGGTAACACCATAAATTTGGCGGGACTTACACAAAACGGACACCGCTACACGGGTATGCTCATCAGACCGGTGTATGGAGGTAAAAACTGGAACACAAACACGGAGAGCCAAAGTAGCATCCGAATATACGTAGAACAGCCATGAAGAAATTGATATATATATTATTCATTCTTTTACTCACGGCATGCCGCGACGACCTTAATTCACCGCTTGCCGAGGACAAAGGCACGCCAATGAAATTTGAAGCCGTGGTGATAGATGCACCGCAATCCCGAGGACAAGTGCTTGACGTTTACAACAATGATATTACTCGCGATTTCAAATCCGGCGACTCCTTCGGACTTTTCATTCTTGACGGCAGCAACAACTTTGTGACTCTCATCGACGGCCATAACGCCAAAAACATAAAACTCACCACTCCGGACGGCAAGGCTTGGAACCTGAACTCAGACATAAAAGAAGTGGTGCACAAACTCGGCTACAAGTACGTGGCTTATTACCCCTACTCTGAAGATTTTAACTCCTGCACAAGCCCCGACGATATCCTCGCTCGTCTCACACCACCCGCGGAAGACCAAAGTAAACAAGAGGCTACAGACTGGATGTTTACAGAAGCAACAGAACCGCAAACAAATGCCGTGACAGTGCTGAAATTCATTCACAAATACGCCAAAATAGACATCTTTAACTCATACACTCAAGAACACTCAAACAATTGGGACACAAAATTCCAATACACTAAAACAGTGGATGAAAATAACGTGGAGCATTACCGCTATATCCTTGATGCTATCACACCGCAGACGATGTCTGTCAGCGGAACATATTCCATAGGAAACTACCTCACAGGAATCAAAGAACTATCATACAACTGCGATGACGTAATAATTGAAAACGGTCACCACGCAATAGTTTATACTTACCGTATGGACGAGCGATGTGCCGTGGATTTGGGCTTACCCTCCGGTATACGTTGGAGCCCAATCAACCTGGGCACGGAAACATCGTCATATATGGACGAAGCCGCTATCGCCGCCCTCGGCAATGTTCTCGGCAAACGTCTTGCATGGGGAGAACTGTACCCCAAAGATACTTACAACTATGATACATACATCAATGACCCATACCTGAGCACTTCCATTCTCCCGACAGACATAGCGGGAACAGTCTATGACCCAGCCAGACAATACTGGGGAGGACACTGGACACTGCCAAATAAAGATGATATTCAGGAATTTATAGACAATACGGAGATTGTGAGCACGGAAACAGTGTATTGCGACGAAATAGGAAAGAACGTAAACAAGGTGACGTTTAGAAGCAAGATTAACGGCAAAGAAATCACTATGCTCTCAAACGGCTATGCCAACAACGGAGGTGTGGTATATACCGACTATCTATACTATATGTCTTCCAGTCTCAACACATACGCTTACTGCGCCGTTTTGCACAACAACCCCTCAATGAGAACAATTTCCTCCAACCGCTATTCCGGTTTCAACATCCGTCCGGTGCTGAAAGAACAATACACCTATACAGACGTAAATAAAAAAGATATTATAGTGAGAAATATTAATGACCTCGCTGTGGATCTCGGCATCACAAAAACAGTGACGGAAGGCGGGGAAACAGTAACATATAAGTTGCTATGGAGTCCGTTTAACTATGGTGTGGAGGCAAAAACATTCCTCAGGACATACAACGGTGCACCTATCAATGAAGATGCATTTATCGCAAAATGCCTCAAAAGCCAGGGTATGCGTCTTAGCTGGGGCGCTACGGAAGAACCGGAATATTTTGATACTAACGAATACAAAAACAGTGCCATAGCAGCAAAATACGCCTACGATAACACGGCATACACAGACAAAGACACCAGAGACCTTAAACCGGAAGACGATATAGCACAACTGAATTGGCCCGACGGATGGAACATTCCCACAGCAAGAGACTTTGAACTACTCATAGCAAACACCACCGTTACTTCTGAAACGATAGACAACCACACCTGGTATAGACTTACAAGCAAAAACAATGATAACTATATCTTGATTCCCGGTACCTCATACATTGATGATAACAAAGACAAAGAAAAAAAGGAAGTATGGGGTTCTGACGCATATTTGCAAAGCAGCACTATCGGAATAGCAAGTTCAAAACGTACTCTCTACGCCTTATTAATAAACAGTTCAGGAGGCAGTCTCGCAAACAGAGCCGGTCGCCCCACAGGACTTATGGTGCGTCCCGTGAGATATGTGAGAGTGAATTAAAGGGAAAGCTATTGCTAAATAGCTAAGATAGCTATTATAGCTACCATAGCTAATATAGCTGCCTTTAGGCTCTAATTTTGTGGGAAAATGCAAAAAATAAAGAAAAGTTTTTGCTATATAAAAATAAAACATTAACCTTGCACCGCAAAAAGCGGAAAAGCGACTCCGTAGCTCAGCTGGTAGAGCAATTGACTCTTAATCAATGGGTCGAGGGTTCGAGCCCCTTTTCCCTTTGCCATGTAATGCGGTTGATTACGGTAAGCCGCTCTTCTATGACACGCTGCATCGAAGATGTGCATTTCCAATCTCCGCACATATAAAGAGAACCGTTGCTCTTCAGATTGTCGCAGACCTTATAAAACCAGCTTCAGAGATAATCCTCGTATGCGTCAGACTTCATGGATGCAAACTTCTGTCCGTGAAAATCCTTATCCAAATTATAAGGAGGATCAATAATTATCAAATCAAAATATTCATCCGGGATATAATCTAAACAGTCAAGGAGATTTGCATTGACAATCATATCATCATGAAAACCGTTTCTGAGACTTTCGGCATTATCCACCAGTCCCTCTAAAGCCGGTACCTCTTCAGCCGAAACCGTCAGAGTCCTGTTTCTTCCGGCCCTTTGTTTTATATCTTCTGTCATATCAAATTATTGCTTACCCGATGTTGCTAATGATTAATTAAAAACGCAGGAGCCATTATATTATTGCTTTCTCGCAGACCATTTAAATGGGGACTGCTCCTACAATTGCCCCTATTGCGATTACTCATGCAATGCGTTGAAACCGAAATTCCGCATCACGGACGACGAGCTGAGCATACGAATAAACTCCCGTGCGGATGCCTTGATATAAGAGTTCTTGAGTACATGAATGCATCCCTCCATATCGTTGCCAGGCACATCGAGTGGAACGGCAACAAGTTCCCTTTGGT
>ERZ779852.2574-NODE-2574-length-14561-cov-4.477182_pt1 | contig 14561 bp, 12 predicted proteins | sample MGYA00511559_ERZ779852 | MGnify/ENA primary metagenome ERZ779852 (study PRJEB29588, sample SAMEA2157977) | human gut metagenome | biome: human gut; feature: human-associated habitat; material: faeces | place: Denmark | collected 2008/2010 ...
CCCCCCCTGCCAGTACGGCGGTTACAGCGGCGTGGTAGACACCATTGAATACAACTTCGGCGTAAAGATCGACAACTATGTGGTCGCGGATTTTGAGATGTTCCAGGTACTGGTGGACGCCATCGGCGGCGTAGAAGTGAAGGTTACCAAGGCGGAGGCCAAGGAGGTCACCGGCCACCCCAAGCGCTACGGCAATGTGAAGTTAGAGGCCGGCAAGCACAACCTGACCGGCAAGCAGGCCCTGGCCTACTGCCGCATTCGCAAGATCGACACGGACTTTGTACGCACCAAGCGCCAGCGCACGGTGATGAACGCCATTATTAAGAAAATGAAGTCCAGCAACCCCTTTACCCTGTATAAAATGGCCAGCAACGCCGCCCCGTATATTGAGACGGATATGACCAAAAGCGAACTGTGCAGCTTTGTGGCCAAGGCCGGCAGCTGCGCCACCAGCACCCACCAGGCCCGGGTACCTTTCCCGGACACTTGGTGGTATGACACCATCAACGGCAACTCTGTCATCGCCATCAATAAAGAGGAGAATAAAAAGCAGCTGATCGACTTTATCTACAACAAGACCTCCGAACAGCTGGACAAAGAAGAAGCCGCAGCAGCCAAGAACTGACTGCTGCGTGCAAGGACACCACGGTCATCGGCCTTTATAATACCAACGACCATCGCTTTTGGTACGACGACCTTTTGTAATCATGCACCGGTAAATAGGAAACGCCCTTTGTTTCACTTAAGAAACAGAGGGCGTTTTTTATTGTTTGGTAGGGGCGGATCGTATCTGCCTGCTTTTATCCCCTCAGTCGCATAAATGCGACAGCTCCCCTTGATAAAAACAAGGGGAGCCGTATTGTGTATAATCAGCCTCCCTTGTGTAAAGGGAGGTGGATTTGCCGTAGGCAAATTCGGAGGGATTGTTCGGCGGGAGCAAGCCCCCGCCCTACGGTTCTCTCTATCCAAAATAAACTTATTTCTTGGTGGTCACGCTCTTGGCCTTACTCCACCCGGAGTAGAGCTTTACATTTTTGCCGTTCACCTTGACGGTCTTATAAGTGCGTACCCGCACATAATACTTCTTCTTGGCAGACAGCTTGCTCACGGACTTAGAAGTGGTCTTATTCTTGCTGATCGTCACCGTCTTGGCGCTCTTAAACTTGCTGTTTGTACTATACTGCACCTGGTAGCCGGTGGTTTGGGTCGTCTGTTTTTTCCAGGTCACCTTAAAGCCTTTCTTGGCAGCGGTGACTTTAGACACGCTGGTGCCCTTGGGGTTAATGTTATAGGTCATGGACTTACTGCCGCTGTAATTGCCCTTTAGGGTCACTTTTACGGTGTATTTGCCCACATTCTTCATGCCCTTGGGGTAGCTGACGGTATAATCCGTGCCGTTCTTCAGGGCCTTGCCCTTGCTGTTTTTCACGGTCACGCCGGGGCGCTGCACCTTGCCGTTATAGGTGTAAGCGGTTTTGCTCAGCTTGATATTGCTGGCTTTATAGTACGCAACGGTTTTGGTGTACTGCTTGCCGCACACGGCGCAGCGATAGGTATAGACCCGCTTGCCGTCCTTAGAAGTCGTGGCACGGGTCAGGTTATTACCGGTCTGAGCATACCGATGAGCGCTATAAGGCAAGGTCAAAGCCAGTACATTGCCGCCGGTAGAAGTATAAGTCATACTGCCTAGCTGTTTACAAGTGGCCGCCTTATAGGCGGTTTGGGTATAACTGCCGCCGTCTGTATAATCCTTAGCCAGCGCTTCAAAATCCCACAGCACATTATAATCCGGCACGCCGGCGTCCATATCACCCTCGGCATACTGCCAAATATCCGCATACACGCCGGTTTTGCCAATCTGCACCGGGGCGGAAAAATCAGTGGTTTTTGGCTGCCAGTTGGCGTACCACAGCTTATAGCCCTTGCTATGCAGCGTCTGCACATCCAAATAATTGGCAAACCAATTCAGGTTGGCGTAGACCATCGGAGTGTAGCCCGCTGCGCGAATGGCGTCGCAAAAAGTAATGGCGTGCTGAATAATGGTCTTTTTGTTGCTGTTGTTCAGGATCTTCTGATCCTCCAGGTCATAAGCCACCGGCAGCACAAAATACTTGTACTTGCCCTTCATCTGAGCCAACACGCTCTTAACATAATTGGCCTCAATCGTGGCCTCCTTGGTATTGTACGCATAGCTGTAATGGTACACGCCAAAGGGCACGCCCGCTGCCTCCGCCGCGTTCACATTATCCCAAAACTGCGGATCCAGGTGGTCGTTGCCGTAGCTCATACGGATCATGGTAAAGGTCTTGCCCGCCTTCTTCCATGCGGTGTAATCCACACCTTTTCCGTTATGCTGAGACACATCGGTGCCAAACGCCGGCGCCGTAGTGGCTGCCCATACCGGTAACACGGTAGCGCACATCAGTACCAAGCACAACAGAGCGCAAAACAGAGATTTACATTTTTGTTTCATATCACACCTCGTTTGGGTTGTTTATTCGGCTTTACTATAACACAAGGAGAAAACAAAGTCAATTACCGCACTTTGGTACTTTTTACCGGGGACCAGGCGCCGTACAGCTTGCCGCCCTTTTGCTTTTTATACACCCGAATGCGCACATAATACTTTTTCTTGCTTTTGAGTTTCGTCAGGGTCTTGGCGGTGGAGCCCGCCTTGGTTATCGTTACCGACTTGGTGGTGGATTTGGTAAATTTGGACGAAGTGGAATAGCTGATCTGGTAACCGCTAATGCCACTGCCCTTCTTCCACTTTACGGTCAGCCGGCCTTTTTTGCTGCTTTTCAGCGATGCGATCGCCGGTTTCAGCTGTGCCAGCTTTTCCGTCTTTTTGGCGCCGCAAGTGGTGCACTTATATTTCTTATATCCGGTGGCAAAGTAGGTAGCCGCTTTTTTGGCGGTGCACTTATAGGCATGCACATGGATCTTAAATTGCCGCGTGCTGTTAAAGTTGCCCTTGCCCTGCACCGTTACCGTGCGGGTGGTGCCGCTATTGGCAATGGACACGGTGTAATCCTTGTTCTGCCGCAAGGTCTTGCCCTTATAGGTTGCCTTGATCGTGGCGCCCTTCGCGGTAGGGGTACACCGAACAGACACATCCTTGTCGTTCAGGGATTTTGGATTGATCTTAAAGTGCAGCACAGCCGTACCGGTATAATTGCCCTTGCCCTGCACCGTCACATTGGCGATACCTGCATTGGTATTGGCACTGTAACGGACCACCGTATAGTCCCGACCGGACTTTAAGCCGCTTTGACTGTCAAACCAAGCGGTACCGGGGCGCTGAGCACTGCCGTTATAGGTCACCGACCTACAAATATCCGACCCGCCGTACCCGGCAATAGACGCCGGGGCGATGGTATAAGTATAGGTCGCGCTGCCGGTCAGGTACTTGGATCCTTCCAGTGCCGTCACGGTATAGGTGCCGCTGCCGGCATGCACCGTGGAGCCGCTGTATGTGAGGGTGTAGTCCTCGCCCGCTTTGAACACCTTTTTATAAGGCTTGCCGTCTGTGGTGGTGCCGACAAAGGTCATGGCAGACATCACATCTGCAATGCTCTTGCCGGAGTACGGCGCCTGCACATCGCCAAAGCCTGCCCGGTTCATGGGCAGCTTGGCAATTTCAAACCGCAGCCGGTTGGTACTGTTCCCCTTCAGCTTGCCGGTATAACGGTCGCTGATCGAAAAATCCAACACGATGGTGTACTTGCCGGGCTCGGACAGGGTATCCACCTTTGTGCCGTTCTCATCGAGGAACAATACGGTGTAGTCCTTATCCCGCACCGCAGCATGGCCGTAGCCATCCACCACATGCACATCCACCTGAATGGGGCAAACATTATAAGTAATGGCACCGTTTTTATCCAGATTGTGCAGTTCGATCTGGTTCTTTTCCTTGGTTACATCAATCTTGTTAAGGTAAAAGGAGCAAGGAAGCTGTGCAGTACCGTCCGTGGCAATAATGGTGTGCTGTCCCGGCGCGTAACGATCGTCGCCGGTCTCATACACGGTGGTGTACTCCCGACCGGACACATAGCCCGGAATCAGCAGAGAGAATTCGCCTTGCTCGCCGACATAATCCAGCCCGGTGCCGTCCGGCAGAGGGATTACCTTGGCTTGCCCGTTCTCGTCCGTCAGCACCGTACCGTTGCCGTCCGTCTGCGCCTTAAAATAGGCACAGCTGCCGTCCGCCGCCCGTTGAATCAGAATAGAATCCCGTATTTGACCTTCGGCACCGCGACGCATCAGCACCATATAGCCCTGTCCGTCAAAATCAGACAGATCCTCGCCGGTAGAGGCAAAGCGGTAGTCCGTCCCAGACAGTAACGGGTACGATTTGGTATCGTCCAACTGCTGATGATCGTTTTCCAAAGTGAAGTATGCATTTTTCGACCCACAAAGGAAATAGTAATAATTGATAAAACCCGGGAACCGCAGGTTGTTGGAGGCGGCAAAGGTGGCGTCCACCTGATACCATTGGTAGCCGCTGCCGGTGCCGTCATCCAAATACACAAAGTTCCAGGCGTGCATATCCTTTTGTAGTTCCCCGGTGATCTCATTGCGTACCATTTTGCTGCCCATCACCGTGTTGCAGGCAATGCCGTTCAAACGGCACAGATAGTAAAACAGTGCCGCATAGCCCTCGCACACGGCCTTGCCCTGGCCGGTGGTGCCGATCACCGTCAGGCTGTTTTTTTGCCGCACGGACCAATCGTAGCCGGTGCTGTCCAAATCCGCAGCCCCCTGCCCTGTAAGGCCGAAGAACGCTGCGTAGGCGGTGTGGGCGTACCAGTCGGTCACTTGATGATTCATAAAATTCTCATAGGCAGCGGTGTTGTACACCGTATTCTCCGCCAAAAAGTCATAAATGGTCTTGACGATCAGGTACTGGCGGCGGTTTGTATCCTGCTCCGCCGCGATGGTGGGATTATCGGTAACAAACAGTTGGTTCCACTTTTTCGCCGCTTGGCGCAGGATCTCCATTTGCTGCACCGTGTCGCAATATTTGAAGGTGCAGTGCACCTCATAAAAGGCCACCGCGCCGGTATTATCATTGTAGCCCTCCACATTCAGCCACCGGGTGTCCAGATCCTGTTCCTGAAAGCCCTGAATCTGGGCGTCCAAAAAGTCACCGCCTTCTATGGTGCCCGCTTTCTCCGCCAGGGCGTTGCTTCGCAGCCGCTCATACAGCGCCGTCCGAAGATTGCGGGTGGTAGGGTCGTAATCGCTTTTTTTCACCGCAATATACAGGGTAAAAGCAGTCTCTCGCCGGAGCATACGGTGCAGCGCGTCCGTCAGCGCCGCATCTATATCCTGCTGGAAGCAGTGCCAGGTCTTGACCTTCGTGGTATCGTCCCCCACCGCCGCCCAAGCGGTACCGTCCGGAGCCAGGTACGGAGCCAGGCCGGTACAGTCCTCTGCGCTCTGCCCCTCGGTATGGACTGTATGGGTCGTACAGGCGGTAGCATTTGCCAGTCCATCGGCAGCCGTAACCGGCATAGCGGTGCACACCAGCACCAGCGCCAGCAAAAGAGACAGCAAACGCATTCTTTTCATACCCATACCTCCTGATAAAACAAAAGCCTCTATTCCAATTTGATTATACCCGATCGTGGCAAAAAAGGCAAGAGAAAGCCGAGGACCTGCAAAATACAAGTCCTCGGCTGTTTTATCAGTGTTTATTTCGCCTGCAAAACCGCTTTGGTAATAAAGGCGTCTATATCCCGGTACACCTCCGGGCTGTTGGTCTCTCGCAGGATCTCGTGCCGGGCACCGGGATACAAAAGCACCTGCACCCGGGTGTGGCCGGTGGCCTTCAGCCGGTCGCTGACCGCCCGAATACCGGCGCCGTAATTGCTCACCGGATCCTCCTGGCCGGACACAAAGAGAATCGGCAGATCCTTTGGCACCCGGGCGTACCAGTCCTTACTGCCGCACTCCAACATCAGCCGTCCCAGATCGCCGTAGGCGGCCACAGTAAAGGTAAAACCGCAGGCGTCGTCTGCAACATAATCATCCACCGACGCGGTATCTCGACTGAGCCAGTCCACAGAAGTGCGACCCTCAAAATGATCGTTATAGCCCTTAAAGCCGGTATTCTCCAGCCACTTGGAGCGGTAGCGCTTACCCTTAACGGCGCCCAGTACATTGGTCACCGCCACGCTGATATTTGCCAGCGGATTCGGCCCGCCGGTGCCCACATAAATGGCCGCCGCATAGTCCAGATCCGGGTAGCGGGCGGTAAAGCACCGCATAATAAAACTGCCCATCGAATGGCCGGCAATAACCAGCTTCTTGTCCGGATACTCGCCCCGGGCAATGTCATACAACCGCCGCACATCTTGCAGCAGAGCATTGTACCCGTCCTTATCGCCAAAGAACCCCCTGTCCTCCGGCGTTTCGCAGGACTGACCGTGGCCCAGCATATCGTGCATAAAGACCGCATAACCCATATTCGCAAAGGCCTGCAAAAAGTCGCCGTAGCGGCCGCAGTGCTCGGCCATACCGTGGTGGAGCAACAGCACGGCCTTCACATTGCCGTCGTCCGGATACCACTGCCAGGCATGGATGGTGGCCAGCGCGCTGGCGCTGGGATAAGTGTACGCTTTCGTTTTCATAGAAAAATCCCCCTTAACGCAGGCAATGCCTGCTGATTCTATGTAAAATTATTGTCGCTACATATTCAGTTTTAGCTGTCGTTACTCTGCCTTTTCGTCCGCCAGCACCGAGGTGCAGTGGGGACAGCGAGTGGCAGCAATGTCAATCTTACTCTTGCAGTAGGGGCAGACCTTGGTGGTAGGCGCCGCCTGGGCCTCTTTCTCATGGGTGGCGTGCTTCACTGCGTCTGACAACTTATTCAGCCCCTTGACCATACAAAAGATGATCAGCGCCATAATCAGGAAATTCACCACAGCGGACAAAAACGCGCCGTAGTCCAAATAATTATCTCCCAGCAGATGAATCTTGCCCTGGATCTCCGCGCCGCCGATACAGTTGAGCAGCGGTTTGATGATCGAGTCCGTCAAAGCGGTAACCACGCCGGTAAAAGCGGAACCGATGATCACGCCGACGGCCAGGTCCATCACATTGCCGCGGGAAATGAATGCCTTAAACTCCTGAAAAAATTTCTTCATTTGTACATTCCCTCGTTTTTACACTTTTCGGCGCACAGCGCCTAACTGTATTCTATCACACAATGCCGGTAAAATCAAATGCCGGAATAAAATCTTTACCTACTGCGCTGCGCTCCTGCAAAAACACATGATCCATACCCAACGCCAGAGCATGATCCACCACCTTGTTGTACTCCCGGCGGGTGATGGCGCGCGTCAGCTCCGGGTAGCGCTCCAGCCCCGGCATAGGGGTGTACTGGGCCATCAGGGACACATAGGTACCCGGCAAATGGCTGTGCAGCCAGTTCAGCGCCTCAATGGCCGAATTGGTATTGCCCGGCAAAATCAAATGGCGCACGATCATACCGGACAGCATTTTATCCCCGTCCCACCGGTCCTGCACCTGGCGGCGCATTTCCAGCAGCGCCGGGCCCACCTGCTCCACATAGTCCGGCGCAGCGCTGTAAGCCGCCGCCTTAGCCGGGCGAGTGTACTTAAAATCCGGCAAATAAATATCGATCAGTCCCTCCAGCTGCCGCAGGGTCTCTAATCGCTCATAGCCGCCGGTGTTGTACACCACCGGCACCGGGGGCTTCCATCGGCGCAGCAGCCGCGCCAAGGCCGGTGCGTACTGGGTGGGGCTGACCAAATTGATATTCTGCGCCCCGGCGTCAATCAGCCGCTGCATACCGGCGATCAGCTGGTCCTCGGTTAGGTCCACGCCCTTGCAGCCCCGGCTGATCTCCATATTCTGGCAAAACACGCACTTCAGCGGACAGCCGGAAAAGAAAATTGCTCCACTGCCGGATTTGCCGCTGATACACGGCTCCTCCCAGGCGTGCAGCGCCATGCGCGCCACCCGAAAGGCAGCGCCCACACCACAGGCTCCCACGGCCGTGGTACGGTCAACACCGCACCGGCGGGGGCAGGCATTACACCCACTCACAGCAGTGCCTTATAGAGATCGCCTTTTTTGTACGGAGTTACCGCGGCAATCTCCTTGGCGGCAGCGTTGACGGAAGCGCCTTTCTCCACCAGCGCACGGGCCTGTTCCACCGCCTGCTCAAAGGTGATGGCGTCCGTTGGCTCGGCCTTTTTGCCGGCCACGATCAGCACGATCTCCCCTTTGATCTTATTTTCCGTATAGTCTTTCTCCGCCTGTGCCAAGGTGGTACGCACCACCTGCTCATGCACCTTGGTCAGTTCCCGCACAATGGCAATCTCCCGGTCACCCAGCACCCGGTGCAGATCCCCAATGGTGTTGATAAACTTATGCGGCGCCTCATAAAAAATCATAGTGCGCTTCTCGTCCTTAAGCTCCTCCAGGTGGTCCCGGCGGGATTTTTTATTGACAGACAAAAAGCCCTCAAAGGTAAAGCGCCCGCTCTCCATACCGGACACCGCCAGTGCTGTAGCAAAAGCCACCGGTCCGGGCACGGACACCACCGGGATCCCCTGCAAGTGGCACAGGTGCACCAGATCCTGCCCCGGGTCCGAAATGGCAGGCATACCCGCGTCCGTTACAATGGCGCAGTTCTCCCCCGCCGCAATGCGGGCAGTGATGATCTCGCCCCGCTCTCGACGGTTGTGTTCATAATAGCTGACCATCTCTTTTTTGATACCAAAATGATTCAGCAGCTTTAAGGTCACCCGGGTGTCCTCTGCTGCAATAAAATCCACAGTCCCCAGGGTGTCAACCGCCCGGGGCGACCAGTCGCTTAAATTCCCGATGGGCGTGCCCACCACATATAAAGTACCGCTCACTTTGCGCCTCCTTCAAAATATGCGCCGTATATTCTTCCCATTTCCGCCTGGCCCGCCGGGCTTTCCAAAATCAGCGTAGGCTCTGCCGTTAAGTACGGCTTGGCGCCCTTGCGCCCCTCCATCAGCAGCAAAAAGGGTGCCTCTCCCTCCCGGTGCTGCACCAGCCGCAGCCGCTTAGGCTCCAAATCATGGGCACGCATAGCCGTTACAATATCCGTCAGCCGTTCCGGCCGATGGCAAATGCAAAACCGCCCGCCGAACTGCAACAGATAGCCCGCTGCCGCACAGGCGTCCTCCAAGGTGCAGCACACCTCGTGCCGGGCAATTTGATCCCACGGCTCCGGAGACAAAATGCCCGTGTCCACCGGCTTGTACGGCGGGTTCATACTCACCAGGGTAAAGCTGCCCGCCGGGTACAGCTGCCGATGATCTCGCAGATCTGCCTGCTGCACGGTTAGCCGCTCTTCCAAATGATTCAGCGCAATGGATTGCTGCACCTGCCGTACTGCCCGGTCCTGAATATCCAGGCAGGCCACCGGACTTTGCCGGGCATCTCGCAGCCAAAGCAGAGGAATAATTCCACAACCTGTACCCAAATCCAGTGCCCGATCCCGGCGGCGAATATGGGCAAAATCCGCCAGCACCACGGCGTCCGTACCAAAGGTGTGGCGGTCACTGACCACGATTTGTATATGCTCTGCCAAAGGCATAACCGTCTCGTTCATAGGCTCTCCCACTACCGGGCCGTGCCCGGGTCTTTGCGCTTATTATATACCTACCGCCCCGCTTTGGCAAGCGGACAAAAAAAGACACGCCCAAAGCCAAAGCTCTCGGCGTGTTCCTTTTTGTTTGTACAAAAGCAGAAAAATCTACAAAATCCGCTTATGCCTGGGCAGGCGCACCCACGGGGCAGGTTGCCTCGCACGCACCGCACTCAATGCAAACGTCAGCGTCAATTACAAATTTGCCGTCACCCTCGGAGATGGCGGAAACCGGACACTCTGCTGCGCAAGCACCGCAGGAAATACAATCATCAGAAATCTGATATGCCATGATAAACACCTCCTGTATGTTTCTCAACCTAAATATAACAGCATTGATTTGAAAATGCAAGTGAATTCTAAAAAATTAGTCTTGCCTTACTTCTTCGCCTGGGCGGGCTTGTCCGCTTTTTTCTCATTTTTGCCGCCGCGACGGGGCACACGCACCACGCGCACTTCTTCCCGATTGACGATCACCGGTGCGCCCTCCGGCGCATTATCCAGCTGCACTTTCAGCTTGCCGGTGAGCAGCGCAGCGTCTACCACCGTGCCTCGACCCTCTCTGCAGTCCACCACGGTGCCACGACGGGGAGTGATCTTTGCCAGGTATTCATAAGAGTTCTGCTCATATTTCAGGCAGCACATCAACCGCCCGCAAGTGCCGCTGATCTTAGAGGGGGACAGGCTCAGTCCCTGTTCCTTGGCCATTTTGATAGACACGGAGTGGAAGTCATTCAGGAAGGTGGAGCAGCAAAACGGCCGCCCGCACACGCCCAGACCGCCCAGCATCTTGGCCTCGTCTCGCACGCCAATCTGGCGCAGCTCAATACGGGTATGGAAAGTGGAGGCCAGATCCTTGACCAGCTCTCTAAAGTCCACACGGCCGTCCGCGGTAAAATAAAACAGAATCTTGGAACCGTCAAAGGCGTATTCCACCTCGGTCAGGTTCATATCCAGCTTGTGTTTCTCGATCTTTTGCAGGCACACCTCGTAGGCGCGCTTCTCTTTTTCTTTATTTTCTTCCAGAATTTGCTTGTCTCTGGCGGTGGCAATACGCAGCACCGGCTTGAGGGGTGCAGTGACCTCATTCTCCGCCACCTCTTTGGGCGCATACTGGGCCACGCCGCATTCCATACCTCGGGCGGTCTCTACCACCACCAGGTCGCCTTTCTTAATCTCCAACCCCTTTGGGTCAAAATAATATGTTTTGCCGGTGTCCTTAAACCGAACGCCTACCACTTTTGTCATAATCTATCCTCCTAACGGCCGATCGCCTGGCGCAAATCGGCGCAAAATTTTGTGATCAGCAGGGCGTTATTGGCATTTTGCAGCGCCCGCTGATATGTGTCCTCTGCCACAGATACCAGTTGCAGCAGTTGTTTTCTTGTACATTTGGATCCAAGCAGCCGGGGAATTTCATCGCTGCCGGAAAGCAAGTCGGCACCGCTGTCCAGCACCAATGCGTCCCGAAACAGATCCCGCAGCACCCCGCAGATATTCAGTACCGCCTGCCTGTCCTTTTGCAGGGGTGCACAGGCGCAAATGAGCGCATACTCATTCTCCGCCACCAGCGCGCGGCACAGTTCTGCGGACAAGGCGCTGTACTTGGCGGCCTCGCCGTCCTCCAGGCTCTCCATGGCCTTTCCGATGTTGCCGTTCCACAGCTGCAACGCCTGGCGCACCCGATCCGGGTCCGCCTGCGGCTGCCGCTGCAAAATATAATCTGCACCGATCTCTACCGGCACGCCCTCTAACCGAAACACCACACTGCGGGACAGCACCGTGGGCAGCAGAGCGCTCTTGTTCTCCACCGTTAAAATGAACCGCACATAAGCCGGCGGTTCCTCCAGCACTTTCAAAATGGCATTCTGGGCCTGCACGCTCATCAAATGGGCGTTAACCAATATGTAGATCTTATAATCCGCCTCGTTGGGGGTCATATACACATCGCCCACAATTTGATCCACCGTCTTTTTATGGAACGAACGGGCGCCCCCCTCCGGGGCATAGACCAAAATATCCGGGTGCACCCCGGCACGGGCCTTGTGACACTGGGGGCAGCTGTCGCAAGGGCGGTGCTCGCCTCGACACACCAATGCCGCAGCCAGTTCACCGGCCAGCGTGCGCTTACCCAGACCGCTCTCCCCCTCCAGTACCACAGCGTGGGGCAGGCGGCCGCCGTCTACCAATGCAGACAGCTGCGCCTTGATTTTTTCATTCCCGAGAAAGTGCTTAAATTCCATACTTGCCTTTACAATTTGCGGAACTCGTCCACATTGATCACAAACGCCACAGCGCCGTATTCCTCCACGTCCACCGGCTGGCGCAGCAATGAGCCTTCCAGCGTGCTGGCCACGCCCGCTTGGCGCACCACCCGCTTGGTCACATGCTTCTTCAGCACATCGAACAGCTGCTCCACCTTGTGATCCTCCGTGCCGATAAACAGCGTGGTGTGCCCATCGGCCAAGAACTGACCGGTGGTGGAGATACGGGTGGAGGCAAAGCCCTCCTTCGTAATCGCATCCAAAACTTTGGAAACATCTTTATTGGAAATTACAGCCATAACCAGCTTCATATAAACATCCATCCTTTCCGTTAATGCTTCCTATTATACGCCTTGATTCGTAACTTTACAACTATCTGTATTATTACTTCAAATAAAATTTACAATTTGTACTTATTTAGACAAATTTCACCTTTTTAGGGGTTAAATCACCGCTGCCAGTGCCACCACCACCGGCATGGTAACAATGGAAAACAGCGAGGACTGGGCAGCCAACTCGCTGCCCAAGGCGGCGTCATTGTCGTACTTGGCCGCATACATAGCCGTATTGGTCGCCGTGGGGGCAGAGGCGGAGATGACCATAGCGATCAGCAGATCACCCCGCACACCGCACAGGTAAAACAGCCCCACCATACACAGGGGGATCACCGCCAAACGCATCAGGGAGCAAAAGTACAGCTCCTTTTTGGCGAACATACGCTTCCAGTCCGCATTGGCAAGAAAGGTGCCGAAAATCATCATGGCCAAGGGCGAATTACAGTTGCCCACCATCTCCATGGGCCGCAGGATCACCTGGGGCAGCCTGGGCTGCAAAAAGAACAGCGGCAGCCCGATAAGCACCGCCATGGAGCCGGGATTCAGCACCAACCGGCGCAGGTCGATCTTGGCGGTATGGCCGCTGATCTCATAAATGCCGTAGGTAAAGGCCACCACATTAAAAACAGCCACATAAACGGAGCAGTAGAACACGCCCTCCGAGCCAATCACCGCCAGAGCCAAAGGCAGCGCCAAAAAGCTGGCGTTGGAGAACAGCATACCGTAGCGGTACACGCCCCGCTCCATGGGACTGCGGTGGCGAAAGCACAGCTGTCCCAGCACGCCGCCCACCAGGTGGGTGGCAAAGGCGCACACAAACGCCAAAAGAATCCCCCGCACATGGTCCGGGGTGTACGCCATGGTCATAAATGTATAAATAATGGCAATGGGCAGCACGATATGAAACAGCAGGTCGATCACTCGCTTGGCGTCCGCCTGACGAAACACGCCCAATTTATCCGTCACAAAGCCGATCAGAGAGATCAGGTACAGCATCAGTACCTGACCGGCCACGGTCTTTAAGGTTGCAAAAAACAAAGGCACGCTCCTAATCCGCTGCGCTGCGACGGCGCAGATCCTGCACAAAAGCCAAGGCGAACACACCCAGCAATAAATCTGCCAGGCCGAAATACAGGCTGCCGTTCAACAGACCCCGGTGCCCGGTAAACAGTACGGACAGTCCGGGCAATGCCAGCACACAGCCGCACACAAACACCAGCAGGCCAAAGAACACCACCGCACGCCCTGCATGGCGGGAGGTAACCACCGCCGTTGCAAAGGATAAGAGAAACAGCAGCAGCGCCACCAAAAACAGCACCTCGCACACCGTCTGGGTATCTACCAGCACACTGACCATCTTAGCTAAAATGGTTAGCAAACGGCAAAGCCCCCACAGCGCCGGCACAAAGTGAAAGAAGCGGAAAGCGCGAAAATCATACCGTCCGCCCCCATAGCTGCGCCCTACAACAAAATAGTAGGAGCAGCTGAGTAAAGCAAACAGTGCCGTCAGCCCTTCGCTGACCAGGTCATTCCACTGTAAATAAACCGCACCGTCCGCCAAGTCGTAGCACAAAAAGCAGCGGTAAATAAAATCAAAAAAGAACGCCACAGACACCAGATAGGACACAACGGTCAGCCTGCGGCTGCCGCCGTTTGCAGCACCTCCGTCGGCAGCACGGACGGCCCGGCGGAGAAATTGAATACGTCCTCGCGGTTCATGGCTGGATTTCCTTTCCGGTTTTCCCCGGCTCGCGGGGTTATAGCGATTTAGTTTATTATATACCCAACGAATTAGTCTGTCAAAGTGCCGTACCGACAAGCATTTCACCGCGCACACCGGTGATTTTTACTTTTCTCACAACGCCGTGCGGCATGTCGCCCGGCACAGCTACCTCGGTATAGTTTTCGGCGTGGCCGCGGCTCTCGCCGTCCGACTCCGTTTCAAAAATGACTTCGAGCGTTTTGCCGACGCAGGATGTGAGATATTCCCGCCGCATCCGCTCCGCAATATGCGCGGCGCGCGCGGCGCGCGCGGCCTTTTCGCTCTTTTCGATCTGGCCGGGCATACCCGCCGCCTTTGTGCCGGGGCGGATCGAATACGGGAACACGTGCATCTGCGCGAAGGCGCATTTTTCGATGAAGGCGAGCGTCCGGGAAAACTCTTCCTCCGTCTCGCCGGGAAAGCCGGTGATGAGATCGGTCGTGAGTGCACAGCCGGGGAAGGCCGCGCGCAGCCGCTCGGTGACGGCGAAAAACTCCGCGGTCGTATACTTGCGGCGCATGCGCGCGAGCGTTTCGTCGCACCCG
>ERZ779852.2596-NODE-2596-length-14454-cov-4.283284_pt1 | contig 14454 bp, 14 predicted proteins | sample MGYA00511559_ERZ779852 | MGnify/ENA primary metagenome ERZ779852 (study PRJEB29588, sample SAMEA2157977) | human gut metagenome | biome: human gut; feature: human-associated habitat; material: faeces | place: Denmark | collected 2008/2010 ...
CCAGCCAGTAGGCCTTCTCAAGCGAGCGCATGACGGCCTCGCGGTCCTGGTCAGAGAGCTCGCCGCCCGCGAACATGCCCGCCAGCTGGCTCACGAGTTCCTGCGCCTGCGCCATGCCGCGGCTGCCGTACTGCTCGTGCGCCGCATCGAGGAACATCTCCCGGTCCGTGTAGAGATATGCGACATCGACCTCGAAGAAGTCCGCGAGGACCTGGTACATCTCCTTCTTCTTTGGGTAGCGCTCCCCCGACTCATAGCCGCTGTACGTCTGGCGCGTGATGCCGCAGGCCGCCGCCACATCCTTCTGCGTGAGCTTGCGCGCGCGGCGCAGCTGCAGCAGTCTATCACAGAATTTCACGATCGTTCCCTCTCTTTTCCATCGTATCATCGTAAATCGCGTAAATCGTCATCTTCATTTTAACATTGGTCCGTTTTGCGGGCAAGCGCAGCACTCAGCAAAAGCCTTCTCAGGCAATGTGGCGATGCGCTTCAGACCAGCGGACAGTGACCGGCTCCTGATCGCGCTCCACCGGCCGATGGTCGGCATAGCGGCGGGCCGGACGCACCGCGCGCTCCCTGACCGTCAGGTAGACGAGTGTCAGAAGGTTCACGAGCGGCAGGCACTGGCCGATGAGCAGCAGCCTGCTCGCGCGGCAGTCGTTGCAGCGCCAGAGCGTGACGAGCAGCAAGAGGAGCGCAAACGGCGCCGTGAACTCCAGGGAGTCCAGCACGCCAATCTGGTGGCCAAAGCAGAACGGGATGCCGCTGCCGAGTATGGCAAAAAGCCCCATGATGAGCCCCGTCGGTTCCATGACGTACGACGAGACAGTCTCATACTCCCAGGCCGCATAGTAGAGCGGCACCGAAAGGTAGAGCAGGATACTCACCAAGACAAAGGGCAGGCGCCCGATCCTTCTGGATAAGATATGCATGAAGAAGACCCCCTATCGACAGGCAGTGCGCGCAAGACGCCCCGCCTTTATCTTTGACAAATGTAAAACTCATGTTTCAATATTAACATATGTAAGTGTTTTTGTCAAAGTCAGAGCGGATATGTCAAAGATAATAGAAAACAGGCCTGCGCAAGCACAGACCTGTCTGTCAGAAGAGACGGGGGCTCAGAGGTTCTCGAGCAGCCGGATCTCGTTCTTCATGATGTAGTTCTTCTTGTCCGGCATCCTGCCGTTGACGAGATACTCAAAGGCGATGCTGATGGCCATACGCCCCTGGCGCGTCGGATGCTGGTAAAGGATGGCCTTGACGATGCCCTTGCGCATCATCTCGACCGTCGAGGGCACACTATCGAAGGCAATCGTCAGTGGGCGTTCCTGCTCCGGCAGCTGCATGATGGCGCGGCAGGCGCCGTAGACCCCGCCCGCGAGCAGGAACATCGCCGATATGTCTTGGTGATCGTCGAGCAGGTGCTTCGTCCGCTCGTACGAGCAGATCTCATCATCGCCGTTCTCGATGATGTCCACGATGGAGAAGCCCGGGGCCTTTCCCATGCGGTGCCGGAAGCCCTCCAGCCTCTCGCAGTGACCGAGGACCTGGCGGCTGCCCATGACGATGCCGACCTTCGCCCGGCCGCCGAGCAGAGCGTCGAGCAAGGCGCAGGCCGTCTCGCCGCCATTGAAGTAATCGCTGCCGACGTAGCATTGGCGCTTGGAACTCTTGATGTCGTTGACGATCGTCACGACGAAGATGCCCGCATCGACGAGTTCATCGATGGCCTTGGCGATGCGCACATCATCGATGGGGCTGATGATCAGCGCATTGACCTTTCCCTTCATCTGCTCCATGAGGTGCAGCTGCTTGTCGACATCGTAGCCCTTCATCGGATAGTAGCGGACGGTCAGGCCGTAGATGGCATACGAAGATGCCGCGCGGTCCATGCCATGAATGACATCGTTGAAGAAGGCATTGCCCTCCGACGGCAGCAGAACGCCGATGACGGGGTGATTCTTCCGCGCCGCCAGCGCCTTGCCCGCAGGATTCGGCTCGTAGCCGAGCTGCTCCGCCATCTTCTTGATCATCGCCGCCGTCTCCGCATTGACCCTGCCGCGGCCATTCAAGGCGCGGTCTACCGTTCCGCGCGAGACGCCGCAGAGTTCTGCTATCTTTTTCATGGTAACCATGTTTTTTCCTCCAATAATTCACTTCCTCTATTGTAGCAGATTTACACATGGATGGCGATGGTACCAGACAAAAAGAAAAGCCGCATCGCCATGCGATGCAGCTTCCCGGGGTTCATTCAACCATTCTGTACCGTTCTGTAGAGGATCAGAGCGTGAGATTCTCGCCCTTTAGGCCGATGAAGGCGCCGTCCTTATCGAGGCCACTCTCTTCGTGAGCGATCAGCCACTTGTTGACCGCGAACAGCAGGCGGTCCTCCCCCTCTTTGGCAATGGGGTTCTTGAGTGCCTCATTCGTGCCGCGCGGCAGGGCGACACCGCAGCGGAACTCCTGGCCATCGATGCCGCACGGAGCGAAGTGGAGCGTCGTCGCGTAGAGCTCGACAGCTGTGCCAGCCGGCACAAAGAAACACTCGACCTTGCTCGTGTCATACGTCAGCGTCTCCGGGTCAATATCCTGCTGGCGGCCGACCATCAGCACGAGATCCGTCGCCGCGATGTCGATCTCCGACGAGCGATGATACTCGAGCGCATTGAGGGCCTCGTTGTGGCCGCTGCAGTGGCCAAGCTCCGTCGGCATCTCGCCGTACGTCTTCTCCGTCAGCTCCTTGAAGAGCGGCAGCTCCTCGAACGATGCGACAGACGGCTCGTAGACCGTCCCCTCCGCCGGGATATCGATCTTCTTCAGCGCCTCACAGAACTCCTTCGTCTCAAGCGGCAGGACGCGTCCATACGGACGGAATGCTTCTTCCGTTACAGATTTCATAGTATCTCTCCTCTGAATATATTCACTAGAACGTATCATCATATCATTCATTTTATAGGACAATGTGTCTCCATAAAAGGACATCTGTCCCTAATCGCTTTCAGGCACTCAGCAGCCGATATCGCGCAGCTTCTTGCCGGACATGAGGTTCTTCTCGATCTGCTCGAGCGTGACATTCTTCGTTTCCGGGACAAAGGCCATCGTCAGGACGATGAAGAAGCCGTTGAGGAAGGCATAGAGCCAGAAAGTGTGTGCCGAACCGAGCGTGTCGACGAGCGAGAGGAACGTCGCACCGACGATAGCGCAGGTGATCCAGTTCGTCATCGTCGAGCAGGCAATGCCGAACTCGCGGCTCTTGAGCGGCTGGATTTCCGAGCAGAGGACCCAGACAATCGGGCCTGCGCTCATGCCGAAACCTGCAATGCTGACCATCGTCATGACGGCAGCGAAGTACGATACCCAAGCCGGTGCCGTGCCGGATTCCAGCATGGACATGCAGATGCCGACAGCAGCCATCGAGAGTGCCATGACACCAAAGCCAATCTTCAACGCCGGCTTGCGGCCGGATTTATCGACCATGCCGATGGCGATGAACGTGGAGAGCGTGAAGACGATACCGTTGAGGACCGTGCCGATCATCTGGTCTTCCGTGCTCGAGAAGCCCGCAAGGCTCAGGATCTTCGGCGAATAGTACATGATGACATTGAAGCCTGTGAACTGCTGCATGGCCTGCAGGAGTACGCCGAGGAATACGGCGCGGCGGACGTTCTTGTTGGTCTTGAAGAGATGCCAACCAGCCTGCTTGACCTTGAGGGCATCCTTGATGTCAGCGAGTTCTTCTTCGGCAATCTTGGCACTGGCGTGCAGGGAATTGAGTACTTTCGAAGCTTCTGCGAAGCGGCCTTTCGTCGCGAGCCAGCGCGGGCTATCCGGCAGGCGCGAAACGGTCAGGATGAGGATGATGGCCGGGATGGCGATGACTGTCAGCATCATGCGCCAGTCGCCCGTGTAGCTGAAGGCCGTATCCGAGAGGAAGGCGGCCAGGATGCCGACCGTGACCATGAGCTGATAGCCCGAGATGACCTTGCCGCGCGCATCCTTATCCGACATCTCCGCGAGGTACAGCGGTGCCGTGTAGGAGGCGATGCCGACTGAGAGGCCGAGGATCAGACGAAAGCCGATGAGCATCGAGGCATTTGCCGCCATGCCAGAGCCGATGCAGCCGACGATGAACAGAGAAGCGCCGATGATCAGGCTCTTCTTGCGGCCGATGCCGCGGGCAAGGAACGAAGCAATGATTGCACCTGTCGCAGCGCCGACCATCATCGAGCTGACGACCCATTCCTGTTCCTGGCTCGAGAGCCCCCATTCCTGGCTGATGAACGGCAGTGCGCCCGAGATGACGCCTTGGTCAAGGCCGAAGAGCAGGCCGGCCATGCCAGCCGCGAAGTAAATGCATTTGCGAACCCATGATGCGCGCTTCTGTGCATCAGTTTCCATCTTGTTATCCATGATTCCCTCCGTCATTCTATACACTCCTTTATCCTATACACCATCTATCTCATAGAGCAGTCAAATCCTCGTAGCAATCCTTGAGCTTCTGATAGAGCTTCTGATAGAGCGCGTGACCCTTCTCGTAGTAGGCATGCGCTGCGGCATCGGGCTGGCACCAGGTGTCCTGCTCGATGAACTCCTTGCAGGCTGTCTGCACATCGGGGAAGATGCCCGCGCCGACACCGGCGAGGATGGCCACGCCGAGTGCCGGGCCTTCCTGCGCCTTGATTGTCTTGACTTCGCAGCCGTACATGTCTGCGAGCATCTGGCGCCAGACGCGGCTCTTGCCGCCGCCGCCGCAGGCCATCATCTCCTTGACATTGACCTTCATCTCGCGCAGGATGTCGAAGCAGTCGAGCAGCGAGTAGCTGACGCCTTCCATGACGGCGCGCAGCATGTCGGCCTTCGTGTGAATGGCCGAGAGGCCGAAGAAGACACCGCGGCAGTTCGGGTTGAGATGCGGCGTGCGCTCGCCCATGAGATAGGGCAGGAAGAGCAGCCTGCCGATTGGCACCTTCTCGACATCCTGGTTGATGAGGTCGTAGGAGTCGCAGCCGAGGCGGACGGCCTTGTCTTTGTAACCTTCCGCGAGGTTGTCGCGGAACCAGCGCAACGAGAGGCCCGCCGCCTGCGTGACGCCCATGACGTGCCAGCAGCCCGGCACGGCGCAGCAGAAGGTGTGCACGCGGCCCTGCGGGTCGATGCGCGGCTCGCTCGTATGCGCGAAGACGACGCCGCTCGTGCCGATTGTCGTGAAGGCCCGCCCGTCAAAGACGATGCCCGTGCCGACAGCTGCCGCTGCGTTGTCACCGGCACCGCCGACAACGACAGTATCTACTGACAAGCCCGTCTTTTCCGAAAATTCTTTGCTGATGGTGCCCGTGACTTCCGGGGACTCATAGACTTTCGGCAAGAGAGCCTTGTCGATCTCGAGCTTCTCGAGCACTTCATCCGACCAGCAGCGATGTGGGATATCGAGGAGCTGCATGCCGCTCGCGTCGGAGACCTCCGTCGCGTACTCGCCCGTCATGCGGAAGCGGATGTAATCCTTCGGCAAGAGGATGTGACGGCAGCGGCGGTAGTTCTCCGCCTCGTGGTTGCGGACCCAGAGAATCTTCGAGGCCGTGAAACCCGTCAACGCCGGATTCGCCGTGATCTCGATGAGGCGCTTGCGGCCGACGCGCTCCGTGATTTCCTCGCATTCCTTGCCCGTGCGCTGGTCGCACCATATGATGGACGGGCGGATGACCTCGTTCTTCTCGTCGAGCATGACGAGGCCATGCATCTGCCCCGAGAGGCCGATGCCCTTGATGTCCTCCGGCGCAACACCTGAGTCCTTGACGACCTTGCGGATCGTCACCAGCACCGCATTGTACCAGTCGAGCGGCTCCTGCTCTGCCCAGCCATTCTGTGGCTGGTAGAGTGGATATTCCTGAGAAGCCGACGTGACGACATGACACCGTTCATCAAATAAGACCGTCTTCGTCGCCGAAGTGCCGATGTCAATACCGATCAGATAACGCATGATTCCTTCCTCCTTGGTGCCCGCCTTTGTTTTGCGTGCACATGAACGCTTTTCATGTACTCAATATAGCACAAGAAAAACCACTCGTCAATACGATAATTCAATTTTTATTTCATCGCAATGTGTGTAATTTCCTCGCATATCCATTCGTTATACCTCTCAAATTCACGATTTCGCCGCTCTATATTGGCGCTTATATGGAAGAAAAACGCATTTCAGCCGCAAACCTGGCAAAAATAAAATAAAAATCGAATCAAACAATTGACAAGCCAGAAAAGAGGTGCTATTCTAATAACCGTGATGAGCGTGCACATGCACGCCAATAAAACGACAAGCAACGGCGCGGGGCACTCCCCAGAGCCACCGCAGCCCAATCTGTATCAAAGGAGCGTTTCACCATGAACATGAGCAACATCCCGGATCTCAAATGCGGCATCATCTCGGTCAGCCGCGACTGCTTCATCATCTCCCTTTCGGAGAACCGCCGTCAGGCCATCGTCTCGGCCTACGAGAAGAAATACGGCAACCTCTATGAAGTGAAGAAGACCGTCGAGAACGAGAAGGACATGCTGGCCGCTGTCAAAGAAGCAAAGGACGTCGGCTGCAATGCCCTCGTCGTCTTCCTCGGCAACTTCGGTCCGGAGACGCCGGAGACGCTGATCGCGCGCGAGTTCGACGGCCCGGTCATGTATGTGGCCGCAGCTGAAGAGACGGGCAAGAACCTCATCAACGGCCGCGGCGATGCTTACTGCGGCATGCTCAACTGCTCCTACAACCTCGGCCTGCGCCACCTCAAAGCCTTCATCCCCGAGTATCCGGTCGGCACGGCGGAAGAGCTCGCCGATATGATCGCCGAGTTCCAGCCGGTCGCACGCACGCTGCTCGGCCTCAAGGACCTCAAGATCATCACATTCGGCCCGCGCCCGCAGGACTTCTTCGCCTGCAACGCCCCGATCCAGCCGCTCTACGACCTCGGCGTCGAGATTGAGGAGAACTCCGAGCTCGACCTGCTCGTCGCCTACCGCGCCCACGAGAATGACCCGCGCATCAAGGACGTCGTCGCCGACATGACGGCAGAGCTCGGCACGGAGGGCGGCAACCCGTATCCGGATCTCCTGCCGCGCATGGCACAGTATGAATTGACGCTCATGGACTGGATGGAAGAGCACAAGGGTGCGCGCAAGTACGTCGCCTTCGCCAACAAGTGCTGGCCAGCCTTCCCGACGGAGTTCCGCTTCGAGCCGTGCTACGTCAACAGCCGCCTCGTCTCGCGCGGCATCCCCGTCGCCTGCGAAGTCGACATCTACGGTGCCCTCTCTGAGTACATCGGGCTCTGCGTCTCGCAGGATGCCGTCACGCTGCTCGACATCAACAACTCCGTGCCGAAAGACCTCTTCGAGGCAAACATCAAGGGCACGAAAGACTACACGCTCCAGGATACCTTCATGGGCTTCCACTGCGGCAACACGCCGCTCTGCAAGCTCCGCAAGGGCGGCGTCAAGTACCAGCTGATCCAGAACCGCCTGCTCGAGGACGGCAATACGCCGGACATCACGCGCGGCACGCTCGAGGGCGACATCGCCGACGGCGACATCACCTTCTTCCGCCTGCAGAGCACGGCTGACGGCCAGCTGCGCGCCTACATCGCCGAGGGTGAAGTCCTGCCAGCTGCCACGAATTCCTTCGGCGGCATCGGCATCTTCGCCATCCCGGAGATGGGCCGCTTCTACCGCCACGTCCTCATCGAGAAGCGCTTCCCGCATCACGGTGCCGTCGCCTTCGGCCACTTCGGCAAGACGATCTTCTCCATCCTCAAATACCTCGGCGTCGGCGATGTCTCCTTCAATCAGCCCAAAGGCATGCTCTACCCGAGCGAGAACCCCTTCGCCTGATCCTCGTTCCTCCTGTTCTCACTCTGACTCTTTCCCAATCAAAAAGCTCCCGGCATCTAACCGGGAGCTTTTTTGTCTGCTGCATCAGTCGAGCAGCAAGCTCTTTTCTTTTTCATACTGTGGCACGCGGATCTTTTAGGCGCTCACCGCCCTTCCTCATCGCGTTCCCGCAGCTTGCAGAGAATGGCGTCATGGCGGTCCCAGAAGCCGGTCTGCTGCATGGCCGCGGCTTGGAGGCGCGGGAAGCGGGCGATAATCTCCAGTATGCTGCGCTCGGCAAGCTCGACGAAGCTCTCGTAGGTCAGCTGCAGGAAATGCCTGCGGCTGTCGATGAGGCTCGCGCCGTGCTGCGTGTCGTAGGGCATGCCGGGTACGAGTTCATCGTAGGGCGGCTCAGCCTCATCTTCATCATGCGGGAAGAACGGGCTCATCGTGACCATGAGCTCCATGCCGTCGACGCTATCGCCGAGTTCATTCCAGTCTTCCAGGTCATCGATATCCGCTTCCCTGGCTTCATCTTCCCGCCTGCTGCAATCCTCTGTTCCATCCTCCGGTGCATCATCTGTGGCTGGCTCATCCTCATCCAGCCACTCGATCTGGATGTCGTAGCAGACATCGCCGATGCGCACCTGGCCGAAGTACTCGCCGCCCGGAAGGACAGCCTGCCAGTCATTCAGCAGGCGCCAGCGCAGTTCCAGGAAATCGGCCAGCGTGAAGTGCGACCAGTCCACCTGCATCGCTTCTTTCTCCTCTCCCCTATGCATGCTGCTCATGGATTCTGGTCCACAACGGCTTCAATCAGGATCGTCGTGACCTGTTTCTCCGGATTGACCGCCTTGAGGAACGTCCACGTGCGCTGCGTCTCCTCACGCGGCAGGCGGGCGGCCAGCAGAGTGTCATTCGTCAGGGCGAGGCGGTCGAAGGCCTGATTTGCAAAGAAGAGATTGTTCTCGTCGGCCTTGAGTCCCAGTGCCGTCAGCGTGCAGTCAAAGACGACGCGCAGCTTCTCCTGCTCCGCCGCATCGATGGCACCGTGATGCGCGATGACGATGTTCGAGAGGCGGCCGGCCTGGTTCGCATTGAGGATCATGACCGTGCCCGCATCGATCCCGGCAAAGTACGAGATGTAGTTTCCCTGTACGCGCTTCGTCAAGTCGCCCGCGATCGGGTAGGCACTGATCTTGTTGTAGGCCGCAGCGAAGCCGTCCGCATCCAGGCTGTCCTCCAGCTGCACCTTTGTCTCCGTCAATTCATTGAGCCCCGCCGCCTGCGTGACCGAGATCGCGGCCACCAGCAGGAGCAGCGCCAGTAAGCATGTACTGATTTTCTTCATGATGATTCCCCTTCACAAATACATGACATTGTATGGATTACCTATAGATTCTACCACACCCGGAGAACAATCTCCATCCTCATGCAAAATTCTCTCCCCGTCATGCAGCTCATACCGAAAGACAGGTTCCGGAAAGAAAGCAGCCGGGTTCATGTGACTCGATGACGCCGACGGCCTGCAGGTACGAGTAGATCGTGGTCGAGCCGACGAACTTCATGCCGCGCTTCTTTAAGTCTTTGGCCAAGGCATCGGATAGCGGCGAGGTAGTCAGGCCGCACTCGTGCACGACCTTTCCCTCCGTCCACTGCCAGAGATAGCAATCAAAGCTGCCATACTCCCGCTGGATATCCCTGAAGACACGCGCATTCCCTACGGCCGCCTCGATCTTGCGGCGATGGCGGATGATGGCATCATCCTGCATCAGCCGCTCGACATCCGCTGCCGTAAATGCACAGACCTTTTCCAGATGGAAGTCTGCGAAAGCGCGCCGGAACCCCTCGCGCTTGTTGAGCACGCATTCCGCTACGATAAATCTGTAAATATCTATTTTATACTATACAAATTTACACTTTGAATGTTTTCACAAACATCCTTCCTGTTTCATTGCGTCCGATTTTGCCCTGCCGAAGCAAGCAGCTACTTTCGTTTGATATAACGCTCCACAGGCTTAAATTCCCCAGTAGCGATAGGTACATATCTAAGTGCTTCTCGAAATGTTAAGCGATCTCAGATTTAAAGTATTTTGCAAGATTGATTGCCGCATTCAGGTCACGGTCTATCATATGGCCGCAAGCAGGGCAGATATAGGTTCTGTTGTTCAGCTTGAGGTCTTTCTTAATATGACCGCAATGAGAACATGTCTTCGAACTTGGGTAAAAGCGGTCCGCAAAAACAAGCTGGATGCCGTACGGTTCACATTTATACTCCATCTGACGGCGAAATTCGTAGAATTTCTCGGACGCAATTTCTTTCGCGAGATACCTGTTCTTAATCATGCCCTTGACATTCAGGTCTTCCATGACGATACGCGATGGCTTGGTTTTCACGATCGCGGCAGTCGTCTGATGGATATGATTCTCCCGAATGTTTTTCAAGCGGCGATGAAGCAGGATTATCCTTTGCCGCTGCCGTTCAATATTCCGGCATTCTCGGATTGGCCGTTTCCAGATAGGCCTGCGGCCCGGCTTTTTCTCGTTCCGCTGTACGGTTTCGTAATGGTCGATGTTGGCTGTAAACTTCCGGCTCTGCCTGCACTGTTCGCGGCGAAGCTTTTTTTCAAGGCGGTGTACTTCCTTTGTTTTGTTGATGTTTTTAAACACCGTCTTTTTTCGTTCGCCGAAAGCATAGCAAACAGCCAGTTCTTTTACGCCAAGGTCGATCCCGATGGAATCTCCAGTCAATTCAACATTCAGCCTGTCCGGCACCTCATAGCCAAAGCCGATATACCAGTATTTGCCATCAAACGAAATCCAAGGGGTCGAATAATGGCAGCCCTTCGGAATCTTCGGCAATGGCTCAGCAGTCCTCACAAAACCGATTTTCTCACCGTGAAAGCCGCCATTTTTGCGGGTAAGGCTTTCATAGTTCACATAAAAACGCGGCGTGGTTCTGCGCTTTGTCTTGAATTTCGGTCTGCCAGCAGCACCGCTGAGGAATTTCTTCATGGCACGGTCTGCTTCCTTGACTGCCTGTTTCATGACGTTGCTGCCGACTTCTTTCAGCCATTGGTGCGTTGTCGGTTTAAGCTGATTGTTGATTTCCTTGCGGATGACGCCCTCAGAAATGCTCTTCTTACCTTTTCTACCGTTGGCGAGATAAGTCTTATACTGTTCCTCGTTGCGAGCGAGGAAGTAGTTGTACGCCCATCTCGATGTGCCGGCGCTTTTCCAGAAAAGGATTTCCTGTTCAGGCGTCGGCAGAAGCCGGATCTTCTTCCCTCGAAGCATTTTGTTTCACCTCTTCAATCAGTTTCTTCGTCTTTTTTGACCATTGGCCGTAAAGCCTGTTGGCAAAAACAGTAATGATTTGAATCAAGTCATCCGTCAGCTCTTGCTCTTTGCTTTGTTCGGTCTTGTCGATAATTTCGATTTCCACGTGATTGATGGTGCACAGATACTCAATAAGTTCAAAGCCGAACCGGACAAGCCGGTCTTTGTAAAGGATTACGACTTTGGAAACCTCTTGATTATTAATTTTCTCAATGAGCGCGCGCAAGCCTTTTTTCTTGTAATTAATACCAGAACCGATGTCCCGGATGATTTCAAATTCATATCCTTTGGCATACATATACGCTTTGACGTTTTCAACCTGTTTCTCCAAGTCGTCTTTCTGTGCCGGCGTCGATACACGGCAATAGCCGATTACCAGATTGCTTTGGCTTTCTTGATGAGAAAACTTTTTTAATTGCTCCGCAGAATAATATCTCGTTCCGCCTTTGGATACATACGTAGGGACAAGGTCTCCCGTTTTATGCATCCGCCTTAATGTTGTTGGGGTTAACCCAACTTCTCTTGCAAATGTGCCTATGCTTATGAGTTTCATCTGTTTCACCTCCTGCTTATATTATAACAAAAGATGAGTAGATATACAGTATAATATTAGATATTTATAGATTTATCTTGTTCACCATAGGACGCAACTTCCATGGCAGTCTTGCTGTCACCAGCAGACCTCTCATGCTTTCACATGAGCGCAGACTATATCTTCACCCTTTTTTAAGGGGCAGTATTTTTCTTCCGCCATTGGCTTGCGGTTTTACTCTCCCTCTAGGAGATAGTCGTTGGGGGTCTCCCATGCAGCATACTTTGCTGTTTAGGGCTTTCCCTGCTAAACACCCATTGTCTTAGCACTTAGGGCGAACGTTTCTGGCGTGTCACGCTTTGCCTTTCGCCAGCACTGATTCGTTTTGTTTCACCTTATGCCATCCTCACGTTTTTTCTGCTTTCGCACCAAGCAGTTTGCCGTTTCCAGCTGCTGTTTCGGTGTGAGGCTCTTAGGGATTAAAAGCATTTAACACTGAGTTCGCACCAGTTTTCCTGATACGAAGGGTATTCTGTCGATAAATTTTTACAGATATTTATCTGTTTGAGTAAATATCTGGCAACAGTTTAGTTACCCACGAAAGACCGGCCTGGAAGCATTCTAAGAGCAGCATCTCAAAGAGCTTTCCATCGTCATGCACAGGCCTGCCCCATTCCTCGTCGTGATAGCGGACATAGCGTTCATTCTTTGGATTGGCCCAGAAGCAGCGCTGCCTGCCGTCCGGCCAGGAAAGATGTTCCATATATCTATCCCTCATTTCTCAGCATCTTCATCCAATGCTTCCAACAGGAAGCTCACCGGGCGAAAGCCATCGTTGCACGAAAGCATCGCGGAACGGGGATTCTTCATCCATCCCTCATAGAAATCTTCCGCACCGTGCGCGAGTCCCATGACGAACGGCGACATCGTCTCCCAGGCACTCTCGCAGAGCCCTTCTGGCCGCTGCCAGCCGTTCGCGATGAACACCTGCCCTTCCTCCATCGCGCAGGCATCCTCCATCGGATTCTCGTACTTCGCCATGAGATCCTCATAGCAGGCCTTGCGCATCACCGTAATCCGCACCTTTTTCATCGTCACCCTCCCAAAATACGATCACTTGGATCTATCTCATACCGAAGTCTATCACATCGGGGATAAAAAACCAAGACATCAAACCAGTACAGTGTATCCGATGGATGTGAGAATTTGCATTTAAACTGTAAATCTGATATAATAGAAAAAACATATTGGATTACAAGGCGGAGTCTGTTCACCGACAGGCTCCGTCTATTTCTTTATAAGGGGGCTTTTTATTGTATCGGACAAATTTACAGAAAAATATAGTAAAAATATAAAATCAACCTCACAAAATATATAGGTTATTATATTAAAACACGTTATAATTATCTATAGAAAAAGGTGATTTCCATATGTTTGCTAAAGATGTTCTTCACATCTTGCAGGTTTCTAGGCCGACGCTCACGAAGTATGTCAAGACAGGGATTATCCGTGTCCATGTCATGCCGAACAGCCACTACGACTACAACGAGGAAGATGTCTACAAGTTCCTCAACAAAGACATGCAGCGCAAAACCTACATCTATGCCAGTGTCTCTACGCCAAAGCAGAAGGCTGACCTCAAAAACCAGATCCAGCTGCTCAAGCAGTTCTGCTTTGCAAATGGCTATACCATCAATCAAGGAGGCGATAGCGGATGATGAAACGAGTGGAACACCACCGGCTTAAACCATCGTCACCGTTCTACGCCATGCTGCGCGAATTCTGCCATCGTTCCAAGAACCTCTACAATCATGGAAACTTCCTGATCCGTCAGGCGTTCCTCGAGGATAGCAAATGGCTGCGCTATGGCGAAGTCGACCGCTTGCTGAAGGCTGACGTAAAGTACCCCGACTATCGGGAAATGCCGACTGCACAGACGGCACAGCAGACGCTGCGTATCTTGGACAAGAACTGGGCATCGTTCTTCGCGGCCATCAAGGACTGGAAGGCACATCCAGAGAAGTACAAGGGACGTCCTAAACTGCCGAAGTACAAACCGAAGGACGGCTATTTCCCGTTGGTCCTGACGAACCAGAACTGCAAGCTCAAGGACGGAGTCATTCGCTTTCCAAGAGTCTTTCAAGGATTCACGGTAAAGGCCATCTTCTCTAGTCAGCCAGATGCTGTGTTCAAGCAGACACGCATCATCCCGCATGGCGGAGAAATCGATTTGGAACTCGTCTATGAGATTCCAGAGGTCGAGGAGAAAGAGAACAATGGAAGATACGCCGCCATCGACATCGGCGTCGACAATCTCGCGGCACTGGCCTGGAACACAGGCGAGCGACCTGTCCTGCTCAAGGGGACGCCGCTCAAGTCGGTCAATCAGTACTACAACAAGCAGATGGCCAAGCGCAGAAGCATCTGTGAGCGGATGAATGGACGCCATTCATCTAAGCGAATCGCGCGGCTCACAGTGAAGCGGAACCGCAAGGTCGAGGATTACCTGCACAAAGCGAGTCGCAAGGTCATCGACTTGTGCGCGGGGCAGGATGTATCGGTACTGGTCATCGGCAAGAATAAGGGCTGGAAACAGGAAGTGAATCTTGGGCGCAAAGTCAACCAGAGCTTCATACAGCTGCCTTTCGCCCGCTTCATCCAGATGCTCCAGTACAAAGCCGAGTCAATCGGCATGAAGGTTGTGCTGACTGAGGAGAGCTATACGAGTGGCA
>ERZ779852.2599-NODE-2599-length-14441-cov-2.600862_pt1 | contig 14441 bp, 10 predicted proteins | sample MGYA00511559_ERZ779852 | MGnify/ENA primary metagenome ERZ779852 (study PRJEB29588, sample SAMEA2157977) | human gut metagenome | biome: human gut; feature: human-associated habitat; material: faeces | place: Denmark | collected 2008/2010 ...
AGATTGAAAACACATCCTTCATCCGCAGCTGTTCGGCAAGGTCAAATAAACTGTAATTAGCTGCACGCATGGCATCCTCGCGCACAACCCCTCCGGAAATCATAACAAGCGGACTTCCGCAGACGAGCTTGCGCAGCTTTTCGCTTTTCAGCGACATGAACGAAATCAGGCGGTGCAGCGCAAACATTGCAATGATCGGAACAACTCCGTACAGCAGCGGAATCGCGGGATCGGACATCGGAAGCGCCGCAAGGTTTGCAATAAGCAGCGTTATTGCAAGGTCAAACGGCTGCATATCGCTCAGCTGACGCTTGCCCATGAGCCTGAGAACAACGAACATAAAAATGTACACAAGCAGCGTTCGTATAAAAAGTGTTAACATATTTCTTTACCAACCTTTCATCGAAAAAAGTATTTGCAGTTTGGCTCAAAGCGATACATTCGGAAGGACTGTGTGCGTAAGATGCCGCGCAATGCGTATACTTTTTGCATCGCCTGTGCTATAATGATTTCGTGCGGCATGAAGCGAAGTGTCCGCAAAAATAAAAGGCAGCAGCAGGCAGCAGGGTGCAGCATGGATAAAAAACATCGGAACAGCGACGAAATATACGAAAAGTCAGTTGAGCGGCAGGAACGGCAAAAAATGCGCCGCGATCGCCGCCGCAAAAAACATGAAAATAAGTATACGGCACGACATCAGCTTTTGCGCCTGCCGATTCTTGTTCTGCTTGCGGCAGCGGGTATGTTTGCGCCGAAACTCCTGTCCTCCTGTCCGCAGCAAACGGAGCGCATATACAGCCGCGCGATCTATCCCGTGATTTCGCGGGTTTTGGGTGCAGCAAGCAGCATATTCCCGTTTTCTGTGGCCGAGGTGCTGATAATTTCCGTCGGCACGCTTCTTGCGGTCACACTCGTTGTGCGGCTGTTCAAACTCGTGTTTTCAAAACTCCTGAAACGGAAACACAATCGAATGCGCTTTTACAGCTGCCTGATTTCGCTCGGAATGTTTGCGGGCGTAATGCTGAATCTTTTCTATGTATTTTGGGGAATAAATCACTACAGAATGCCCGCTGCTTCGATTTTGGGATTTTTGGATGAACTTGCGCGCGTCAACTCGGCGAAATTCGAATTCATTGCCGCTGCCGAAACGGGTGACGATTCGGCTTCATCCGATATTTATGCGGAAATGCTTGCATCAACCTGCGAAAGAATTGCGGCTGCGGCTGCGGAGAACAGAAGCCGCCTTCGGGAGAACGAAAACGGCGTGTTTATCGCAGAGGACAAAAACCCAGAGAATTCGGCTTTATCCGCAGTATTCAAAAGCGTTCAAACGGCATATTCCGCGCTCGGCAGTCAAAACGAATTGTTCGGCAATCCCGTCTTTTCCGCAAAATCGGTGCATTTTTCAAACATACTCTCGCGCCTTGATATTTCCGGAATCTATATTCCGTACACCGCCGAAGCGAATGTGAACACCGAGCAGCCCGCGCTTCTGCTGTTTGCTTCCGCTGCGCATGAGACCGCACACTATTTCGGCTTTGCAAGAGAGGATGAGGCAAATTTTCTTGCTTACTATGTCTCCGGCTTTTCGAATGACCCTGCCCTGCGCTATTCCTGTGAAATGCTTGCCCTGATGCAGTGCATGAACCGGCTTGCCTCCGTTGACGAAAAACGTTTCTACAGCGTCCGTGAACGCTTCTTTACCCCCGCAATGATTCGCGATCTCGCCGATTATTCCCGTTGGACCGAGCAGTACAAAAACGATCCCCTCGGCAGCGCAAATAACAAAATTAATGACGCCTACCTAAAACATAACGGCCAAACCGCCGGCGTCAACAGCTATAACGATGTCGCAGAGCTGCTGATTGCGTTTGAAATGCGGAAATGAAGAGGTTGACATGAATGCGCGGGGCACAATCAGCATGACACATATCACTGAATTAACATTTATAATCAAATAACCATAACAAACACTTCAATTTGCAAATGTACTCAATATTGCAATTTTTGACGCATGATATTGCTTTTTTTGCCGTTTTGCGATATAATTCGTATTAAGATGCCGGGCGGCTTTTAAGATGTTCTGTGGCCAAACAAAAGGCGGTTTGCATTTAAGAACATGGTTAGTGCATATTTCGAGAGACAGTTTGTGTTTAATATGCCGCTGAGCAAAAAGGTATGAAATGCTTTAACGGGAGAAAAATATGAATCAAAAAGAAATGCCCATTCCGTATATCGGAGAAAAACCGTATATTTTCGTTAGCTATGCACATAAAGATTCCGAAGTTGTTATGCGGGCTATTGCGTTGCTTCAGCAAAGCGGATTTCGTGTTTGGTATGATGAGGGCATTGACCCCGGCTCGGAGTGGCCGGATACGATCGAAAAATATCTTGAACGCAGCAGCTATTTCATCGGATTCATTTCGGCAAATGCACTTGATTCGAACTATTGTAAATGTGAGCTGCATACGGCATTTAATGAACGTAAGAAAATGCTTATTGTCTACTTGGAAAACATTAAGCTGGAAGGCGGTCTTAAGATGCAGCTTTCATCACGTCAGGCGATACATTGGTATAAGTATGCAAGCGAGAATGCTTTCTTCGAAAAGCTTTTGACCGCGCCCGGATTGAACGATTGCCGAGAATCGGAAAACAACGTCAAAACAATAAATGCTTCAACAGCCGCACGGGCAAACAGCAATGCAGCATTGGATCTTCACCCCGCAGCTGCGGAACAGAACAATAGCGTTGAAATTGCAGCAAAGCATAACTCAAATGAAGCGCAGACTGCCGAGCAACTGAAAAGTTGCTGCGGAAATACTTCGGATGAAGCGCAGAATAAACGCCTTGAGTTTTCTATTCTTTACGAAGATATGTACTCAATACGGAACTACGTTCACGAACATTATGACGAAATGATTTCAGCATCAAGTATTGGGGTAGAGATAGCATATAGCAACTTTGCCGAATACGGAGATACTGATAACGACAGACTCATTGGTATCAGTGCTTTGTGGGATGACGTCAATATTGGAGGAAAAATAGATGCACTGTGTATATTCCACACAAGAACCACTGCATATAAAATATTCGAAAATTACATTGAACGGATAAAAAATCTGACAAATCACCTGTCTAATTTGAAGACATTGAAAATTGAAGGAATGGATGATAGTGGTGACTTGAGCTTCGAATATTATGAAAAAGAATTAAAACAACTCGTTTTGAGGTGTCATATTAACGAGGACGTAATTCGCTCAATTTCAAACGTTACAAGCTTGCGGCATCTCGACCTTGGAAACGGTAGCCGGAGTGAAATTCGGGATATAAGTCCTTTAGGCAATTTAAAAAATCTTAGGACGCTCGTGATAGGCGGGACTCTGCGCGAGTTGAGTCCGATTGCGCGGCTTGAGAATCTTGAAGAGCTGACGATATTCAGCGATGTGCTTTCGGATATTTCGGTGTTGGGAGAATTAAAAGGATTAAGAAAACTTGAAATATACGGGGCGATTGATATTAACTTGAATACGTTGGAAGAGCTTACAAACAGCATGCAGCATTTAGCAGTGAAAGTGGAATACATTGCTGACATTGATTCACTGACGATGCTTGTAAACCTCAGGCATCTGGAACTTCTTGCCTACAATATAAAAGACATACGTCCGCTGCGCTATTTGAAACGAGTGCGATATCTGGAAGTTTCAAAAAACTTTTGGACTTCATTGCAGATTAAACGAATTGCAAAAGAGCTTGGTCTGGAAGTAGAGAATTACACCGATCATTACCTTTTGACAAAGTGAGATTATCTTTAAATAATCTACATGGCGGCACTTTTTACGGCAGAAATGACTGACGGTGGCGCCGGTCATTTCGCCGATTGATATACACAGAAAGGAATTATCAAAATGAACGGACATGTTTTTTTTGCAGCATTTGCGGCGTTGTCCTTCCTTGTCGGGGTTGGCTGCCTCGTTCGTGCGCTGTATCTGTTTAAAACCGGAAAGCGAGCAAAAAGGGTTCTTTCTTCGATACAGATTTTCACTATAGGTGTGTTTTTTTCGGTGCTGTTGATTTTTATTCCAATATGCTATACCAATAATGCATTGACGGACAGCCACAGATACATTCGGCCCTTTTTGCTTGCGGTTCACAATTCGTTCAGAGTCTTTATTTTGGATGGAGATTTTGACACCGTTACGAATGCTGTTGCAGGACAAAACACGGAACTGTATATAATTTTCACGTCATATGCAGCTTTTTTGTACGTACTTGCCCCGTTGATGACATTCAGCAATGTTTTGATGTTGTTTAAAAACGTTATGGGAGAGGTGCGCTACAGATTTCGCGTTTTCAAAAAACATTATATAATATCTGAACTTAACGAGAAATCCATTGCACTGGCGAACAGCATTCGCAAAACGGATGAGAAAGCTGTTATTGTGTTTGCCGATGTCTTTGAGCATGATGATGAAGAAAACTACGAATTAATGAATGCGGCGAGGGACATTAATGCAATATGCCTTAAAAGGGATGTTACGCACCTGAATATAATCAAAAAAAAGGGGGATGTTGAAATATTTCTGATTGGTGAAAACGAATCGGAAAACGTCAGCCAGGCAGTGCAGCTCACCACAGAGCTAAATGAAAAGAACAAGAAACATAATGTAAAGATATTCGTTTTTTCAACAAAGCCAAGTGCTGCATACACTATTGACTCAGTTGAGTATGAAAAACTGTTGGAGCATGCTGTTGAGCATAACTGCGACGATAATTGCTTCAAGCTGCGCCGAGTGGACGAAGTTCAGCACTTGATTTGGGATATTATTCCCAAAATGAAGTTATATGACATTGCTCATAGAAGCAAAGAGGACAGGCTATCCGTTCTGATCGTTGGCTTTGGCCAATACGGTATAGAGTTTTTTAAAACTCTGCTGTGGTATTTCCAGTTTGAGGGCTATACCCTTGAGATAACAATTATTGACAACAAAGGCACAAACGAAAACGATTACATCAGCAAAAAAATCAATCGTGATTTCCCGGATGTACTCAAATTCAACCGCTGTAAAACCGAGGGGGAAGCAAAATACGATATTGTAACATTCTCGGGCGTTGATGTTGACTCAGCGGATTTCGATAACTTGATTCTTCGCGGAGGGACAAGCCTTGAACACGAGTCGAATAATGATGCGGATAAAGCTGTTCTTGAAAGAATTCGCCGAATAAATCTTGCTTTTGTTGCTCTTGGCGATGACGATGAAAATATTGAAATGTCGATACATCTTCGCATGCTGTTTGACAGACTGAACGAAATCAATAATAAACAGGCTAAACAGATGGAATGGAGGAAAGAACCCGTTGAGATTTTTTCAATTGTTTATGATGAGCGCAAGTCGGGAATCATTCGGGATGAAAAATGCTCTGCGGGTAATTCCTGTGGTTTGAAAAATCATAACGATACACCGTATCATATTCACTTCGTGGGCGGACTGTCTTCTCAGTTTGATTATTCATGCATATATGATGCAAAGCTTGAAGACAGTGCATATAAACAGCACAACAGCTGGGTTGATATTGAACAGAAAGTACATAATGAATGGTTGGAATCGGGTGATAGCGATAAAATTACAGAAGTCAAACGGTATGACTGGGGATTTGAGTACGAATTGACTCCGGAAGCGCAGCGCAGTTCGAGAGCGAAATTCGAAAAATATGAGTACTACCGTATTTCGTCAATGGCCAAGGAGCTTTACAAAAGAGAGCTTGACAATCAAGAGATCCTTCGGGTAATTACGAAATGCTCGAAAAAAGAAGGGAGAAGCACTTGTGAATGTGAAAACTGCATGAAAAGGAAGCGCAGCGAACATATGCGCTGGAATGCATACACAATGACACTCGGTTATGTTCGTGGCTCATACCGTGCAGATAGAGCAAAGGTACATAACAAGCTTTGTGCATGGGACGACTTGTCAAAAATTGACAAACATAAGAATTAACACGAATTAAAAAACATACTTTGCAGCGCAAGTACTGAACCAAGGGTTGGAAAGGAAATAAATGACATACGGAGTATTTATAAACTATAAACACACTCATAAGCATCTCGCGGGACGCATATATGATTTTTTCGTTACGAAAGGAGCCGGTCCGTTCATGGATGATTATGCAATGAATCAGGATCGGGACTATCGTGAAAGACTTCTTCATGAGGTCCGGAATGCGCCCTATTTCCTTTGTCTGCTGACGGAGGATGCCGTAGAAGAACTCTGCACACTGAACGACAGCAGCGATAATGAAGAGAACATTTATTTTGAGGAAATTAAAACCGCATTCGAAAGTGCAAGAAAAATCCTTGTCCTTACATACGGGAACATCGACTATAAGGTGTTAGGAAAACTCCCGAAAAGCATCAGCGGGATTAGATACATCAACCATTATAAAATTCCGGAGGAAAATCGTCTCTTTTATAACGTCATGGAAGAACTGCATTCAAGAGACATCGACTATGAGATCTTAAAAGATGTGGTCAGCTGGAGGGAAATAATTAAGCGAAAGGCTAATACATGGCTAACTTCGCGAGGAAAACTGGAAAACGATATTGCATCACTAAATGAGCGATTTGGAAGGGAACTTGTCGAGTGCGTAAAAAGGCATGATGACTTTACTGGAAACAACTGTATTAAGGAAATTAACATGGTATGTTACGCCGCAACAATCATAATCAACACAGATGTTGCACGCATTGATCGGAGAGCATATGATTATGGAACAATGTTTAATATTTTTGCGCAACTGCTAAAAGAAGAAAGATTCATTTTCAGATTGGTTGTTAATGCACCTCTGTCAGTTGCATCCAAAGATGCTGTTAATTATTCGAAACTTGGAAATCACGCACTGAGGGATAACGAAGAAGCTGTTTTCTTAGATACGTATGCAATTATCAACAGAATGATAGAGTCAGGACCATACAAAACAGCAAGCACGGAACGACGCTTCACATTTACGGTCACCGAATGCGTGTTGCCGTATGCTATGTTTCAAATAGTATATGATGAAGAGAATAGGGAAAAGAACCATATTAAAGTAGATCTATATTCGTGCAATATGGATTCGTCAGAAGACAGAAGAACTATGGTGATTTATAGGAGAGAAGATCAGGAAAATTACGATTTTTTTGAAAACCAGATAAAATTTTTCAACAGCCGTGAAATGCGCAATAGATCGTTCGAACTTATAAGTCAAAACCATGATAGATGGATGCAGGCGTGGACAGAGCGTAGCAATTAGGAAAGTGTGAGGATATTTTAATATGGAGATTTTAAAAGGAAAAAACATTGAAGATGCGCTTAGCAAGGAGTACAGACAATATTTGGCGGGACGCTTAAAAAAAGAGCAGCCCTTTTTAAAACATATTGATGATGATATAGAAATTGGTATTTCGAATTATGTAACGTTCACAGCAGACAAACCGCATATGCATACGCAGTGTACTGAACACAACTATGTTTTGCGTGGAAAAATGAAAGTTAAACTGTTGGACGGAAGTTGTGAAGAGTATGAGTTTTCTGAGGGTGATCTTTTTGTTTTACGACCGGGAACTCCATATGCAGCGAAGAATGAAGCAGGAACGCGGGTACTGTTTATCAAGTCGCCTGGAATTAACGATAAAACTGAAGTTGTCGTTGATGTTGAAACACAGCGGTGGCTGCTTTCGTGGGAGTGATGCATATTCCATTGAAAATGTACGACCGTTGCTGTCAACTTTCCCGTTGCGAATCGTCGCAAAATATGATACAATTAATTTATAAATCGTTTGGGCGCATCAGGGTTCGGACGTTAAAACTGCGAGGCGGCATGGAATTCACGGGCACAGTAACCGGCATAAAGTTTCGAAACGAGGAGAATGGGTGGACCGTTCTCAGGATAAAGGGCGATGACGGAGAAGAGTTGACCGCTGTCGGCGTGATGCCGTCCGTGAACGATGGCGAACGGGTGACCGTGACGGGCAACATGACGGCGCATCCGATGTACGGCGAGCAGATCCGTGTGACTTCATATAAAAACGATATACCGACTTCGGCCGAAGCTGTTCGCGCTTATCTTGCGAGCGGCTTTATTAAGGGTATCGGCGAGGCGACCGCAAGGATGCTTGTGGATAAGTTCGGCGCGGAAACTCTCGAAATTATTAAGACCGAACCGATGAAGCTCACAAAAATCAGCGGTATCGGGCCGAAAAAAGCGAAAATGATCCATGAATCCTACCTTGAAAAGGCAGCGATGCAGGACATAATCATGGGCATGCAGGAGCTTGGGCTTTCAATTGCAATGACAATGAAAATATATAAGCTCTACGGTGAAAACTGCGTCAGCATGGTGAAGGAAAATCCGTACAGCCTGATTGATGATTTTGAAAACGTCGGATTTAAGACGGCGGATAAAATTGCATTTGAGGCCGGATATGAGCGTGAATCGGAATTTCGTGTTCGTGCGGGCATAAAATACGCGCTTTCGCTTGCAAGGCAGGAAGGCAATACATGTCTGCCGCGGGATATGTTAGCGATGTTTGCAGCAAACAACGTCCTCGGCGTTGTGCCGGAACGGGTGGAAGCGGTGCTTGAAAAAATGCTTGAATCGAGTTCTCTCGTCGAAAAGCGTATGGGTGAACGCGATTACATTTTTTTGAAATATATGCATTATGTCGAATCGGATTGTGCAGCTTTGTTTTCAAATATCGTCACTAATGTTGATATTCTGTCCCTGTTTGATATCGACGGTGAAATAAAACGACTCGAAAAACAATTTGGCGTCACTCTTGCAGCTGCACAGAACGAGGCGGTGAAACGCGCCGTGACGGACGGAGTTCTGATCGTTACCGGCGGCCCCGGAACCGGAAAAACCACCATTTTGAAATTCGTTATTGAGATTATGGAGCATCTCGGGCTGCAAATCGAGCTTGCGGCACCGACAGGCAGGGCCTCAAAACGCATCAGCGACACGACAGGGCGTGAGGCAAGAACGCTTCACCGTCTGCTTGAATACAATTTTAACAATAATTCTTTCAACCGAAACGCGGATTATCCTGTTGAAGCGGATGTTATTATAATTGATGAAATGTCAATGGTTGATGTCATGCTGTTTCACTCCCTGCTGAAAGCGGTGGCCAAAGGCACACGCCTTATAATGGTGGGCGATGTGGACCAGCTTCCATCGGTCGGCCCGGGCAATGTGCTTCGTGATCTTGTGAATTCCGATGTAATTCCGGTCATAAGGCTGAATGAAATTTTCAGACAGGCAGGGCGCAGTCGAATCGTTACCAATGCGCATCTTATCAACCGCGGGGAAATGCCTGTTTTGGATAATATTGATGAAGAAAACGACTTTTTGTTTTATGAATGCCCCACGGCAGATATTGCGCTTTCATCTGTGCTGAACCTTTGCGGCGATTACGCTTATCTCGGCAAAATAAACGAACTGCAGGTGCTTTCGCCGATGAAGGGAAACATGCTCGGAGTCGTGAACCTCAACACTTTGCTCCAGACGGAGCTGAATCCGGCGGCGGATGACAAGGCCGAATTTAAATTCGGTGAAATCACCTTCAGAGAGGGTGACAGGGTGATGCAGATAAAGAACAATTATGATATTCAGTGGAGAAAAACAAAGCTCGGTGCGGACGACAGCGAGGGAGAAGGGGTTTTCAACGGCGATATAGGCACGATTCTTCGTGTGGATAATGCCTCAAAATTCATTACGGTGCTGTTTGATGATGAACGGGTTGCGGATTACAATTTCAATCAGCTTGAAGAAATTGACCTTGCATACTGCATATCTGTTCACAAAAGCCAGGGCAGCGAGTTCCCCTGCGTCGTTCTTCCGCTTGTGAACGGTCCGAACATGCTTTTTAATCGCAACATCCTGTACACTGCCGTGACAAGGGCGCGCAGCAAGGTTTACATTCTCGGTTCGGTCGGATGCATTAAGTATATGGTGTCAAACACAAACGTCCGCAGGCGATACAGTGCACTGGAAACTTTTTTGCGCGAGAGAAACGAAACCCTGCCCGACGTGTAAGGAACAATGTACGGTTTTGCACAAATTGTCATTGAATGAGTGATATTGCCGGAGCGGCAAACCGATATGAACAAAAGATTTAAACAATGGATAAATTCAGCACTCGACTTCGTTTTTCCGCAGCACCTGAAATGCCATTCCTGCTCAAAGGAAGCGGCTGTAAATGAATACGGAATCTGCTCTGAGTGTGAAGCGGGTCTTGCCGTGAACCCATTGGCCGAAAGAATCGAGTTCGTTGATGAATACGCCGCAGGATTGTTTTATAACGATGTTTCGAAACGCGCCGTTTATGCGCTGAAGTATAACGGTGCTGTTTATGTTCGGGAATTTTTGACGCACTTCATGTGCATCCCCGCCGATTGGCCGATTGACTGCATCGTTCCCGTTCCGCTGCATCCGCGACGCGAAAAGGAACGCGGCTTCAATCAAAGTTTCATCCTTGCAAAATCCGTGGCGGAAAGGTATAATATCAATATCCGTGCGGAATTGCTTAAACGTGTGCGGGACACAAGCCCGCAGGTCGGCATGAATGCAAAATTGCGTGCAAAAAACCTGAACGGCGCATTTGAAGCGTCGCCCGAATGTGCGGGGCTGTCGGTTCTGCTTGTGGACGATGTCCGAACAACCGGCGCAACTCTAAAAGAGTGTGCATCGGAGCTTAAAAAACACGGAGCAGCAAAGGTCTATGCATTGACCGCGTGCTGCACTCCGCCGGAATCAAACTGATACTTTAACTTTTAAAGTTATATAAGGAACGGAAATATGAGTGAACTTGTTTACCGCAGCATGACGCTGCCGGATATCGAACAGGTCTATGAAATCGAATGCAGCTGCTTTTCGCAGCCGTGGAGCGTTGAATCCCTCATTGGTGAGGTTATCCGCAATGATGCTGCAAGTTATGTTGTTGCAGAGGACAACGGAAAAATTGTCGGTTATGCCGGCATGTGGCAGATGTTTGATGAGGCACACATGACTAACATTGCCGTTGCTGCCGAATATCGCTGCCGCGGCATTGCAACCAATTTGATACTTTGTCTCATGCGAACGGCAAAAGCGAACGGCGGAAAGCGAATGACGCTTGAAGTCCGCGAATTTAACCACAAAGCGCAGCGCGTGTATTCCGCGCTTGGGTTCAGGTACGCGGGAACAAGGCGAAAATACTACAGTGACACGGGTGAAAATGCACTGATACTTTGGAACGATTCCATCGATAATACGCTCCGCGCTCATGCAGACGGAAGCTGTTCGGAAAGTTTATGATTTCATCCGAAAAACGCCGAATTCAATAGGGCTTTGCTGTTTGTACGGAGCATAACCTATTGTTTTTATAGTAACAATTTAAATTAACATATTGCATGGAGGAAACAAAATGAAACAGGTTGTTAATGCACAGAACGCGCCCGCCGCAATCGGACCTTACAGCCACTGCGTAAAGGTCGGCAAAATGGTTTTCACTTCCGGTCAGATCGGCATTGATCCCGCCGTCGGCGGACTTGTTGAAGGCGTTGAGGCTCAAACGATTCAGGCTCTCACGAACCTTAAAGCCGTTCTCGAAGCTGCCGGTTCAAGCATGGAAAATATCGTAAAAACAACGGTATTTGTTAAGGATATGAACGATTTTGCAAAGGTCAACAAGCTTTACGGAATGATGATTCCCGCACCCTTCCCGGCAAGAAGCTGCGTTGAAGTTGCCGCGCTGCCCGCCGGTGCACTTGTTGAAATCGAGGCAATGGCATTGCTTAACGGCTGAGCAGACTGATTGATTCGAATATCGTGCGTTGACGGTCTTTCTGTCTTTCATCACCCCAAATACGAAAGCGGCTTTGCTGAGTTTTTTGGTGCGCACGAGTGAGAATCATTCGGAAAACGAATGGACACGCTGCAAAATGCACCAACTTCAAATAAACTTATAAACTATCGTCCGATTGCGGAGATTGCGGTCGGGCTGATGCTCGGTATCGCCGTTTGCGGGATCATGCCCGCAGGCGGCGTTGCCGTTTTATGTATTATGACAGCGTGCGGCGCGGCAGGGGTTGTGTTCGCTCTGCTTCGGCATACGCGCTCCGCACTGTTTGCGGCTTCGGTACTCGTCGGAATACTTTTTGCCGCTTTGCGTCTTCCGACTGAGCTTCCGAACGGCAACTGTACCGTTTCGGGAATCGTACTTTCAGCGGAATACTCGGACGGGGAAACGGAACTCATTCTCACAAAAAGCGAGCTGCATTCATCTTCATCCGCGGGGATTTTCCGCAGAGAAGGCAGGGTGAAAATCATAACGGGAGGCTATTTAAACATAGATGTCGGAGACGGCGTTTATATTCCGAAAGTCTATCTTCGCGGAGCGGCAAAGGCAGATTCGTCGGAACGGAGCAGATTCCTGAAACAGCTTTCGGAGGGTATAACGGCATCGGGAAGGTTATACGGCGGCGGTTTGAACGATGACGGTTCAACATCAGTCGATGAAATCAGCGTTGTATCGAAACATAACCTGCCCGTTCGGGAGGCTTTGACATCGGTGCGCAGCTCAATCGTTCGGCATATCGGCCGCATTTTCGGCACGGATGCCGGCATTGTTTCCGCACTCATCGTGGGAGACAAAACGGCATTGCAATCCGACAGAACCGAGGCATACAGAGCAACGGGCACGGCTCATCTTTTGGCGATTTCCGGATTTCACACGGGCATCATTGCCGCAATTCTCGGCCTTTTTGTTCCGAAGCGCAAGCGGTGGCTGCGCACTGCATTCGTCGGAATCGGGCTCATCATGTATTGCTGCATTGCGGTATATGCAGCGGGTATCGTCCGCGCCTCAATAATGGTAATATGCGCGCTGCTTTGCCGTGCATTGAACCGCCGTGCGGATTCGCTGAACGGACTTGCCGCCGCTGCGGTGCTGATACTTGCGTTTGAGCCGTTTCAACTCTATTCAGTCGGCTTCCAACTTTCATTCGCAGCGTGTTTCGGGCTGATACTGTTTTCAAAGCAATTTGAAACAGCACTCGCTTCGGCGCATATCCCGCTTGCAGGTTCTGTTTCGGCCTGTCTCGGTGCAAGCATTGCCACTGCTCCGTTTCAAGCTGCATATTTCGGCTGCCTGCCGCTGTATTTCGTTGCGGGCAACCTTATTGCCGTGCCGCTGTTTTCGCTTGTGATGGTGCTTTGCATTGCAATTCTGATAATCGGCATACCGTTCCCCGGTTTTGCGGCAGTGCTTGCCGTTGCGCCGCGTGCGGTGCTCTTTGTTGTTGAACGCTGCCTCGGCTTTCTTTCCGCATTGCCGTATGCTTCGTTGGATCTTCCGACGATTCCTCTCACAAGCTGCGCTCTCTTCCTTGCAATGCTGTTTGTGCTTTCCCCGTATGTGCTGCGTCCGTTTCAAAAAAGGGCGGGACTTGCCGTATTCTGCCTGCTGCTGTTTACATGCTCTTTGGTTTTTAGTATAATAACATTATGAACCACAATGATTTTTTTAAACTGATTGCTGCGGACGGACTTCGCGGCGCATACCTTTTGCAGGGGGAAGAGGAGTTTGTTAAGGCAAGCGCGCTGAAAGCTGCCGAAAAGCTGATTCCCGAGGATTTCCGCGCTTTTAACATGAGCGTTCTGTATGAACCGGATGCGGATGCGCTTACGGAGGCCTGCGAAACGCTGCCGCTGTTCGGCGACAGGCGGCTTGTTGTCTGCAACGGATTGGCATCGGGACTCGATTACCCGAAACTTGCGGACTATATTCAAAAAATGCCCGAGAGTTCAATTCTGCTCATCAATATAAAAGGTGCGGCGGATTCGAAAAACAGTTTGGTAAAGCGTCTCCGTTCCGAAGGACGTGCGGTGGAGTTTGATGAGCTGCCGCTGTCGGATATTATTAAATGGTGCATGAAAACGGCAAACAAACAGGGCGCTGTGCTCGATTCGGACACGGCAAGAACCTTTGCCGGGCTTGTCGGCACGGATATGACCGCAATAAGCAACGAACTGCAAAAGCTCATCGATACCGTCGGACCGGGCGGGACGATTACACGGGATGTAATTTCCCGCTGCACGGTCGGCAGCATTGAATTTCAGGTTTTTGCGATGATAGATTGCTTTACGGCAGGCAAGGTCAGGGACGGAATGCGCGCGCTGCACGGATTGTTGGAGGACAGGGACGCTGCGCTCGGCATTGCCTCGTTTCTTGAGTCGCGTTTTAAGCTGATGCTTGAGGGCAGGAAGCTTATGGACGGGGGACTCAGTGCGCAGACTGCTGCCGCAAAGCTTGAGGGAAACCGCTACGCCAACACAAAGGCTTGCACAGCCGCAAAAAAATACTCATCGGCAAAGCTTGCGGAGCTTGTCGGAAACCTTGCAAACGTCGGTTACGGCGTTGTCTCGGGCGG
>ERZ779852.2603-NODE-2603-length-14418-cov-12.153937_pt1 | contig 14418 bp, 16 predicted proteins | sample MGYA00511559_ERZ779852 | MGnify/ENA primary metagenome ERZ779852 (study PRJEB29588, sample SAMEA2157977) | human gut metagenome | biome: human gut; feature: human-associated habitat; material: faeces | place: Denmark | collected 2008/2010 ...
TTGCAACCCACATCGACAAGGGGCATTGCCATAATCACATCATCTTCAATGCCGTGAACTATGTGGACTTCCATGCCTACCGGAGCAACAGGAGAACCTATCGGGAACTGCGTCAACTCAGTGATGAGATATGCAAGGAACACGGGTTGTCTGTGATCCCTCCGTCGCAGAACAAGGGCATGGACTACAAGGAATACACCGAAGCCAAACGCGGCACGAGTTGGAAGCAAAAGCTCAAGCAGACCATCGACCGGCTTGCTATCACAGCGAAGGACTACGATGACTTTCTGCGGCTCATGCAGGAAGCCGGTTATGAAATAAAGACCGGCAAATACATCTCCTTCCGTGCTGAAGGTCAGGAGCGGTTTACCCGTTCTAAAACCATCGGAAAGAACTACACAGAGGAACGCATCAAGGAACGAATTGCCGGACGGACGCCCCGAAGAAGCCAGAGACAGACCGTGCCGAATGGCATCTCCCTTATCGGAGATATTCAGCAGCGGATCAGGCTCATCGACAGCAAGGGCTATGAGTATAAAGCCAAGCTCACAATCCTCAAGGAAGCGGCACGGACGCTCAACTATCTCACGGAAAACAACTTGCTCCAATACGCTGATCTTGAGAAGAAGGTTGAGGATGTTCACGGCTCCTATGACCGCACCGGCAAGGAACTGAAAGCTGTGGAAGCACGTCTGCGTGAAGTCCAGCCGCTTATAAAGAATATCTCCAACTATCAGCGGCTCAAGCCCGTGTATGACGCCTTCCAGAAGGCGAAGGATAAGCCGAGCTTCAAGGCAAAGCATGAAGCGGAGCTTGTGATCTTTGAGGCGGCGCGAAGCACATTGCTTGCCATGCAGGGAGAAGAAAAGCTGCCGAGCTTGAAGACACTGCAAGCGGAGCAACAACAGCTTTTGGAAGAACAGCAGCGGCTCTACGATGAACGCGCAAGGCTCAAAAAGGAGGTGCGGATGATCGACACCATGAAGGCAAACGTGGACGATTTCCTCAAGCCGAGTACAGAGCAGGAACACGATTATCAGCGTAGTTCGCAGCGGGAATAATTGAATGAAGCGAGGCGGTTGTCGTTGATAACCGTCTCGCTTTTTGAGTAGCAAAAACATCAAGAACTTGCAGTATTCCTTCTGATTTACAAATAGGCTGATTGCAAAAGAAGAGGGTTTCGTGTATAATATGGTGGAGGTCGTAATTAGCGAACGAGTAAAGGGGTATAGACTATGGGAATAAGCTATAAAAAACTTTGGGTGTTACTAATTGACCGTGACATCAAGAAGTCCTCATTTCGGAAGGAGCTTAACCTTTCATCCGGAACTTGGACAAAACTGAACAAGGGGGAAGAAGTGTCCCTCTCTATTTTGCTGCGCATTTGTGGTTACTTAAATTGTGACATCGGAGATATTTGTGAGGCTGTGCGAACGGACAACCAGTGAGTCCGGTTTTTCGTACAGCCCTTTTTGTAGAATAGTAAGTGTGAAACTATAACTTTGGAGGTTGCTGAAATGGCTGAGAATAATACAAGCAATATCGGCTTTGAAAAACAAATCTGGGACGCGGCTTGCGTCCTGCGCGGAAACATCGACGCATCTGAATACAAGTCTGTCGTTCTCGGATTGATTTTCTTGAAATACATTTCTGATCGCTTCGAGGCAAAGTACAAGGAACTGGTTGAAGAAGGCGATGGATTTGAAGAGGATCAGGACGAATACACTGCCGAAAACATCTTCTTTGTCCCTGAGAATGCACGATGGAGTGCGATTGCTGCTGCCGCTCACACGCCGGAAATTGGCACGGTGATTGATGATGCAATGCGCAGTATAGAGAAAGAAAACAAGCGTCTCAAAGATATTCTTCCTAAGAACTTCGCCCGTCCGGAACTGGACAAGCGACGGCTTGGTGAAGTGGTTGATCTCTTCACCAACATTCAGATGATCGAGCATGGGAGCAGCAAGGACATTCTCGGTCGTACATACGAATATTGCCTCTCTAAGTTTGCTGAACAGGAAGGCAAACTTGCCGGTGAGTTCTATACTCCCTCTTGTGTCGTGCGTACCCTTGTTGAAGTATTGCAGCCGTTTAATGGACGTGTTTATGACCCGTGCTGCGGCTCTGGCGGTATGTTCGTTCAGTCCGCAAAGTTCATCGAAAATCACGGCGGCAACATCAACAAGATTTCCGTCTTTGGACAGGACTCCAACCCGACCACATGGAAGATGGCGCAGATGAATCTTGCCATTCGCGGTATTGAAGCCGACCTCGGCAAGTTTAATGCGGACACATTCTTTAACGATTGTCACCCACAGCTCAAAGCAGACTTCATTATGGCGAACCCTCCCTTCAATCTTTCCGGCTGGGGTGCAGATAAACTTGTTGATGATGTCCGTTGGCAGTATGGTACGCCTCCTGCTGGCAACGCAAACTTCGCGTGGTTGCAGCACATGATCTGGCATCTCGCTCCGAATGGACGTATTGGCATGGTGCTTGCAAATGGTTCGCTTTCCTCACAGTCCGGCGGTGAAGGCGAAATTCGCAAAAACATTATCAACGCTGATCTTGTGGACTGTATCGTTGCAATGCCGACGCAGCTATTCTACACGACGCAGATCCCGGTATCGCTCTGGTTCCTTGCAAAGAACAAGAAGCAGAAAGGCAAGACACTATTCATCGACGCACGGAAACTCGGCACTATGGTTACGCGGAAGCTGCGCGAACTGACGGATGAAGACATCAAGAAAATTGCCGACACCTACAACGCATTCGTTGAAGGAACGCTTGAAGATGAAAAGGGCTTCTGTGCTGTTGTTACAACGCAGGATATTGCAAAGCAAGATTACATTCTCACGCCGGGACGGTATGTTGGCATTGAGGAACAGGAAGATGACGGTGAGCCGTTTGAAGAAAAAATGGGGCGTCTGACTTCTGAACTATCTGAGCTTTTCACTAAGTCTCATGAGCTTGAGGCTCAGATCAAAGAACGACTGGGGGCGATTGGATATGACATCTGAGTGGCATGAGGTACCGTTACGAGAGCTGGTTGGGTATATTTCCAAAGGAATTGCTCCTTCGTATGCAGAAGAAGCATCCGAGTCAACCATTAGAGTTCTCAATCAAAAGTGCAATCGGAATTTCCGAATAAGCTATGGAGATTCAAGGTTGCATGATACCCGGAAAAAGAAAGTCCCTCCTGAACGATATGTCAAACCCGATGATATTCTGATCAATTCGACAGGCGCGGGAACCGCTGGGAGAATTGCGCAAATTGAAGATGTTCCGTCCGCAACTACAATAGACGGACACATGATCCTTATCCGTTCAAACGGAAAGGTAACGCAGAAGTTCCTTGGTTACGCTCTTAAAGCGCACCAATGGGAAGTCTTGCAGTTAGATGAAGGCTCTACGGGACAAACTGAACTAAACCGTGACCGCCTGTTAGATGAAATTATGATCAACTATCCCGTGTCACTTGACGAGCAGAACGCCATAGTAGGCACACTTGAATCTATTGATAGGAAGTTGATTGTAAACGAACAGCTAAACGATAATTTAGAGCAGCAAGTTATGGCTCTATATCATCAGATGTTTGATGAAAGCAATAGCAATCGAAAGAACATCCGTGCCGATGAATATTTCGATATTTCAATAGGAAAAACGCCGCCTCGAAAAGAACCTCAATGGTTCTCGAAAAATCCATCTGATTGCGTTTGGGTTTCCATATCTGATATGGGTAGTTGCGGGCTTTATATCGAAGATAGCTCAGAATACTTAACTCATGATGCTGTTGAAAAGTTCAATGTAAAGATTGTGCCGGACAATACTGTTATTTTAAGTTTCAAGCTGACTGTTGGAAGGGTAGCAATTACAGATGGTTGTATGACAACAAATGAAGCCATTGCACATTTCAAGACCGACAAACCGAAAATCAATGAATACCTGTATTGCTATCTCAAAAATTTCAACTTTCAAACAATGGGCAGTACATCCTCTATTGCAACAGCCGTAAACTCCAAAATCATCAAAGGAATGCCGTTTGTTGTCCCTACTGCTGAAGAATTGGAGAAGTTTCATAGTATTGCCGCACCGTTGTTCACAATGATTAAATCAAATCAGCAGGAAAGCAAGTATCTGGGTGAGTTAAGAGATGCACTCTTGCCCAAGCTCATGTCCGGCGAGATTGATGTCTCCGGCATCCAGCTCTAAGCCGCTAAATTATCGTTTAGCTGTTTATTTAAGTGAATTTTACTGTCGAGCGCATACAAATAGTTACCAATTGCTTCTTGGGTACTTCTTGTTGGCAGATCTATAATAAGTTCTTTTAGATCTTTAATCGTCACGTGCCCCAAACCAGTTGTCTGTTTGTTTGATGCTATTGCAGTAAAAGTAGGTTTGAGCGACTTTAAGAGATAATAAAGGTATTTCTTATCAACACATTCTGAAGGAGTAACCTTGAAGATATGTTGATTAAGCCATCCGTCTGGCAGATCATACCAAAAAACGTCTATGGATGTCTCTGGATTACCTGACCATGAAAAAACCATATCTCCTCTTGTAAGTGATACTGCTTCCCCATAGTCGCCATTTGTGAACTGTGTTTGCCCAGTTATCCCGTTTTTTAACTCGGCAATTTTTATAATGGGTTTTCCTTTGTTAGAAAAGTCTATCTTCCTAAAAGCCAATCCATTTTTCCATTCAGCCAAATCATAGAGTGGAAGTTGTTTAGATGTCATACCCAATCGCCCCCAGTCTCTCCTTGATTTCCACCTCAAGCTCATGTGATTTCGCAAACAGCTCCGAAAGCTCAGAGGTCAACCGACTCATCTTTTCTTCAAACGGCTCGCCATCGTCTTCCTGTTCTTCGATGCCTACATAGCGTCCCGGCGTAAGAATGTAATCCTGCTTTGCGATATCCTGCGTAGCCACAACGGCACAGAAGCCTTTTTCATCTTCCAGTGTACCATCTGCAAAGGCATTATAGGTATCGGCGATCCTCTTGATGTCCTCATCCGTCAGCTCACGCAGCTTGCGTGTTACCATTGTTCCGAGTTTTCTTGCGTCGATAAATAAGGTTTTACCCTTTTGCTTTTTATTCTTAGCGAGAAACCAAAGGGAGACGGGGATTTGCGTGGTATAGAAGAGTTGCGATGGCATAGCAACAATGCAATCCACAAGGTCGGCATTGATGATATTTTTACGGATTTCGCCTTCACCGCCGGACTGAGAAGACAAAGAGCCATTTGCGAGCACCATGCCAATTCGACCATTCGGAGCGAGGTGCCAAATCATGTGCTGCAACCAAGCAAAGTTTGCGTTCCCGGCGGGAGGCGTGCCGTATTGCCAGCGCACATCGTCAAGAAGTTTGTCCTGCCCCCAGCCGGAAAGGTTGAAAGGCGGATTTGCCATGATAAAGTCGGCTTTGAGTTGTGGGTGACAGTCATTAAAAAAAGTGTCGGCGTTGAATTTGCCAAGATCAGCTTCAATTCCACGAATAGCGAGGTTCATCTGTGCCAGTTTCCATGTGGTGGGATTGGAGTCCTGCCCATACACGGAGATATTTTTAATATTCCCGCCGTGATTTTCAATGAACTTAGAAGACTGAACAAACATACCGCCAGAACCGCAGCACGGGTCATAAACACGTCCATTGTAGGGCTGCAATACTTCAACAAGAGTGCGAACAACACAAGACGGCGTATAGAACTCACCAGCAAGTTTTCCTTCCTGTTCAGCGAATTTGGCAAGGCAGTATTCGTAGGTTCGTCCGAGAATATCCTTGCTGTCTCCATGTTCGATCATCTGGATGTTCGTAAAGAGGTCAACGACTTCACCGAGCCGTCTTTTGTCCAATTCAGGGCGGGCAAAGTTCTTGGGAAGGATGTCCTTGAGACGCTTATTCTCTTTTTCAATGCTGCGCATAGCGTCATCTATGATAGAGCCGATCTCTGGCGTGTGTGCAGCAGCGGATATGACAATCCATCTTGCATTTTCCGGAACAAAGAAGATGTTCTCAGCTGTGTATTCATCCTTGTCTTCTTCAAAACCGTCGCCCTCAGCAACCAGCTCCTGATATTTTGCTTCAAAGCGATCCGATATGTATTTTAAAAATATAAGCCCAAGAACAACAGATTTATATTCTGAAGCATCAATATTTCCTCGAAGGACGCAAGCCGCATCCCAAATTTGTTTTTCAAAGCCGATATTGGCGTTGTTTTCAGTAGCCATTGTTACGGCTCCTTTCTTAAATATTAAAAATTTCTTTTTACTGTTATGCCTTATCGTCCAACAACCCGTAAGTCCGATAATAGGACAGCATTGCCTGAAGTTGCAGCTTATTGGCAAAAAGCTGGCGGTAGGCGACGGTTTTCTCTTTGCTTTCGACTTTAAGCTTTGCCATCTTTTCTGTCGTATCGTCATACTGCTTCAAGATGCCGGCAAGCATATCTTCAAAGGCTTTCAGTCTCTTTTCGTCCATCGGGCGCCCGTTATTTCTCCGCCGCAACGCCGGATTTCATCCAAGCGTCCACTTCGCTAATTTTGAATTTCCAAAGCCTGCCGATCTTCGTGGCGGGCATTTCTCTTTTGTCTATCCAAGCGAGTACGGTATCACGGCTGACGCCGAGATATTCGCAGATTTCTTTCATGGAGTACCAGCGTTCGATATTTGAATCCATTTTTAGCCCTCACTTTCAGGTAGATATAAAAATACACAATAAAGTATATCACAAAATTTCACGCATATCAATGATTTTTGCGGATTTATGTAGAATTAAAAGTTTTTTCTCTGATATTCAAAGAGTAGAAAAGCAATATTTCCTTGCTCGCCACTTTCAGCGGGCAAATTTTTTTGCCTTTTTTCGAAATTACCGTCCCCAAACGCCCTCTCCCAGTGGGAATAAGTGAGAGGATATTTTTGAGATAAACAGTTTTTCAAAAAATTTTTCTGCTTTTTCTGAAAAACAGGTTGCGTTTTGGCACTCAAATTCCAAATAAGTGAAAGGACTTTTTAGATAAGTAAAATAAGCCGTCCCACAATCAAACAAAATATTTTTCAAATTTTTTGTGAAAACAGGGTGCGTTTCGACTTCCCAATTCCAAATAAGTGAAGGGGAAAATTTTTTTCTCAAAAAAATTTTCGAGAAAAAGCCCGGAAATGGGTGTGCATTTCGGCCCCCTTTGTCCAAATGAGTGAAGGGGTCTTTTGTAAAACAAAAAATTTTTCAAAAACACCCGATAATTTTGCTCTCCCCAGTGGGAACAAGTGAAAGGACTTTTCAAATTCTCAAATATTTTTCTGATTTAGACTTGCCACTTGTCGTTTCTCAGTGGGAATAAGTGAAAGAACCTTCTTACTGTACCTTGAAAATTAAATAATAATCCGAATGGGATATGACTGTGCCACGACCTTCTGAAAGAAGCGAGCACGGCGACGCCGCCTGACGGGGGCAGGGATAGAAAAAAAGGTTCGGAAAAACACAACAGATATCGGAAGGCACTATGATCCTCACGCCGATATCTGCCTTACATAGCCATAAAAAAGGAGGATTGAAGCGCTATGAAAAAATCGGAGCTCAAAGAGCTTTACCAGATGATGTTTCCGGAATATCCGGACGTCGTGACCGTCCGGCAGCTTCGGGAAATGCTGGGCATCAGCCGTCAGCTTGCCTACGATCTCATCAACGATGGTGAATTGCAGGCAATCAAAATTGGCAACAGTTTCAAAATCCCGAAAGTCAGTGTGATTAACTTCGTGACTGAAGAGAAAAAGGAGGTGAAATCCAGTGCCTGAACGAATCGAGATCACGCCGTCCCAGCGCAGGCGGTGCAACAGCCTAATAAAAAGGCTGTGCGCCAATTATGATGACGGCAACTGTCTGCTGCTGGATGACGGCGAGCCCTGCGTTTGCCCGCAGACCATTTCCTATTCGCTGCTGTGCATGTATTTCCGAAATGCGGTTTTACCAGCCGAAAAAGAACTGTATGCGGACATTTTCAGACAGCGTACTTATCACTGCGTAGAATGCGGTGCGGTATTTGTGCCAAACTCCAACCGGCAAAAATACTGCCAGTCGTGCAGCAAAAAGGTGCACCGCAGGCAGAAAAACGAGAGCGCAAGAAAGCGCAAAATGGACAATTAGGGACCTAAAAACGCCCTGCTTTCAAGGGCTTTTTGACGCCGAACCGGGGTGCATAAAGGAATCATACCAACCCCCTCGATTTCGGCATTCTAACTGTCCGAAAAACAAAAATGAAAGGAATGTACTGTACTTATGAAAAGAAAATTAGTGACCGTGGACGCAGAAACTCTGCTGGCCACACCGATGAGCAAGACCATGTTTATTGTCGATGGGCTGATCCCGCAGGGGGTGAATGTCCTGAGCGGAGCCGCCAAAATCGGCAAAAGCTGGCTGATGTTGTGGCTTGGATTGCAAGTGTCTCAAGGACTACCCGTTTGGGGAATCCCGACCATGCACTGCGATGTGCTGTATCTCTGTCTGGAGGATACGCAAAGACGAATCAAAGACCGGCTGTTCGATTTGACCAATGACCCACCCCGCAGTTTTCATTTAACGGTAACCTGTGGCTTGATCGGGAACGGGCTGGAGGAGGAAATCATTAACTTTTTGGAGGACTTCCCGAAAACAAAGCTGGTGATCATTGACACGCTCCAAAAGGTGCGGGATTCCAGAGGCAGCGCCGGGAAAACGGGTATGTACGGCAACGATTACGACGACATTTCCGCCATCAAGAAGATTGCAGACGAGCGTAATATTTCTATCATCCTCGTTCACCACCTGCGAAAGCTCAAGGACGGGGACGATCCATTCAACGAGGTATCCGGCTCTACCGGCATTACCGGGGCGGCGGACACCAATTATGTGCTCAAGCGCAAGCGAAGCAGCAGGGACGCCACCCTTCTTGCCTGCGGGCGGGATGTGGAATATCAGGAGCTGACTCTGCGGTTTCAAGATCTGAAATGGGAGCTTGTGGAGCACAAAAACACAGAGGAAATTCGTAAGGCGGAGATTCCGCAATTTCTTTTTCGGGTAGCGGAATTTATGAAAGACCGCACCGAATGGGTGGGAACCGCCACCGAGTTGATCGCCGATATGGCGGAGACGGAAGCCACGCCCAATGTGGTAACCAAGTACTTAGGGCAGTTCTCCTATGAAGTGCTGGAGCCCGCCGGGATTGAGTACCGAACCAAACGAACAGGGCAAAGCAGGCTGATCAAGTTCATACGGCATGACGGCGGTGACGCAAATGACGGGGCAAACGGTATATAGCGAAAAGTGCGTCACGGTTGTCATAGCTGTCACAAGCAAAAAGTAAGAAAAGGAGAAAAAAGACAATGGCAAACTTCGAAATTGTAAAGAAAATCGCCGTGCTCGGCGGCAAGCCGGACGGCGTAACTAAGGAAATCAACATCGTTAAATGGGGCGTTTACGACCCGATGATCGACATTAGACGTTGGCAGGGAGAAATCGCCTCAAAGGGAATTTCCCTAAAGCGGGAGGAAGCACAGAAGCTGTTGGAAGTGCTGAAAATAGCACTTGAGGAGGTGGAAGCATGAGAAGCAAAACACTTGGAATCAATGTGCGGGTAACGCCGGAGGAGAAAGAAAAGCTTTTGAAAAATGCCGATTACTGTGCGCTTTCTCTTTCAGAATATCTGCGGAGGCTGGGGCTTGGAATGAATGTTGAAGCAACAGTCCGAGAAAAAGATTACCGACTTTTCCGGCAGTTAAAGCAACTGAGAGCAGCCATTCCGCAGCTTGCAAAGGATGAAATTATCCGCTGTATAGATGCGATTTTGAAAGAATTACGTTAGGCAGAAAATGGCTGCGCTATCGTAGCGAGCAGACTGTTTGTGCCCCCAAAAGGCCGCAAACAGTAAATCTCGTTAGGAAGTGTCCTAAAACCTCTATGAGAAAATCAAACAAACGAAAGGAACATTAATATGAAAACAGATAATCGAAAAAGAAATATCCCCATTCGGGTTTGGCTCAGCAAATCGGAAAACGCCGAACTGAGTCGCAAGGCGACAATTACAGGCTTACCCAAATCCACCGTGATAAGGTTGCTACTCAATAACTACGAGCCAAAGGAAAAACCGGACGCAAGATTTTATGAGGCGATGCGTCAGCTTTCCGCCATCGGCAACAACATCAACCAGCTTGCGGCGAAAGCAAATACACTCGGCTTTATTGACACGCCGATGCTGAAAACCGAAGCCCTGCGCTGGCATCGCTTTCAGGCGGACATCGAAGCGGTGTTTCTCCGCCCCGGCGAAAGCAATTTGAAATGGCAATAAAGGAGACAAACACAATGACAAAAAGAAAATCCGATTTTACTTTACCAACAAATTCGCTGGACGAGCTGTTTTCTTCGCAGGAGGAGCGGGACGATGCAAAACTGGAACGAGTACGGGATATTCCATTAAATGAACTTCACCCATTTAAGGATCACCCATTTAAAATCCAAAATGATGACGAGATGAAACGCCTGATGGAGAGCATCCAAAAGTTCGGAACACTTACACCGGCGCTCGCTCGCCCTTTGCCGAAGGGCGGGTACGAATTGATCTCGGGGCATAGACGGCTTGCGGCTTGTCAGGTGCTCAAAATTGAAACAATGCCGGTCATTGTCCGTGAGATGAGTGATGATGAAGCAGTCATTGCTATGGTGGACGCTAATCTTCAACGGGAACATATTTTGCCCAGCGAAAAGGCGTTTGCTTATAAGATGAAAAGGGATGCGTTGAATCACCAAGGTACAACTTCTCCCCAAGTTGGGGAGAAGTTACTGACCGTCGAAAAAAACGGTGCAGACAACGGCGATAGCAAGAATCAGGTGCTACGCTATATCCGCTTAACTCACTTAATTCCCGAACTGCTTTCAATGGTAGATGAAAACAAAATCGCTTTCAATCCTGCCGTTGAGATTTCGTACTTAGAACAAGCGGAACAGCGAACGCTTCTTGACGCTATGGAGCAAAACGACTGCACCTCGTCTCACGCACAGGCAATCCGCCTAAAGAAGCTTTCGCAGGAGGGGGTGCTGCAAGACCAAACGATTTACGACATCCTCGCCGAGCAGAAGCCAAACCAGCAGGAGCAGTTTAAATTCAAGCGGGAGGATATCCGCAAATACTTCCCCAAAAGCTACACGGACAAGCAAGTCTGTGATACGGTCATCAAGCTGTTGGAGCAATGGCAGCGCAGACGGGAACGGGACAGGGACAGCCGCTGATTCGAACCGAAAATGTGTGCGGAGCACGACCTTCACACAATGGAAAGAACGGCACCGGCAGGGTATAATGGCCTTGTCGGTGCCAAACTGTCCTGTGTATAGCAGAAAGCGTTGCTTTCTGCCGTGAGTTTTGCCTTTGCGATTGTATATCGTAATTTCGCCAAGCCGAAAACGGCAAAACGTCACAATATGATAAGGAGGTAATAAAACAAAATGGTATCAGGACATTTACAGGTCAAAAAGGGGTATTACTACGCCGTGCTAAGCTTCTACGACAGCAAAAACAAGCGGCACGTCAAGTACATATCCACCGGACTTCCCGAAAAGGGAAACAAACGAAAAGCCGAAGCGGAGCTTGTGAAAATCCGCAACGCCTTTGAGCCGCCCGCAGAGATCGGCGAGCTTTGTTCCAATATGCTGTTTGCCGACTATCTGCTCGGCTGGCTGGAAATCGTCAAGGTCAGGGTGAAACCCACCACCTTCGGTTCCTATGAGAGCATGGTAAGGCAGACCATCGAGCCGTATTTCCGGAATAAACCGATTACCCTAAAGGACTTGGAAGCAAGACACATCCAACAGTTCTATTCCGAAAAGCTGAAAACCGTCAAGCCCAATTCCGTCATCCACTACCATGCGGTGATCCATCAGGCGCTGAAATACGCCATGAAAACCGATCTGGTGGCGCAGAACGTGGCGATGAAGGTAGACCGCCCAAAGAAGAATGATTTCCAGCCGGTATTTCTGGATGCGGCGGAGCTTCAGCACTTATTTGAAGTGGTCAAGGGTACAAAGCTTGAGCTGCCGGTGCTGGTCGCCGCCTTTTACGGTCTGCGCCGTGGAGAGGTGCTGGGGCTCAAGTGGGACGCCATCGACTTTGAGCGGGGAACGCTGACCATCAAACGGACGGTGACCTCCGTCAACGTGGGTGGGAAAACACAGATCATCGAGCAGGAGTCGGCAAAAACCAAATCCAGTATGCGCACCCTGCCGCTGGTGGGAAGATTCAAGGAATATTTTGCAGAGGTCAAGGCGGCGCAGGAGCTGAACAAGCAGGTCTGCGGCAACTGCTACAACTACGAATACGACGGCTTTGTATTTGTAGATGAGTTGGGCGAGCGGATGAAGCCCGACTATCTGACCTCCCAATTTCCCGCATTCATCCAGCGGCACGGCATGAAGAAGATGCGCTTCCACGATCTCAGGCATAGCTGCGCATCCCTCTTGCTGGCAAATGGTGTACCGCTTAAGCAAATTCAGGACTGGCTGGGGCACAGTGATTTTTCCACCACGGCAAATATTTACGCCCATCTTGATTACAGTTCCAAGCTGTCGTCGGCGCAGGCAATGGTAAACGGAATGGCACTGCCGGAGACCGTAAATTTCGGCAGCAAGTGGGAGAACGTAGCAGAAAAATGCAGGGAATAAAAAGAAGAGCTGTTCTTTCCAAAACTATGGAAAGAACAGCCGAAAATCGGGTGATTTTTGGAGTGGGTATAAAAAAGAAAAAATCCAGAAACCCGCATGGTTACTGGATTTTTCGATGGCGGAAGCGGTGGGATTCGAACCCACGAGCCCGTGAAGGCTACCTGATTTCGAGTTAGAGTCGCTATCCGGACTTTGAAGGAAAACGGCGGAAACTCACGGACAATGCGAGAGTTTGTAAACCCTTGAAAAATCAGCATTTTTCCGCCCTTGAAGGTTGAAAATCCCAAAAGCCCAGACAGAGCAAGGAGTTCGAAAGAAATCCGGTTTTGGGGAGAAAAAAGCCCGTTGGGGAGAAGATGGGGAGAACTCGGGGAGAAATCACAGTCCAATGCAGATGATACCTACCGATACCGAACATCAAAATCAAGGTGGTTATCCGCATGACTGAAAGCATGAAATATTACGAATCCATCCGTCGCAAATACCCTGAGGCGGTCTCGAAAGATCAGTTCTACCAGATCGCCCATATCAGCAAAGCAACGGCTCTGCACCTTCTGCAAAACGGTTTAGTCCCGTGCAAAGATACGGGCAAGAAAACTCGCCGGTACACAATCCGCACCGACGATATAATCTTCTATTTGATTGACCGGGAGCTTCACCCGGAAGTCTATCGCGCACCGGATCGCTGGTATCAGGAACGGTCTGGTCATTACAATTCGCGTGTCACCTATCGGAATGAACTGACGAGGCTGTCCGAAGAGGAACGAGCCAGCTTCCGAAAATACATGGAGGACGAGTTTTGTCAGTACGGTGATCTGCTGACCATCGTTGAAGTGGCTGAGGCAATCGGCTACTGCGATACTTCGCTTCATCGCTGGTGCAACGCCAAGAAGCTCAAATCATTCAATATCTCCGGAAAGTTCCTTATACCAAAGATCAGCCTTGTAGATTTCCTCGTTTCTCAGTACAGCTTCGACATTACACGAAAAACTTGGAAGCACACGCTGCTTATCAAAAGTTTTCTTGATAGACTTGATACAACAGAATAATTCGTATAGCAAAGCCCCGTTATTGCACTGCGCATAGCAGAACAATAACGGGGCTTATTTTTTGTCAAATTGGAGGTCAAGGCAATGAACACAAGAGATTCTGCCAAGGCATTTGACGCCTTGATGCAGGAAACGCCGTATTCCCATTTCGATAGCGGCTGCGAGGGCATTATACCGGAATGCCGTACTTGCCGCTTTCATCGCCCCTTCTGGAAATATCAGTCCTGCGTGTTTGCAGAGTGTCCCTACTGCTGCAATCCCGTTTCTACCCTCAAAAATCAAAGTGGCACATCTGCTGCCGGAAAGGAAGTCAATCATGGATAACAAAATCGAAGTCTTCAAGAATGAACAGTTTGGAGAAATCCGAACAGCCCTGATCGAAAACGAGCCGTGGTTTGTGGCGGTAGACGTGTGCAGGGCTTTGGAGATCGGCAATTCGTCACAAGCCATTTCACGGCTGGATGCGGACGAGAAGATGATTACCCTCATTTCAAATGAGGGTAATAAACGAGGCAATCCCAACATGACGGTGGTGAACGAACCTGGACTTTACACGCTTATTCTGAGCAGCCGTAAGCCCGAAGCCAAAGCCTTCAAACGCTGGATCACACATGATGTCATCCCCATGATCCGCAAGACCGGCGGCTACATGACGGACTCCCTTCTGGAACGCATTCAGAAGGAAC
>ERZ779852.2606-NODE-2606-length-14406-cov-14.889624_pt1 | contig 14406 bp, 14 predicted proteins | sample MGYA00511559_ERZ779852 | MGnify/ENA primary metagenome ERZ779852 (study PRJEB29588, sample SAMEA2157977) | human gut metagenome | biome: human gut; feature: human-associated habitat; material: faeces | place: Denmark | collected 2008/2010 ...
CGAAAAGGCTTCCTGCCCCATTCCTGCGGCGTGTTCCGGCGTTGGCACGCTCCCCACAGCTTCGGGACAAGTTGTCCCGAAGTGACCTCTGGACAAAGTGTCCAGAAGTTGGCTCCTTGCGGTGCTTCCCCTGCCGGGGTATTCCTTTTCGGACGGTCATTTAGTTTTCAACGCCTCATGAAATGCCATCACAACTGAGAATGAAAATATAGTCTGTGCGTTAACCGCAGGATTTGCTAAACTGAAGTCAGCAGGCGTAGTCCGGTTGCACCTTGGTGGATTTTCACCCCGTTTGTTCAACGTGGACGAATTGCCCAAGAGAACAGCAGTATGTTGCATCACGCAAGTGAAGAGCACGAGTAGCAAAGTTCGGATACCCACCCGGGCAATTCCCAGCCTGCATATTTCAGGGAGGGATTTGATGCAAGACATATTGACCTGCGCCATGGGATTGGATGTTCACCGCGATGTTATCGTTGCTTGTCTTGCCAGAGGCGAGCTGGGCACCGAGCCGGAAATTGAGATTCGCTCTTTCAGCACGCTTATCCCAGAAATGAGGAAATTACGGGACTGGGTGTTGGAGGTAGAGTGTCGCCATGTTGCCATGGAGAGCACCGGGATTTATTGGCAACCCATTTATGAGATGTTGGAGCCCTGCTTTGACGGTCAGATCAACATTCTGGTAGTAAATGCCCGCCACATGAAGAATGTGCCTGGGCGCAAAACGGATATGCGTGATGCGCAATGGATAGCTACATTACTCCGGGCCGGGTTGCTAAATGGGAGCTTTATCCCAGATAAGACTTTTCGGGAACTGCGACATCTAACACGGTATCGTAAGAGCATTGTTCACGACATAACCGCCCAAAAGAACCGCATCGATAAGTTTCTGCAAAGCTCCGGCTTCCGTTTCACAGCGTTTCTATCGGACGCATTTGGAGCTTCTGGACGAAATATTATCCGTCATCTCATGGAATACGGAGATATTTCGCGGGAAGCTCTGGATAAGTGTCTGAAAACACAGACTCGGAAACGCATTGACGAAATTCTTGTTGCCTTGAACGGCTCACTTTCAGAGCACCAGCGGTCCTTTCTTCGTATGATATTTGAACACTTGGAATCTCTTGAACGGCACCGCCATACCGTGGAAGATGCTATTTCGGAAGAAATCGTAAAACATGAAGCGGCATTAAGTCTCCTGTGTTCTATACCGGGCATTGATGTAACCGCAGCAGCTTCCATCATCGCAGAGATTGGTACTGATATGAGTGCATTTCCGGATTCCCAGCACATATGCTCCTGGGCTGGTTTGAGTCCCGGCAACAACGAGAGTGCCGGAAAACGCAAGAGTGCCCATATCAATAAGGGAAATCCTTACCTGAAAAGCATGCTCTGCGAAGTCGGATGGGTCATCTCTGGAAAACGAACACTGTACCTCTCTGGCTGGTACTGGCGAGTCAAGCAGCGCAAGGGAGCAAAGCGGGCAACAATTGCTTTGGCTCGCAAGCTGCTGGTACTAATTTACACGATGCTGAAGACGGGAACCCCATACAACGAAGAGTGCTTTGAAATCCGCAGGAAACAAAGCGAACGAAAACGGGCCAGCCGCATGGTGAACGAACTGCAAAAACTGGGATACTTTGTGGTGGCACCAGACTGATGCCCACTGTTCCATATTTCGACCAGCGACAGGTTTTGGCCTGCCGCTTTTTGTGCTGCGATGGTTTTTCATGAGGCGTTGAAAACCTGTTTGTCAAGGTACACGACCTCGCTACCTATTTTCGTAGCAAGGTGCAGCTCATCGATGAACTACCATAAGTCTACACCTAAATGACCGCCCGTCCCGTATATCCGAAAGGTAGGAAATCCGCCCAAAAAACTGCCTATTTCCACGCTCTCGGAATTGTGGTAGAATGAAAAAGAGATATGTAGCAGGCGGTGGAAATGAAATGTATAACCTAAATTGGTCAAGAAGTGACCTCACCCGGCAAAAGCTGGGGACGTTCTGTGAATACTACGCAAAAATGTCATTAGCCTCTTATGGAGTGAGCATTTATACTTCCGAGGTTGATGACCATGGAATAGATTTTATTGCAGAAAGCAAGAGAGGATTTTTGAAGTTTCAAGTTAAAGCCATTCGCAAAGGAACAGGCTATGTTTTTATGCGGGAGGAATATTTTGATATTTCAGACCAATCACTTTACTTGTTCTTGCTTTTGCTAAATGATGGCGAACACCCCATAGAATATTTAATTCCTGCGACCACATGGGATAATGACAGTAGTAATATTTTTGTTTACCATTCATACAAGGGTAAAAAGTCGAAACCAGAATATGGCCTAAATATTTCCGCCAAGAACATTCCGCAGCTCGAAAGATTTAAGTTAGAAAATATGATAACGGCAATATAATGAGGAACAAAATATGGCTTTAACCATTCAAGAGCGCCTAAAAGACCTGCGTGTAGAGCGTGGGCTGACGCTGGAACAGCTTGCGGAGAAAACCCATCTCTCCAAGTCTGCTTTGGGCAGTTACGAGGGGGACGAGGAAACCTCCAAGCAGTTTCAAGCACTGGCAAAAAAGATGATGGTACAGATGTCGAAAAGTATTGATAAGAAAAAAGGAGATTGATTTTGTGAAAAAGATACTTTCATGCTTTTTTAGTATGCGCATTTTTATTTACCGGATTATATGGGTGTGGTAGTAAAAATGCAGAGATGATTGAAGAAGCTAAAAATCTAACACTCTCACAAGAGTTTTCGATAAGTTCCGAGAAAAATGAGTATGGCACACCCGCATATAATTTTTTAAAGCATATTCAGTCAAACTATCCGGGACGCGTCGCAGACACCGAAAAGGAAACTGAAATGGCTGTATTTATATTGTCCGTCCTCTTAAATGGTGGATATACGGAAAGGGATATAGCTGTAAAGTCTTTTGAAATACACGACTCTACGCCTTTGATGGATGAGGACGCACAAAATGTATTTGATGGAGGTGAAAAAAGCAATTCAAGTCAAAATATCGAAATTACCAAAAAAGGAGAAAGCAAAAAAACGATTATCGTTGGTGCACATTATGATAGTGCTGGAACACACGGCGTAGACGACAATGGCTCCGGCGTTTCAGTTGCTTTGGAAAACGCTTTGAGAATGAACAATATCCCAACATACTATACAATTAAATATGTGTTCTTTGGTTCAGAAGAAACAGGAATGTATGGTTCAAGGGAATATGTTGAATCCCTTTCTGAAAAGGAACGAGATAATATAGTATTGATGATAAACATTGACAGTGTACTCGCTGGTGATTACCTTTATTTGTATGGAGGTAAAGTGCATGATAACGGCACTGTTGATAATACCAAAGCAGTATTAAAAGCATACGGCATTGCTCAGAAGCTTGGTTTGAGTATACAATTACCACCAGATGGAAATAATGATTACCCTTATCCCACAGGGCAAAAACGAAGCGATCACGCACCTTTTGATAGCATAAATATTCCATATATATATTTTGAAGCGAACAACTGGGAAAGCGGTACTCCTATTGAAACAGAAAAGAACGGTTTGATAATGCACACGAACATGGATGATTTAGATTTCATCGAAAAAGAATATGGAGGGCGTGCCCAGAATACACTTAGCGAATATTCAACATTACTATATTCTTTACTTCAAGAAAATGACTGGGAACAATAACACAAGCAAATAGCAAAGCCAGCCGAGCCAGTCAACAGTCAAGATGAACGGCGCATTTCATGCACCGCCGTTGACAGTCCCCCCCGTCTTTGCTGATAGGCAAACAAGGCGGGAAAGCCCTAAAATGGCTTCCCGCCCATTTCAATTTTGAAAAGAAAATCCGTCTGCTTTTTCGTAAGTGTGGCTATCCGTCTGGGACACTTTGTCCCATAGTTCGGCGCAGGACGAGGGACGGGGGCTTTCATATACGCCCTGTCTGCTGATGAAACCAGTCCTGCGGTTGCGGCTCCACGCCACGCAATCACAGCCCCGTTTTCCTGCCGCTTCAAATGCCCTTGCCCTCCCCGGCGGCAATGGCATTTTTACGGCAACGCCGACAGAGCGTATAACACACTACACTTTGCAAGCAAAGTCGTGTGCCAAGGGGCAAGCCCCTTTGGAAACCCCAGACAACAAAACAGGCTGAATATCTCGCACTTCCCCGGTGCTTGATATTCAGCCTTTATTTGTTGTCAGCAGCCCCCGTTTCTCGGTCTGCGTGTAGTTCCTTGTAAACTGACCTAACCGTTCTTTCAAAAAAGGAATCAATGGATAAGTCCGCAGACTGGATTTGTTCTTTGCCTTGTCCTTCTTAATCGTGACCCGCTCTCCCTTTACATTGCAGGTTGTTACCGTATGCCGAATGGAGAAGCAGTTATGGTTGAAGTCAAAGGCACTCCATTTCAAACCGATAACCTCACTGCGGCGCAGGCCGTAAAAAGCAGTCAGTAGAACTACCAGCTCGATCTTATGCCCCTTGATAACTTCAAACAGATTCAGGACTTCCGAATCCAGGTAGTAGTCACCCTTGAAGGGTTCAGGCTTGGAAATGATAATCCGGTCAGCCGGATTGCTTGGAATCAGATTTTTGTCAACCGCATAATTCAACGCCCCATGAATCAGAGCGTGGTAATGTTTAACGGTGGTCGGCTTGACCCGTTCCAATTCTTTCTCATAAAAAGCGAGAATATCTTGTTTGGTAAGGTCACAAAGGGCGACAGGATGCTCTCGGAAATACGGGGCGATGGGGTTGTTAAGCTGTTGTTCGTATCCCGAATAGGTCGAGAGTTCAATGGGCTTGCTGTCCATCACCCGTCCGGTAGCAGACTTGTACTTGTACTCAAGCCACTGGTACAGGAAATCCACAAAGGAAATCGCTGCGGATGACGGGCCAGACGGAGAAGCCGACTGCTGTGAGGCCGTAGCCTCCTGAAGCAGCTTTTCCGTCCATTCTTTTCGGATGGTGGGAAGCATATTGTTTGCCCAGGTCTTATTGCCCTTGACTTTCTTATGGGTGGGAATCCATTTGGGCTTTCTCTTACCGTTCTCATCGGTAAGGTTTAGAACCCAATAGAGATACCCTTTTTTCTCGGCCACATGGCCGGAGATTAGTTTGCTGTTTTCTTGCAGGTGTACCGCTGGCATACTGATCTGTTCCTCCTTTTGCGGTATTGAGTTCACCTACCAATGACACCTTTATTGTATCATCGGACAGAACAAAACTCCAGGTAAATCCGCGTCAGAATTGTTAACTTTCTGCGTCTATCCGGTGAAGATCGACACCATAGCCTGCTACTCCGCAAAAGTGGAGCAGGTGATTTTCAAATAACGAAGAATGTGGGCTTTGGGGATGCGGTAAGCCCGTCCAATTTTAAGGTACTCAATTTTCCCATCTTTAAGTAACTTGTACCCGGTTTTTGTACTGACGCCAAGCGCCTCACACATTTGACCAATGTCCATCACATCCGGGTAGTCTTTTAACATCAATCGGTAGGCATCTCTGGGAGAGAGTAGGCCGCCGTCATTTTCATACATTGTGAGTCCTCCTTTCGTTGGGGTATCCTATGCCGATGCTGATTGCCAGGGCTGCATCTACCTCCAGCATTTTTTCTTTACTGATACGCCCAATGTAACCACGGAGCCGCTTCCGGTCTATTGTCCGCAGTTGTTCCAACAGAAGCAGAGAGGTAGGCGCAAGCCCCGGCACATTCTCAAGTAGGATATGGGTAGGCAGACTGTTCTTCGCTTTTCTGCTGGTGATGGCTGCTGCAACAACGGTAGGACTAAAGTGATTCCCCACATCATTTTGGATAACAAGGACAGGGCGGATGCCGCCTTGCTCGGAGCCGACCACCGGGTTCAGGTCTGCATAGAACAGATCGCCACGCCGGATAGCCTTTCGCATAAACTGACCTCCTGAATATTAAGTAAGCCGGAAAACGGGGCAGGCCATAAGACCTGCCCCATTTCCGGCGAAATACAAAATCCGATTTGTTTTCTTGTTATGTGCCATTTGTCCTTGACACCCCGCACATATTGGGAAGTCATCAGTGACCGGCAGCGAACCGGCCCACGGGAATCTCACCCCTCCGAGGATCTCTCCGAGCTGCCCCCATTGCGTGATCCTGCAACCAGATGGTTTCCAAATGTTATGGACTACTCTGATCTTAAGCAGGGCTGTGGCTGGACAGGAGTACCATTATGCCCCTTTCCGGTCATGGCCGCGCCGGGTGCTGCCCGGTTTTTACAGGCTGCCGTTACTCGCTCATACAGGACAGGATTGTATGCAAGACCAATTATGATAATCAGGTGGGATCTGCTCATCATGTCCGTATATCATGGCGCGGCCCCTGAATCGGCTTTAGCTCTTCGAGCTGGAAAGGGGGGATGTTACTGATGAATGAGTATGCGGTTGTCAAGGTACAGGTGAAAGAAGAACACTCGAAAGAATGCCTTTCACCTATCGTCCTGAAACCGCAGGGGTGTCAACCCTGTGCCGCAAAATATTTTTTAAGTTTGGCAATCGCCAGGTTTATGGACTTGGCAACGGCTTGATGGCTTGTCCCTTCCATGCGACCGATCTGCCGGGTAGAGAGTCCCTGAAAAACATGAAGCCGGAATCGCCGTTTCTGAACCTCGGTCAAAGCGCCCACTGTAAAAAGCTGCTCCAGGGCTTTCCAGGCATACTTGCGGTTCTGTATGTCAACAACTCGTTCTTCCCATTCTTCATCCAGAGCGCGAGTGGCACAATGCTCCGTTTCCTCCAAACCGTGGATCGAAACATCCTTGCGGGTCTGGGCGCTCTCTGCCCGATCCTGCTCATAGTAAATTTGATCGGACAGGGCTTTCAGCTCTGCAAAGTCATGTTCCGTTTTGTCAGGATTCTCCTTCAGATAATCCTCCAGTGTGATTTCTATGATTTCGTTATGAAAGCGATAAACGATATTTGGGCTGTTTTTGTTTATCGCATAGTCGCTTTTGCGATAATTTTGCACCTCTGTTACCTCCGATTTGTTTTTTGTGGAAAACAAATCGGAAGTGGTGGTGCTCGACACCAGTGACCAAGTAGTCGAGAACAAATCAAAAAGCGGCCGAATCTGTAACTCAGTACAAATTCGACCGCTCCAAGTCGTTTATTAAAAAGTCCGCAGAAAAAGCATCTTTTGGCAGGTGGAGGCTTTTCGCTTTTAGAACAATACTCCCGGCCACCATACTTCCATATAAAGATGATTTTCTTTGTCTTGTAAGCCGTGTGTCGTGGTGCGTAAAGACAGCGGAACAGCATAATGCGCTTCTTGAGGTATTGCATAGTGCATCAGACTCCTGTCCATACAAACGGACGGCACACCGGCAGCATCACTCCCTTTCTTAATTCAAATATATGTATTTCTACCGACAGGTCAATGCTGCCGAGCCGAAATAAACCTATTCAGTTTAAGATCAACTCTGCATTGTCCGGTCATCAGCGATTATTCTTTTTTATGCGGATAAAGTCAGTAATCAGAAGTATCAAACCGATTATTCCAATCGCAACTATTACATAGCTTTCATGTAAAATTCCATGAAAGCCAAGAAAGCCACTAAATCCGGTTAAATGGACACCGTTTCCGGTCATTCCCGAAATAGGAAAACGAACAGAAAGTCGCCATAATACAAATATAATCAGCGCCGATATTCCAAACAAACTTCCTCCAAGCCACGTTCTCCATGACATTCGCTTGTTTCCTTTCAATGCAGATTCTTGTGGTGGGGTCGGCTCGGTAATATTGTCCTTTAACAAATAGTCAGTAGATACCTTAAAACATTCACTTAATGAGACGATTTTTTCCAGTTCAGGGGATGCCAAGCCGTTCTCCCATTTTGTGATGGCCTGCCTTGATACTCCTATTTTTTCTGCGAGTTTCTCCTGGGACAGTCCCATCTTTTTTCGTTCCCTTTGAATCTTTTCGGGTAACTTCATAGTGAACCTCCTCACTTTCATTCTATTTTTTCTGTGGTAGCCACTCTACCACCCCACCTATGTCAATTCGGCAACCAGTGGTAGCAATAAAAAAATTATGAAATATTGCAGAAAAGCTCACCGAAACGGTGAGCTTTTCTGCGATAATCAATATTGTGGGTAGCTGCCTATTTTGGTTCTTCCCACAGATGCCCACACATTTTCATAGAGAGAATCTATCCTTCGTTTTTCCCAATCGCATCCGCTAATTGACCACTGACGGCATCTATGTAGAGATATACCCCGTCCCGATCACAGTGGTACAGGTTAGAGTAGCTTGTGCTCTCATTCGGGCTGATGGGGTTGGGCTCTACCACTTCAGTGGCCTCCAACAGACCGACTCCTGACTTTGCAGCAGCAGAAAGTGCTTTTTTCAGCACAGCAATCTGTCCATTGCTCCAAAGCCCCTCCAGATCTTCAAGGACTTTTGGGTCCTGCTCCATGTCTTTGAGAAGTTGTATAACTTGATCTGGAGACAGATATACACCGGAGCAATAGTTTTCGATGATTCGGTTCTGCATGGGGTTTGGAAAGGAAACAGGAGTGATTTGTTCCCATGAGGTGAAGTACCGCGCATATTCTGGCTTTTGTTCCACCAGGAACGAAAAGGCACTACCTCTGGTGTAATAATAATCTCGGAAAAAACCTTGGATTACTGCAATATAGAAGCCGTGGCTTTTGTCAAACAGCTCGTTAGATTCCGTTTCAGCCCCAACGCGCAAGGTATTCAGATATTTTTCGGCATAGAAATCCTCCATTCCATGCTGCGCGGCAAGGGCCAGCACTTTTTCCTCCTGTCCCTGCTGTATCCAGGTTAAGGGAGTAAAATACCATTCCCGCATTTCCTCTGGTGAAATCGGGTGAAAACTCACATCGTATCCCACAAAAATCCTCCTTTCAATCCCACCAGAAGTACCAAACAGTGGACTGCCGCAGCACATCGGCCAGAGCGCCCACGGTGGCGTCCTCCGGCCCCTGGTCAATCACATCGGGACAGAAGCCATACAGTTCCACTGCTGCATCCATAGCCTTCTCCTCGGGAACGGGAGCCGGGAGCAGGAACTCCAACTCGTCGTGGCTCATGGCAGCGGGCACCGCCCCATGCTGTTCAAACCAGTATTTCGCAACTGCCATTAACTCTGGCGTGTTAGGACATTCATTCCAGCCACCAAAGGGCAGATAGGCAAAAATCTCCCAAGGATTCTTCACGGGGATTTTAGCCAGAATGAGAGGATAGGTCATATTATTATCGGAATTCCAGTAGCTTGAAAAACGACGGTTATCATATCCGCCCTCCATCTCGCCCAGGATCTCCTCATCCCAGTCCATATCGTCATCCTCGGCTTCTTCCTTGCGCTGCCCAATCATTTCCTCCAGGACTGCCTTACTGTTCTCGACAGGGGCGGAGAGCATTTTCTTCCGGTATTCGGCAACTTTGTCCGGGTCGAAAGCAAAGTCGTCCTCGCCATCGCTGTCCGGGTCAGAATTCATAATCAGGCATTCCCACAGGATTTCGTCATCCGCCTTAATCAGAACCGGCACAAAGCCCTCTTTGACACTTTCCCGTTTGGCATAGTTATATGCCGACATGATGGGGTCATCATCCGTCATTGAGGGGAAATAGGTACATTCACAGTCCAGATATTCCATCATGGCTTCCGCAAGGTCTGAAGGCTCCAGAGTGGCCTCATCGAAACTCTGTCCCTGCCAGTTGGCGAACCGCTTTTCCATGACTTTTGCCATAGCCTGATAATAGTTTTCATCAAATGGGATGAACAGATAGGCTTCATCCTGGAACTTATCGGAATAATATTGCTCTGAACCGAAATACTCCAAAGCATAGTTATCAATGTCACTGGGGAAGTACGGGCTATCCGCCTCGCCGTAGTAATATCCAGCAAAGGCTGCGCCCTCCTTGTTGAACAGCGCCCCAAAGAGCTGTCCTTTCAGCTGGTCCCGGATAAAGCCACGCAGATCGGCGCGGCTCAGATCTGCCATAAACGGCTGCACCTGCTCCCAGTACCGCTCCATAAATTCCGCGCTCATCAGATCATGCTCTATGCACCAGCGCAGATAGATTGCCATGTGGTTGTAGGCATTGATCTCATTCACCGGCAAGCCCTTTTCCTGAATGGATTCCAGGTGCCATGCGGCATCGTCCATATCGCCGGTGAATTCTTCCTCTGCAAGCGTTCCTCTGGTGATGGCATTCTGGCGGGTGGGATTAACCACAAAACTGATGCCTGCCATTTTTTTAAGCAGAGCGTCCGCATCATGCTCCATCTTATACTCCATCTCATTCCGATAGAGCGGGATCACCTGATAGAAGTTGACCTCCTCGCCGCTCGGCAAAGTGCAGACTTCACCTCCGTTCCAGACAACATCCTGCGGACCTACCAGAAGTGCGGCGCAGAGTTCCGTATCCTCTGCAAACGGCGATTGCTTATCCATTGTGTGGCCAAAGCCCAGCCAGGTATCGTTGGAAATAGGCAGGCGTGCCAACACTTTCAAGAGACCAATCGGCCAGTACCACCGCTCATCCTTCAGGGATTCCTCATCCAGTTTCCAATCCGGTGGCAGAGCGATGGCCAGCTCTGCTCGCTCCAGCTTGTATTCCGCCAGTTCCTCCGGCACATTCATCCGGTGAGCACCCATGCCCATCGTTACCAGTGTGTAATAGTCCCGCTCATCAGAGGGAGGAACAACGCAGATGTCCACATGGATGTCAGGGGAAACCAGCTCATGGAACACATTCTCAAACTCACCAAAGGTGTTTTTGATGTGCTGCTCTATCGCAGACATCTCATCCTCCGAATAAACCTCCGGCTCGCTGTTTTTTCTTGAGGACCAGAAGGCATCCGCCTTCGTGCCGTCCGGGTTCAGGAAAATCTGAAAATACTGATCGTCTCCCGGCTGTTGATAGACAAGACCAATGCGGCGGGTCTGGTCCACAAACACACCTGTTAGAATGCCCTCTGGTTCTCCTTCAGGGGTGTGGGTTAGCCATTCACCGCTGTCCAGCCGTTCCTTGAGCTGCCGCAGCCAGTCGGTTCCCATCTTGGAGAGTCCAGCTTCGTTCATACGGAAGGAAAGCTCCACAAGATGTTCCTTCACCGGGTATTGGAATTCACAGCAGGGGGAATTTTTCTTATAGCTATACCGCTCTGGGTGGAACAGTTCATAAAATTCGGCAAGTCCCGCTTCGTCCACCCGAATGCAGGCTATGGCGCATTGTTTATCATCCGCATTCTCGTCCAGTCCCCGCTGGAGCGTTTGGTCAGCATCGGGATTGATCCAATGATATTCCATCTGTTCCAGGGTGGCTCCGGCTTTGATCTCTTTTTTTAAGGTCAGGAACTCATAATCTCCCGGTTCCAGTTTTAATCCTTGCTTGACGGCATCCAGCGCACCGGATTTATCGCCAAAATGCGCCCGTAGCTTGCCCAGATGGAGCCAGATCCAGGGGTAGTCCGGCTCCTCCAGAGCGCCCCGCTCCGCATATTCCAGTGCTTCTTCCAGCCTGCCGCAATACATCAACGCCACAGAATACCGGTAGTACCAGGTAGCGCAGCCCGTGGCGTTTTTCTCCGAATCCTTCATCCATTCCGCAGCGCGGTAGTAGTGGATGTAATCGTCCAGGTTAAGGCAGGCAAAGGCATACCAGAGGGCAATCTGTAAATCCTGGTGAGCCTGTTTTTCGCTGAATCGTCCTTCTTCTACGCCGCTTTTGATAAAATTCTCCAGCCAGTCGAGCATTTTCCCAAAGTAAGCGGCAGTTCCTTCGTCAAAGGACTCCAGTATTTCAATATCCTCTGTCGAGAGCAGGGAGCCAGTTTCCTCATGAATATCAGGCTCCGGTTCTTTCTCGTCCAGTAGCGGCACACCGCCCACATCCCGCCGAAATGCGTGGAAGTGAGCATAGGGCAGGTCGCTTCCCTCAAAGAATGCCTGTGCCGCTGTTAGTACAGCGGGCAGATCCCAGGCGATAAAATCCAGATACCCACAATACAGACCAGTGGCCCCACCCAGGAAGGTCACGGCTTCCTCTCCTGCATCCCGTAGGATGGCATCCCGCAGGTTATCCCGGAAATCCAGAATAGCTTTCACTCGTTCCTCACCGGTAAAACCGGACAGCGGGTACAGGAGGAATCCAGCGGCAATGCCATCCTTGTGGTACTCATCCACCATATCACTGCGGGCAGTCAGGTAGTCGTTGATGAGCACCGGCAGGCGGCAGCTTCCAGTATAAACATCCAGCCGCCAGTCAGCCTCCGGGTCCTCCACCGGTTCCAGTTCATAGGCAAGATAACTGTTTTCCAAGTAGTCGCTGCCATCCCGCCAGAGAGAAAGCCCCATGCTTTGCAGCAACTCCGGCAGTTCGGAAAGCAGCTTGGCCGGTTCGTCTTTCGGTTGAGCATAAACATCAAACCCAGCAACAAAGGCGATAGCGGAAACTTCTCCGATGGTTTGATCCACCAGCATAGAGAGTGCCCACCAGACCTTGTCTGTGTCCTCTTTCAAGATCGGGGTCAGCTTTTCACAGTAAAGGACCAGACTTACCTGATGATCCTCTGTTTCCTCTGCCCACATCTGCACATCCTCAGCCCGAACTTCAATCTCTCCAGCTCGCAGCTCGAACCCCTCACAGGGCTGGCGGCCTACCCAGATATTCCAATGCTCAAGCACCGATTCTGGGGCCTGCTTCTGGAAGTACACCAACGGGAACAGGCGGGAGCGAAGCCCCTCTGGACTGAGGATCAATTCATGCTTTTCGCCATTGAAGCCCAGCTCGAAGGAAGTATCACGCAGGGCCGTCTTGAGTGCATTCCCGCATTTTTCAACCAGTTCTTCGCCGCGCTGGTGTGTTTCGTCCGTATCTATGATTTGACGCAGTTCTGCCTCAATCTGAGAAAAGGCTGCCCATGCTTCCTGCGTCCTTTCACGGAAGTTCTTTTCAAAGCGGGGCAGGGACAAACGACGGCGGCAATCGTTTATGTACTCCTGAGTATCTTTGTCTCCGGGGCGGGCTTTCAGGGCCTTTTCAAAGTAACGCAGGGCGGGGCCTTCCTCATCCAGACAGTAATAGGCCAAAGCGATTCGATAATTCCAGCAGTGATCTTCGGCAAAATACTCCTCATGGGGAGCCAGAAGTTCCAGCGCCTTTTCAAAAGGCTCCCGTTCTCCTATATGTGCAACGGCAATATATGCCTTGGCCAATTCGCTGTCCAGTTCCGGGGTGCGCTCCTCGGCAGGAATCGCTTCCAGGGTGTCGATTACCTTCTGCGCTTCATCCTGTTCAAACCATTGCTGGCATTGTTTCAATAAATCCATATCATGATCTCCTTTTCCATCTTCGGTAGGGATAGGTTTCACTAATAAGCAGAGCTTGTAATTTCAAAGCTAAAATTCATATCTGCATTTATGGTGGCTTCTTCATTTGTGGCTGGTTGTATCACAAACTCAAATGTAGGTTCATAGTCCCCGTCCTGCAAGGTTTCTCCACCCAAAATCTCGATATGATACCAGCCATTTGCAAGCTCAATCATCGGCTTCTTATGCACTCTATAGTAAGAAATCAGATCTTTCACCTTTTCAGGCGTAAACTGTTCCAATATTGGCCATGTAAAAAGCATCAGCATATTATGATCTACTTTGAGGGAATAGCCACTTTTTCTAAGCTGCAATCGGTTTCTTTCTTTGCACAGCTCCGGTCTATCACCAGAGAGATTGAACAATATGGTATAGGGATAGTTTTCAATACCGGTCATTGGGATTACAATTCCTTCGGCAAATATCCTGTCGCCGCTTTCGTTTGTGGTAAACTCCATCGCTAAATCATCTGAAAGATGATTTGCCTGCTTCCAGTCCTCCAGCAACAAAATGTCACCAAGGAGAAAATAATTAACAAGATCGTTTAATACTTCCGTAAACCTATATATCATCCATTATGCCTCCCTTACAATCCTGTCCGTTGCCAGCCGTCCAGCCGCTCCTGCACCGCGTCAATCATCCAACCCTCGCCCACGCGCTTCATGAGAAAGCGGCGGTCAAAGCTGGTATTTTTCTCTCTGGTGTAGATGTAGAGCTTGTTCTTAGTGATCTGTTCCGCGTCAAGGAATTCTTCCCCGTTGTAGGTGCCCTGGGCGCTGTATGAGAGGGCCAGAGGCCGGTAGCCCAGACGGGGCTTTTCGCTCACATACTTCTCCCAGATCGCCAGCAGGCGGGGCACAGCCTCGGCATCTTCAAACCCAACCTGCTCCATGTACTGCTCCCATTCTGTCATTTCGGCAAAGAAAGCGGACAACACATTGCGGCATTCCGACGCTGCCTGCTCATCCAGCTGGACGGGCTTTTTGGCCTTTTCCCGCTGGAGCTGGGAGAAGTGTT
>ERZ779852.2607-NODE-2607-length-14403-cov-73.958601_pt1 | contig 14403 bp, 8 predicted proteins | sample MGYA00511559_ERZ779852 | MGnify/ENA primary metagenome ERZ779852 (study PRJEB29588, sample SAMEA2157977) | human gut metagenome | biome: human gut; feature: human-associated habitat; material: faeces | place: Denmark | collected 2008/2010 ...
ATATCCAGGATGCTCCACGCTTCGGCTACCGTGGATTCCATCTTGATCCATGCCGCCATTTCATTTCTGTCGAGAATGTGAAGAAGCAACTGGACCTGATGTCTATGTTCAAGGTGAACACCATGCACTTCCATCTGACGGAAGACCAGGGTTGGCGTATCGAAATCAAGAAATATCCTAAACTTACTTCTGTGGGCAGTATCCGTACCGAGGGCGATGGCTCTCTTTATGGCGGTTTCTATACCCAGAAGCAGATTAAGGAAATAGTGGATTATGCTGCCAAGCGCTATATTACCGTGATTCCGGAAATCGACCTTCCTGGTCACATGATGGCAGCTATCTCTGCTTATCCTTATCTTTCATGCAAAGGTGAGCAGTGGTCGGTGAGAACAGTTTGGGGGGTAGAGGATATCGTGATGTGTCCGGGCAAGGAAGATATGTTCCGCTTCCTGGATGACATCTTTAGTGAGATTGTTCCTCTCTTCCCAGGTAAGTACTTCCATATCGGTGGCGACGAGTGTCCGAAGACCAGTTGGAAAAACTGCCCTGCCTGTCAGAAGCGTATTCAGACTGAGGGCTTGCAGGCAGAAGGAAAGCATTCGGCTGAGGAAAGACTGCAGAGCTACGTTATCAAACGCATAGAGAAAATGCTGGAGAAGCGTGGCAGAAAGATTATCGGATGGGACGAGATTCTGGAAGGCGGATTGAGTGAGAATGCTACCGTGATGTCATGGCGTGGAACGGAAGGAGGTATCGAGGCTGCCATGCAGAAGCATGATGTCATCATGACGCCAGGCAGCGAAGGTATGTATCTCGACTGGTATCAGGGCGACAGCAAGGTGGAGCCTGTAACCATTCCTAGTCCTCCTAGATATCTGGCTTCTACCTATAATTATAATCCGGTACCTGATACCATCAAGGCGTTGGGACTGGCTCATCATATCTTGGGCGTTCAGTGTAACAACTGGTCGGAATATATGTATTCCAATGCCAAGATGGAGTATATGATGTATCCTCGTGCCATTGCTCTCTCTGAGATTGCATGGTCGCCAGTGAGCAGGAAAAACTTCAAGGATTTCTGCCGCCGACTGGATGCAAACTGTGTTCGTCTGGACGAGCGTCATATCCGTTATCATATCCCATTGCCTGAGCAGCCTTTCGGGTCTTGCGATAAGGTAGTTATTACTGGGGATACTGCGGTAACCTTTACCACCTCGCGTCCTATGAAGATGGTTTATACATTGGATGGAAGTACACCAACTCCTTCTTCTGCGGCTTATGCAGAGCCTATCAGGGTGAGTGGAAACACCATCATCAAGATAGCAACCATATTGCCTTCAGGCAAGATGAGCCGTATCAGAACCATTGATGTTGAGAAGCAGACTTATGCTCCTGCTGTTAAGGTGGAGGGCGCAAAACCTGGGTTGCAGATGAAGCGCATTAAGGGCAACTATCTGAAGGTTGACCAGCTGGAATGGGCTGATGCTGCCTGGGAGTGTGCAAACATCGAGGGCTTGGAGCAGATGAAGATTCTGCAGAAGGATGATGCTGCTACCTTGCGCGGTGCCAATAATTATGCTGCCATCGCTGAGGGCTACATCAATATTCCGGAGGATGGTGTCTATTATCTCTCTTCCCGTCTGGAGCAGGTTTGGATTGATAACAAACTCATGATCAGCAACGAGGGGGATGTGAAGGCTGGTACCAATCATGATACTTCTGTAGCATTGGCTAAGGGATTGCATCCTTTCAAGGTGGTTTTCCTCAGCAATATCGTTGGCGGCTGGCCTTCATGGTGGAGCAGTCTCGGCATTGAAATGCGCAAGGACAGCGAACAGAAGTTTACACCAGTAGATAACTCTATGTTTTTCAGAAAATAAAAAACAGATATGAGCATCAGAAATATGGCAAATGTATCGCTTTGCCTCGCCTTGCTGTGAACTTCCTAAGGACTGGAAGGGCAAGGATGTCTATTTCCATGTAGGTTCGACTACCAGCAACCTGACCCTTTGGGTGAACGGCAAGTATGTGGGATATAGTGAAGACGGCAAGGCTGATGTGATTGTTGCCTTGTGCGATAAGGATGGCAAGCAAATAGCATCGGCTACCGGAACTCAGGGTGTAATCAAAGTACCGAAGGTGAAGGCTTGGACTGCTGAGACACCTTTTTATATAAGGTATACATCTCTCTGAAGAATAAGCCGGGGGTAGCGGAGGTGATTCCGCAGAAGGTGGGCTTCCGCAATGTGGAAATCAAGAACGCCCAGTTGCTGGTGAACGCAAGCCTGTACTGATTAAGGGTGTCAACCGGCATGAGTGGAGGTGGAGGAAACTAACTCTTATGTGAAGGTCAGCGCACTGAGAATGTCTGTTAGCATATGGTGTTGACAGCTCTCTTCGATATGCCTGAAGGGAAAGCTCAGCTATGACATCAGTGCTGCGGGCGAGGTGAATGTTACCCAGAAGATGACTACCGACAAGGAGGTTCAGGTTGCCGATCTGTTCAGATTCGGTCTGCAGTTGCAGATGCCTGCTACTTTCTCTAAGCTCGAGTATTATGGTAGAGGTCCTGAAGAGAACTACGTAGATCGTCATTCTTCTGCTTTTATCGGCAAGTACGAGTCTGACGTGAAGGATGAATATTATCCATATATCCGTCCGCAGGAGAGTGGTAACCATACCGATATCCGCTATTTCTCTATCTTTAATCCAACCACCGGCAAGGGGATTATCTTCGAGGGGTATGAACCTATGGAGTGCAGTGCCATCCCTTATCTGGTAGCGGATTTGGATTCTGGTATCGAGAAGACGCATGCATGGGGACAACACAATGGTGATCTGGTGGATAAGGGACTTGTGCAGTTGCATATCCAGAAATGGCAGTATCCATTGGGCTGCATCGACAGTTAGATGACCAAGCCTATGGAGAAGTATCGTCTCCATTATGCTGATTGTGAATTTACATTCAAAATAAAATTTCCGTTATAAAACTCAGATATATGCGGAAATACGGGTATAAGATTAAGTTTAAATAATAAAGTGACCCTAGTTTTAGGGTTGAGAGATTGTTTTTAGGTTTGCCGCTTGAGGGGTCTTTGGGGCCTTTCAGGCGGTTTTTTATTGTTTGTTTCAAAATGAAACGAATAATGTGTAATTTGCTTTCATTTTGTTCTGTATTTTAAAAAGAACTACACAAAATAATAATTAAATGAAAATATTAACATCAAAAAGTAAGTGGTATTGTGGAATATTAAGCAAAATGTCGTACCTTTGCAACAGAAAACAAACAAAATGTAAATTAATTAATAGGAGAGATTAACATGAAGAAGATTGAAGCAATCATCCGTAAGACTAAGTTTGAGGATGTAAAAGAAGCTTTGCTTGCCGCCGACATCGAGTGGTTCTCTTACTACGATGTAAGAGGAGAGGGCAAGATGAGACAGGCTCGAATCTACCGTGGTGTCATGTATGATACCAGCAGTATCGAGCGAGTGTTGCTGAATGTTGTCGTGCGCGACAAGAATGTAGAGAAAACGATTAATGCCATCCAGGAGGCTGCCCGTACAGGCGAGATTGGTGATGGTCGAATCTTTGTAATTCCTGTCGAGGATACCGTAAGAATCCGTACAGGTGAAAGAGGCGACATCGCTCTCTATAATGCTGAGCAGGAGAAATAGTGATTAGTGTTTTATGTTTAGTGCTTAATGTTTACTTAGAGGGGTAGCATAAGCACGGCTTTGATGGCTAATATTAAACGTTTTCTTAAAATTTTATGAATCTTGTGTAGTGAGGGCGCATGCCAATTAAACATTAAACACTACACACTAAACAGTAAAAAGATTATGAGTGTACAGGATTTAGGAATTTCAGTAGATACCGTATGGATGCTCTTAGCAGCCATGTTGGTCTTTTTCATGCAGCCGGGATTTGCCCTCTGCGAGGCGGGCTTTACCCGTAGTAAAAATACAGCGAACATCTTGTTTAAGAACTTTGTCGATTTTATGATCGGTTCCGTTCTCTTCTGGTTCGTAGGTTTCGGATTTATGTTTGGTAGCGATGGCGCCGGTTTCATCGGTATGCCTAACTTCGGGGATTTGTCTTTCTATACAAATGCAGCCGGTCTTCCTACTGAAGGCTTCCTAATGTTTGAAACCGTATTCTGCGCTACTAGTGCTACCATCGTTTCAGGTGCTATGGCAGAACGTACCAAGTTCTCCATGTACTGCGTTTACTCATTCTTCATTTCATTGATTATCTATCCTGTAGAGGGTCACTGGACATGGGGTGGCGGTTGGCTTTGCAACAGCGAGGCAGGTTCGTTCATGATGAACACCTTCGGTGCAGCCTTCCATGATTTCGCAGGTTCTGCCATCGTACATAGTGTTGGTGGTGTACTTGCCTTGGTTGGTGCTATCTGCTTAGGTCCTCGTCTGGGTAAGTATCGCAACGGCAAGAGTACGGCTATCCCTGGTCACAACCTCATGGCTGCTGCCCTGGGCGTATTCATCCTCTGGTTCGGCTGGTTCGGTTTCAACCCTGGTTCTCAGCTTGCTGCTTCTGGTGAGGTTAACCGTGTTGCTATCAGTCACGTATTCCTGACAACCAACTTGGCTGCCGTTTGTGGTGGTCTCGGTACTATGTTCACCTCTTGGATTAAGTATGGCAAACCTTCGTTCTCATTGACATTGAACGGTATTCTGGCTGGTTTGGTAGCTATCACCGCTGGTTGCGACTTGGTTAGTCCATTGGGTTCTGCCATCATCGGTCTCTTGGCAGGTATCATCTTGGTATTCTCTATCGAGTTCATTGATACCAAGCTTCATATTGATGATCCTGTTGGTGCAAGTTCAGTTCATGGTGTATGCGGTATCTTCGGTACTTTGATGACTGGTCTCTTCGCCCTTGATGGTGGCGCCTTCTATGGTGGTGGCTTCGGATTCTTCGGTGCTCAGTGCTTCGGTATCCTCTGCATCGACCTTTGGGCAGCCGTAACAGGTATCATCCTCTTCTGGGGTATCAAGAAGATTGCTGGTCTCCGTGTTGATAAGCGAATCGAGGAAGAAGGTCTCGATATCTACGAGCATGGTGAGAGTTGCTACAACTAAAGATGCTTTCATATAACGAGCGAGAGAGATTTTTCAGCAGAAGTTTTGGAGAGCAGAGTTTTATTAATGCCATTGAATAATGTACGCTGCATCTCAACAATATAAATAAATCGCAATTTATTTTGTGTTGTCTTCGATTTGCAGTACCTTTGCTGCCGAAACTTTAAAAAACAAAGAAGTATCACATTAAAAAGAGAGAATATGAAGAAGATTTTTGATATAAAGAAAATGGGTGCCCTTGCACTTGGTTTGGTTGCTTTTGCTCCTGCAGCTTCTGCTCAGGATAAGGTTGAAACTACCATCGCTGCAGATGTTGTAAACCAGTATTACTGGCGTGGTCAGTCACTGGGAGAAGTCTCTCTGCAGCCAACACTCGGTATTGGTTACAAGGGCTTGTCTCTGACAGCTTGGGGAAGTGTAGGTATCTCTCAGCCAGAGGATACTAAGGAGTTTGATCTTACCTTGGCTTATGAAACCGGTGGTTTCCATATCGGTGTAACCGATTACTGGTTCAACTCTCCTAACGAGAAGTATTTCGCCTATAAGGCACATGAAACTTCTCATGTTTTTGAGGCAAATGTAGGTTATGACTTTGGTCCAGTTGCCTTGAACTGGTACACCAACTTTGCAGGCAATGATGGATTAAATAAGGATGGTGACCGTGCTTATTCTTCATATGTTGAGGCTACAGCCCCATTCAAGTTGGGCGGTTGTGATTGGGCAGCAAGTATAGGCGCAGTTCCATTTGCAACATCTTTCTATGGTGATGCCAATGGTTTTGCAGTTACCAATGTTTCACTGAAAGCTACCAAGGATTTGAAGATTACAGATTCTTTCTCTGTTCCAGTCTTCGCTCAGGTAGCTGCTAACCCTAGCACCGAAAAAGCTTACCTGGTAGTAGGTTTTACCTTGCAGCCATAATAGGCTCTTAGGTTTTTCGATATATTCTTACGTTGGTAGGTTTAAGTTTTTATTTTAAATGCCGATAGTTCCGTCAAAGAGCTATCGGCATTTCTTTGTATGATATGGGGGTAAGAAACTGTGTATAATGCCCTGGATGCTTTGTTGCATATCTATGAGCGTATAATATGCCCTGGATACGCTTTGTTTATCTTAAAAATGATTGTATTTTACAGATTGTAATTAAATAGTATTTTTTCTTTTCAGTTTATCATATATTTTAATCTAATATGCGTTAATATGTTATTATTATGATAAAGTAAAGACAAAATGCTACTATTCTTTTCTCTATTCTAACAAAAAGTTGTAATTTTGCACCCGAAACATAGCAAAAAGTAATTTTAAACTTTGCTTTTGCTTGGTTTGCTCCTAAAAGAATAGATTGGACATGCCAAGGTGAATAAGAGAGAACAAGAGTTAAAAATAACCGTAAAAGAAAGGAAAAGATTTATGTGTGGAATCGTATCTATCTTCAATATTCAGGAGCAGACTCCTGAATTGCGACAGCAAGCGCTTCGTATGAGCCAGAAGATTCGCCATCGCGGACCAGACTGGAGTGGAATCTACTGTGGTGGTTCAGCTATCCTGGCACATGAGCGTCTGAGTATTGTAGACCCTGAAAGTGGTCGCCAACCTTTGTTTGCACCAGACAAAAAACAGGTGCTTGCCGTAAACGGTGAGATTTATAATCATCAGGACATCCGTGCTCGTTTTGCCGGCAAATACCAGTATCAGACCGGTTCCGACTGTGAGGTGATTCTTTCTCTCTATCGTGAGATGCGAGCAGATTCCGACTTTGATTCCTTAATATATAAAGGTGAGGATGCGCTCCACGCCCGTATCTCCAAGATGCTTGAAGAGCTGAACGGTATCTTTGCCTTCGCCCTTTACGATGCCGAACGTGATGAGTTTCTCATCGCCCGCGACCCTATCGGTGTTATTCCTCTTTATATTGGTTATGATAAGGATGGAAAAGTGCTGGTGGCAAGCGAGTTGAAGGCTCTGGAAGGTCAGTGCGACCACTACGAGCCATTCCTCCCGGGCCATTATTATTATAGCAAGAACCCTGGCATGAAGCGTTACTATACACGCGATTGGTTTGAGTATGCTGCCATGCAGAAAAAATATCAGATTGATGATGCCAAGAAGGCTGAAGAACAGCTGAAGGATGCTGAACCTCAGGAGAAAGCTGCGGTAAAGGAAATCCATGATGCTCTCGAAGCTTCTGTCAAACGCCAGTTGATGAGCGATGTACCTTACGGTGTCCTTCTCAGTGGTGGTCTTGATTCTTCTGTCATCTCTGCTGTAGCTGAGAAGTATTCTTCTACCCGTGTAGAGAATGGGGGAGAGACCAAGGCATATTGGCCACGTCTGCACTCCTTCGCTGTTGGTTTGAAGGGTGCGCCTGATTTGGCAAAGGCACGTTTGGTTGCCGAACACATCGGAACTGTGCATCACGAAATCAACTATACCATTCAGGAAGGTCTGGATGCTATCCGTGATGTCATCTATTTCATCGAGACCTATGATGTTACCACTGTGCGTGCATCTACCCCGATGTATCTTTTAGCGAGAGTCATCCGAAGCATGGGTATCAAGATGGTGCTTTCGGGCGAGGGTGCCGACGAGGTATTCGGAGGTTATCTCTACTTCCATAAAGCACCGGATGCCAAGGCATTCCATGAGGAAACCGTACGAAAGTTGGGTAAACTCTATCTCTACGATTGTCTGAGAGCCAACAAGAGTTTGGCTGCATGGGGCATCGAGGGCCGTGTGCCTTTCCTCGACAAGGAGTTCCTGGATGTAGCGATGGGTATGAACCCGGTTTTGAAGATGTGTCCGGATAAGACCATCGAGAAAAAGGTGGTTCGTGAGGCATTTGCCGATTTGCTTCCAGAAGAAGTGGCATGGCGACAGAAGGAACAGTTCTCCGATGGTGTGGGCTATTCATGGATTGATACCCTGAAGCAGATTACCGCATCTGCCGTCAGCGATGAGCAGATGGCGCATGCTGCTGAGCGATTCCCTATCAACCCTCCACAGAATAAGGAGGAGTATTATTATCGTTCTATCTTCGCCGAGCATTTCCCAAGCGACAGCGCTGCCAAGAGCGTACCTAGTGTGCCTAGCGTAGCATGTTCTACAGCCGAAGCCCTTGCCTGGGATGCCTCATTCAAGAACCAGAACGACCCTAGCGGCAGAGCCGTGGCGGGAGTTCACGAACAGGCGTATAAATAAGTGAAGAGTGGAGAGTGGAGAGTGAAGAATCACTTTGTACTTCATATTTAAGTAAGAAAAATAGTTAGAAATAACCGATATAAAACGAACAAGAAATGGAAAAAGGATTGTACAGTTCAGCCTATGAGCACGATGCGTGTGGCGTAGGTATGGTGGTGAATATCCACGGTAACAAGAGTCATGAGCTGGTCGATAACGCCTTGAAGGTACTCGAGAACATGCGTCATCGTGGTGCAGAGGGTGCCGATAACAAGACGGGTGATGGTGCCGGTATCATGCTCCAGATTCCACATGAGTTTATTCTTCTTCAGGGTATCCCAGTGCCAGAAAAAGGTAAATATGGTACGGGTCTCGTCTTCTTGCCTAAGGATGAGAAGAAACAGCAGGATATTCTCTCTATCATGATTGAGGAAATTGAACGCGAGGGATTGCAGCTGATGCATCTCCGCAATGTGCCTACTAACCCTGATTGTTTGGGTGAGGCTGCTTTGAGTAACGAACCAGCTATCAAACAGGTGTTTATCACAGGTGTTACAGATGATAAGGTGCCTGTCTTTGAGCGCACCCTCTATCTTATTCGTAAACGTATTGAGAAACGTGTCAGTGATCCTGATTTCTTTATTTGTTCGTTGTCTAATTCGAACATCGTATATAAGGGTATGTTGAGCAGCCTCCAGTTGCGCCAATATTATCCTGACTTGACCAATAATTATTTCACAAGCGGTCTGGCTCTGGTTCACTCCCGCTTCTCTACCAACACCTTCCCAACATGGAGTCTGGCTCAGCCATTCCGTCTCCTTGCCCACAATGGTGAGATTAACACCATCCGTGGTAACCGTGCCTGGATGAAGGCTCGTGAGAGTGTGTTGAGCAGCGAGGCTTTGGGCGATATCCGTGAGATTTCTCCTATCGTCCAGCCTGATATGAGTGACTCTGCCAGCCTCGACAATGTATTTGAGTTCTTCGTGATGAGCGGCCTGTCATTGCCTCATGCCATGGCTGTGATGGTGCCTGAGAGCTTCAACGACAAGAACCCTATCTCTGAGGATCTGAAGGCATTCTATGAGTACCACTCTATCCTGATGGAGCCATGGGATGGTCCTGCCGCCCTGCTCTTCAGCGATGGCCGTTATGCCGGTGGTATGCTCGATAGAAATGGTCTGCGCCCTGCACGCTATACCATCACCAAGAACGATATGATGGTAGTCGCATCTGAGGTAGGTGTGATGGATTTCGATCCTACTGAGATTGCCGAGAAGGGTCGTCTGCAGCCTGGTAAAATTCTCCTCATCGATACACAGGAGGGTAAGATCTACTACGATGGTGAAATCAAGGAGCGCCTGGCTGCCCAGCATCCATATCGCCAGTGGTTGAACACCAACCGTATTGAACTGGAGAAACTTCGCAGTGGTCGTAAGGTGGAAAATGGTGTGGACAACCTCACTCGCAAGGAATTGGAATTCGGTTTTGGCGAGGAAGATATTGACGGTACTATCATCCCAATGGCTACCAAGGGTCAGGAACCTACTGCTTCTATGGGTAATGATACTCCGCTTGCTGTGCTTTCCGACCAGCCACAGATTTTCTTCAACTACTTCCGTCAGCAGTTTGCTCAGGTTACCAACCCTGCTATCGATTCTATCCGTGAGAACCTCGTGATGAGTCTTACCGAGTATATCGGCCGTGTAGGTTCCGGCATTCTGAACCCAGACGAGAGCAACTGCAAGATGGTTCGTCTGCCACATCCTATCCTGACCAATACCCAGCTGGATATCCTTCAGAATATCCGCTACAAGGGATTTAATACAGTAAAACTCCACATGCTCTTCGAAACCGCCAAGGGCGAAGAAGGACTGCACGAGGCTTTGGATGAACTCTGCAAGCAGGCTGCCCAGAGCGTGGATGATGGCTACAACTACATTATCTTGAGCGACCGTGGCGTGGATGAAACTCATGCCGCCATTCCATCTCTGCTTGCCGTGAGTGCCGTACATCATTATCTGATTGATGCCGGCAAGCGTGTGCAGACAGCCCTCATCGTAGAGAGCGGTGAGATTCGTGAGGTAATGCATGCAGCCCTCCTGTTGGGTTACGGTGCATCAGCCCTCTGTCCATACTTGACATACGCCATCCTCGACGACCTTGTAAAGAAGGGAAAGATTCAGGAGGATTACCATACAGCCGAGCAGAACTACATCAAGGCTGTGAAGAAGGGCTTGTTCAAGATTATGGCTAAGATGGGTATCTCTACCATCCGAAGCTATCGTGGTGCCAAGATCTTCGAGAGCATCGGTTTGAGCGAGAGCCTTCTGAAGAGCTACTTCGGAACAGAGGTGAGCACTATCGGCGGTATCGGACTCGAGACCATCGCCCGTGATGCCATCCGCCTGCACGACAAGGCATTCGAGACCAAGAAGCTCGAGTTCCTGCCAAGTATGGGACAGTTCCACTACCGCAAGGACGGTATCAAGCACGCTTGGAACCCAGAGACCATCGCCACCCTGCAGCTCGCAACCCGCAAGGGCGATTATGATCTCTTCAAGAAATATACACATCTCGTTGACGATAAGCAGGAGCCTATCTTCATCCGCGACTTCTTCAGCTTCCGCAAGAATCCTATCTCTATAGATAAGGTGGAGCCGGTAGAGGAAATCGTGAAGCACTTCGTTACCGGTGCGATGAGTTTCGGTGCCCTCTCCAAAGAGGCTCACGAGGCAATGGCACTCGCCATGAACGCCCTCGGTGCCCGAAGCAATACCGGTGAAGGTGGTGAGGATAACGAGCGATTCCATTCTACACAGGATGGCATCAGCCTCTCAAGCAAGACCAAGCAGGTGGCTTCCGGTCGATTCGGTGTGACTACTGAATATTTGGTAAATGCAGAGGAAATCCAGATCAAGGTGGCACAGGGTGCTAAACCGGGTGAGGGTGGTCAGTTGCCTGGCTTCAAGGTTAACGAGGTCATTGCCAAGACCCGTCACTCTATTCCTGGCATCAGCTTGATTTCTCCTCCACCTCATCACGATATCTACAGTATCGAGGATTTGGCTCAGCTCATCTTCGACCTCAAGAACGTAAACCCTAAGGCGGCTATCTCTGTGAAGTTGGTTGCTGAGAGTGGTGTGGGTACCATCGCTGCCGGTGTGGCTAAGGCAAAGGCCGACCTCATCGTTATCTCTGGTGCTGAGGGTGGTACAGGTGCCAGCCCTGCATCAAGTATGCGTTTCGCTGGTATCTCTCCTGAAATCGGACTTTCTGAAACCCAGCAGACACTGGTGAAAAACGGTCTTCGCGGACAGGTTCGTCTGCAGGTAGATGGTCAGTTGAAGAGTGGTCGTGACATCATCCTGATGGCTTTGCTCGGTGCTGAGGAATTCAGTTTCGGTACGGCAGCCCTCATCGTTTTGGGTTGTGTCATGATGCGTAAGTGTAACTTGAATACCTGTCCTATGGGTGTTGCCACACAGGATCCTAAGCTCCGTGCGCACTTCCGTGGCAGCTACAAGTATCTTATCAACTACTTCCGCTTCCTCGCTGAGGAGGTTCGTGAATATCTGGCAGAGATGGGTTACACCTCATTGAACGATATCATCGGTCATACCGAGCTCATCGTCCGCAAGAAGGATGAGGAGATTGTTCCTACCGAGGGTTCGGATGCCGTAGAGCCAGAGGTGGCCAAGAGCATCAAGGAGAAGGCCGACTTGCTCGATTTCTCTCGTCTCTTGCATCGTGAGACAGGTCATTGCTCGCTCTATCATACTACCGAGCAGATTCATGACCTCGACAATGTACTCGACCAGCAGTTGATTCGTGGTGCACAGCGTGCCATCGAGAATCAGGAAGAAGTGAACCTCGATTTTGCCATCAAGAATACCGATCGTGCTGCCGGTGTGATGCTGAGCGGTATGATTGCCGAGAAATATGGTGAGGCTGGTCTTCCAGACAAGACCGTGAACGTGAAGTTCAAGGGTTCTGCAGGTCAGAGCTTCGGTGCCTTCCTGGTTAAGGGAGTGGATTTCAAACTCGAAGGTGAGACCAATGACTATTTCGCCAAGGGACTTTCAGGAGGTCGTGTTTCCATCCTTCCTCCTATCCGCAGCAACTTCTCTGCTGAGGATAACATCATCGCCGGTAACACCGGATTGTATGGTGCTACAAGCGGTGAGTTGTATATCAATGGTAAGGTAGGTGAACGCTTCGGTGTTCGTAACTCCGGTGCCATCGCCGTGATTGAGGGCGCTGGCGACCACTGCTGCGAGTATATGACGGGCGGTAGAGTAGTAGTGCTCGGTGAAACTGGCCGTAACTTTGCCGCTGGTATGAGTGGTGGTGTTGCCTACGTATGGGATAAGAACCACAACTTCGATTACTTCTGTAACATGGATATGGTGGAGATTAATCTCGTGGAGGACAGCACCTATCGCAAGGAGTTGCACGAGCTGATCCGTCAGCATTATCTCTACACCGGCAGTAAGCTTGCCCGTACCATGCTCGACGACTGGAACCACTACGTAGAGGATTTCATCCAGGTAGTGCCAATCGAGTACAAGCGAGTTCTCCAGGAGGAGCAGGTAAAGAAGTTGCAGCAGAAGATTGCGGATATGCAGCGAGATTACTAATTTTAAAATTAGAAAAAAGATGGGAAATCCAAAAGCATTTTTGACTATACCTCGCAAGGAAGCAGGTTATAGACCAATTCACGATAGAATCCTCGACTTCAGCGAGGTAGAACAGACATTGAATAGCAACGACCGCCGACAGCAGGCTTCACGTTGCATGGATTGTGGTGTGCCTTTCTGTCACTGGGCTTGTCCGCTGGGCAATAAGGCACCGGAGTGGAATGATGCCCTCTACAAGGGCGACTGGGAGCAGGCTTACCGTCTCCTCAATTCCACCAACGACTTTCCGGAGTTCACAGGACGCATCTGTCCTGCACTTTGTGAGAAGGCGTGTGTATTGAATCTCATGGATCATGAGCCAACCACCAACCGTGAGGATGAGTGTGCCATCGTGGAGCACGCCTTCTCTGAGGATTATGTACATGTTGAGATTCCTGAGCGTAATGGCAAGGCGGTGGCTGTCATCGGTGCCGGTCCTGCGGGATTGGTAGCTGCCAACCAGTTGAACCATAAGGGCTATAAGGTAACTGTATTCGAGGCACGTGAGAATGCCGGTGGTCTGTTGCGTTATGGTATTCCAAACTTCAAGCTCAACAAGAGCATCATCGACCGCCGTCTCCGTCTTCTCGAAGAGGAGGGTATTGAATTCAGATACAACCAGCATATTGACGTTACCAAGTTGCCGGAAGGCTTCGATGCCTACGTGGTATCTACCGGTACACCAACTGCCCGCGACCTGAAGATTCCTGGAAGAAAGCTGAAGGGTGTTTATTTTGCCCTGGAACTTCTTTCTCAGCAGAACCGTATCCTCGCCGGTATGGAGTTCTCTAAGGACGAACTGGTTACCTGCAAGGGCAAGGATGTGCTGGTAATCGGTGGTGGTGATACTGGTTCCGACTGTATCGGTACCGCACATCGTCAGGGTTGCAAGAGCGTAACCCAGATTGAAATCATGCCTAAGCCAGTGGAAGGCCCAGAGGATCCTAAGAATCCTTGGCCAAACTGGCCTCGCACCCTGAAGACAACTTCCAGTCATGAGGAAGGATGCACCCGTCGCTGGAACATCAACTCTCTGGAGTTCCTGGGAAAAAACGGCAAACTGACAGGTGTGAAGGTTCAGCCTATCGACTGGAAACCAAACCCAGAGGGTGGTCGCCCGTTGATGGTAGAGGCTGGCGAACCGGAGATTATCAAGGCAGAGGCCGTATTTCTGGCCATGGGCTTCCTGAAGCCACAGCAGCCTGAATTTGCTGAGAATGTATTCGTGGCTGGCGATGCAGCAAGCGGTGCCTCTCTGGTAGTACGCGCCATGGCAAGCGGCAGAAAGATTGCTGCCCAGGTAGATAAGTTCCTGAACAAATAAATCGGTTATTTTTAACTATAAGTGTAGGGAGGTTGACCTCAGTGATGAGGTTTTCCTCCCTTTTTTCTTGTATGCTCGGCATGAGCTTATTCTAATGGGTGCAAGTCCCTAACAAGCC
>ERZ779852.2627-NODE-2627-length-14316-cov-5.919290_pt1 | contig 14316 bp, 8 predicted proteins | sample MGYA00511559_ERZ779852 | MGnify/ENA primary metagenome ERZ779852 (study PRJEB29588, sample SAMEA2157977) | human gut metagenome | biome: human gut; feature: human-associated habitat; material: faeces | place: Denmark | collected 2008/2010 ...
GGGTGGCGGATGCGGTCTTAAAGTCTCCTCGCGAAGTCCGGTAGTTGGGCCGCGGGGCGCGCTGCTGAGGCATTGCGCGAGACATCTCGGGTGCGGAGGGCTGCTCCTGCTGTGGCCTCGGCTCGGGTATGTATACCTGTCCGCGCATCAGCGTGGACACTGCCTTGGCATTGAGGTTGGCCAGCATGCGTTCAAACATGTGGAAGGACTCTACTTTATAGATTACCAACGGATCTTTCTGCTCATAGGATGCGTTGCGCACGCTTTGACGCAGGTCATCGAGTTCGCGTAGATGTTCTTTCCATAATTCGTCTATAGTGAGCAGCAGCAGCTTCTTCTGCCATTCCTTGACAAGCGATGCCCCATCGGTGCGATTGGCTTCCTCGATGTCAAAGAGTATGCGGAAAATGCGTTTTCCGTCGGTAATTGGTATAGCGCGTATACCGGTTTGTCCTTCTTCGACGGAGGCTTTGACGACGGGCATAACGATTTCGCGTATGCGCTGGCTCTTGCGATCGAGTGTCTCGATGGCTGCGGCATGCAGGCGTTCGATGCGGTCTTCCTTCTCGAGGTTGGCGTATTCCTCGGCTGTAAACGGTGGCTCGATGGTGAGTACGCGCATCAGCTCGACGGTGAGGTCATCGAAGTCAGCGGCCTGCTCGTAATTGCTGACCAAATTTTCGATGGCATCATAGATCATGTTTGAAATGTCTATGCCTATGCGTTCGCCTACGAGGGCGTGGTGGCGTCGTGTGTATATGTACGTACGCTGCTTGTTCATTACGTCATCGTATTCGAGCAGGTGCTTACGTATACCGAAGTTGTTTTCCTCGACGCGTTTCTGGGCTTTTTCGATGCTGTTATTGATCATTTTGTGTTCGAGCATCTCGCCTTCCTTGAATCCGAAAGTGTCAAGGAGTTTCATGATTCGGTCGTTGGCATATACACGCATCAATTGATCCTCAAAGGATACGTAGAACACCGAAGTTCCGGGGTCGCCCTGACGACCGGCACGACCGCGTAGCTGACGGTCGACACGGCGGCTTTCGTGGCGTTCGGTGCCTATGATGGCGAGACCTCCGGCGGCTTTAACCTCGGGGGTCAGCTTGATGTCGGTACCGCGGCCTGCCATGTTTGTTGCTATGGTAACGGTGCCTTTTCGACCTGCCTGAGCCACAATCTCGGCTTCTTTCTGGTGAAGTTTGGCGTTGAGCACGTTGTGTGGTATGCGCCGCATTTGTAGCATACGGGACAGCAACTCGGATATTTCGACGGAAGTTGTGCCCACGAGTACCGGACGCCCTTCGCCGACAAGGCGGACAATTTCGTCGATGACAGCGGCGTATTTTTCGCGTTTGGTGCGGTATACGCGGTCGTTCATGTCGATACGAGCCACAGGCTTGTTGGTGGGGATGGTGACTACATCCAGCTTATATATATCCCAGAACTCACCGGCCTCTGTCTCGGCCGTACCGGTCATGCCGGCGAGTTTGTAGTACATGCGGAAGTAGTTTTGCAGGGTAATGGTGGCGAAAGTCTGCGTGGCTGCCTCGACCTTGACGCCCTCCTTGGCTTCGATGGCCTGATGCAGGCCGTCCGAGTAGCGTCGGCCTTCCATGATACGGCCTGTCTGCTCGTCCACGATTTTGATTTTCCCGTCATCGATGACGTACTCAACATCTTTCTCGAAGAGGGTGTATGCTTTGAGCAACTGGGTGACAGTGTGTACGCGCTCGGCCTTGACGGCGTAGTCTTGCATGAGTGTATCCTTGCGTTCGGCGCGTTCTTCCGGGTTGGTGATGTGTTCCAAATCGGAGAGCTGGGCTGTGATGTCCGGCAGCACAAAGAATTGCGGGTCGGAGATGCCACGTGTCAGTTCGTCGATGCCCTTGTCGGTGAGTTCGACCGAGCGGTTTTTCTCATCGATGACAAAGTAGAGCGGATCGGTGACGATGGGCATTTCGCGGGCGTTATCTTGCAGGTAGTGAGCCTCGGTCTCCAAGAGGATGTTTTTCATGCCTTCGGTGGAGAGGAATTTGATAAGTGCACCGTTCTTGGGCAGGCCCTTGAATGCACGGAACAGCAGCAGTGCCCCTTCTTTGCGGGTATCCTTGTCTTCAGATACGAGTTTTGCCTTGGCTTCGGCAAGTATCTGCGTAACAAGACGCTGCTGCGCTTGCACTACATTCTTGACGTTTTGCTTAAATTCATCGAAGTATTGGTCATCGCCTTTGGGCACCGGGCCGGAGATAATCAGAGGTGTGCGGGCATCGTCGATGAGCACGCTGTCGACCTCATCGACTATAGCGTAGTAGTGTTTGCGCTGTACCATGTCCTCGGGATCCATGGCCATGTTGTCGCGCAAGTAGTCAAAGCCGAATTCGTTGTTGGTACCGAAAGTGATGTCGCAGTTGTATGCGGCGCGGCGCTCGGGGGTATTGGGCTCGTGCTTGTCTATGCAGTCTACGGTCGAGCCGTGGAACATGTACAGGGGGCCCATCCATTCGGAGTCACGTTTGGAGAGATAATCGTTGACGGTGACCACGTGCACGCCGCGACGCGAGAGGCTGCGCAGGAATACGGGGAGCGTGGCCACGAGGGTTTTGCCTTCGCCGGTGGCCATTTCGGCAATTTTTCCTTGGTGGAGTACGATGCCGCCCATGAGTTGGACGTCATAGTGCACCATGTCCCAGGTGATTTCGTTGCCGCCGGCCATCCAGTGGTTGTGCCAAATGGCCTTGTCTCCATCGATGGTGACGAAGTCGCGGCCTTGTGCGGCAAGGTCGCGATCGAGCTGGCGAGCGGTGACTACAACATCCGCATTGGCAGCAAAGCGTGCGGCGGTTTCGCGCATGACAGCGAAGACTTCGCACAGGTGTTCATCGAGCTTTTTCTCGAGGGTGTCGAGGATGTTCTTTTCGCGGCGGTCGATTTCGTCCCAAAGATGTTGGCGCTGGTCCACGGGCAACGTCTCGATGGTAGCGCGTGCTTCTTCGATGGCCTTACGATCTTCGGCTGTAGCGCCGTCGATGTCTGCACGCACGGCATCTATGCGTGCTCGCAGCTCATCGTTGGTCAGCGGCTTGAGATCCGGGCCTATGGCGTTGATACGGTCAACAAGCGGCTGCAACAGTTTGCGGTCGCGCGAGGACTTGTCACCGAATATTTTGCTTAGAAAGCCTGTAAATGACATTTGTATAGTGGTGTTAAGATATTATTATTCAGATATATCGTATGTATAGCAGCGCACGTGAGGCACGTGCGCGGCCAAATATTTTGCAAATATAGGGATTTTTGGCGGAATTGTCAGGCAGTCAGTACCGAAAAGCGCTGCGCTCGCCCGGCGTCTATCCGCGTCCGTCGTATCGTTATTTTTGTAGTGACAGGGGCGGACGTCCGGCGCCATTGGGAGACCGTATGCGCAATTGGCGCGTCACGGTAGGCGCTATGCGCCGTGCATCCACGGGGACACCTATGGTCTGTGCCGGAATTTCCGGGGCAAGAATGAATACCGGGGCCGTGGTCAGAGCCGCCACGGCAGCCGTTTGCGGCGTAGTGGTGCCTGCGCGGTTGTAGTCATCTTGGAGCTTCCATCCGGGGATGATTTGGACAAAGACGTCACCGGCATAGGCGATGGTGGTGTTTCGCCGCAGGCCTTGAGGGTCGTCCACAGGCGCTGTCCCGGTGATAATTTGGTCTATGGTATATGCCTGAAGGACGCCGGACATGCGCTGCAGAAAGGCTGCGGCCTGACTACGCATATCGGCTATATCCTTGTTGTTCTGCTTGATGAGGTCGGCATTGAGATACACCCGACCATCGTGATATCCGCTGACCCATTGCCCGGTGCCGTGTACGGCCATGAGATACATATTGAGTAGCGACATGGCCTTGCGCGTCGAGAATGTGCCGTCCGGCAGCCCCCACGTTTCATCATCGGGGCGACGCCATTGGCGAGGCGGAAGTCCGGCCACCAGAATGACCATGCCGCCGTTGTCGGCTGTGTTGCGCTCGGCAGCTTTAAACAGCGAGGCAAGCGCAGCGTCAGCACGCATATAGGCGTCTATGGTCTCATAGCGAGCCTCGGTAGTACGCGTCCCCGGGAATGGTTCGAGTGTACACGACAGGGTCAGCATGTCTGTGGACTGTCTGGTGCCCAGTTTATAGGTGCTGACGTATTGTGTGGCGAGGCGCACGATGTCGGCATTGGCCAGTGGCGTAGTCAGATACCGAGCAAAGCGATCGGGATCGTTGCGCTTGAAGGTGTGACGGAAGGGGTATGTCCTGAGGTGCTCGGGCAGCATCCATGCGGCGTTGCCGGAGGCTTGCATCGGAGTCCAAGACATGGTATCCAAACGCGCCGACAATGGGGCTGTGCGGTTGGACATAGATGCGGACACGGGGAACTCCTTGTAAAAGGTCGAGGTGGCCCAATTGCCGGTGACATCGTTGACAAATACGGCGCTATTGGCACTATGTCCGCCTTGGATGACAGCGCATGCGGCATCGGAGGCTATGGCATATACCATGCCTACGCCGTTGCCGGCTACCTTAACCTCATCGGCGATGGTGGAGACCTGCAAAGCTGCAGGAGACAACGTCATATCCGTATAGTTGCCCATGGTTACGCCATCGTCAAAGACGTTGCGTGTGCGGAGTTTGGCCGCATCGTATACCATGGCGGCCGGTATGCCGTTAGCTGCCGGAGCCGCACCGGTGAGTAACAGCGCTGTCGCCGAGGCGGCATCCAAGCCCGGCCCGAAATCGGCATCGGTGATGACAGCGCCTTGGCGCAACAGGCGATTGAAACCGTCATGCCCGAAGTATGGGGCAAGGTCCTGCAGCGTTTCCATGCGCAGGCCTTCGATAAATACGCCCAACACAAGACGTGGCTGCTTAGCCCCGAGGACAACACTCAGGGCGGTCGACACCATAGTGGCGGCTACAAAGCTTAGCATTCGCGGGCGTTGTGTCATATCTTATTTACGGTTGCTTTTGGGGTGTGACTCTCGTATTTCGTATATATAATCGGTCTTTCGTGAGCGCCGGGGCCACCACCGACGTTGCTTTCGGTCGCGTTGTCGGTTGTGCTCTTCGTACTCGATGATCTGCTGTTTTGTCGCTTTTGCCATCCGGGCATTGCGCCATATCCATACGTAGGTGAGGATGAAGTCGGCGGCTATCCAAGGCCAGAATGCATCATTGGCCGTTTGCGCTATCCAAGGCCATATAAGCAGCATGGCAAGCATAGCCAACAGATGTAACTCCATATATATGAGAGTGACTTTGTCTTGACTTGATTTCCAGACTGATATGGCCGGAATAATGGCGAAGGGGTTTAGCCATAGCAGCAGCCAATTAGGCGATGTGGCGTAATGCTCCGAGCAGAACACCAGGAATGCAATGATAAAGCCTACAACGGCATTTGCGCCGAAGAACAGGCAATAAAACCCACGCATACGGCGCCATTTGACGGCCACAGCACGTGCCACGAATAATGATATGACCAGTAGCACCGACATTGCGGCCATAGGCGTCAGATACCATGGAGTGGGGGGTAGAACGGCGAGGCACTCCTTGGGGGTGTCGCTTCTCGGGTCATTGTCCAAAAGTGAGCCTCTGATTTGGTCTTCCGGTACTTGCTGCCCGTCGGCATCAATGATGGTGGTTTTCGTTACAATCGAAATATCATATCCGTCAGGGTTTGATATGCTGAATTTGAACAAGTCGGATTTGGACAATCCGTCGGCTTTGAAGGTGCTGTGTTCAAGCATCCCGGCTAGTAATATGGGAGCAAAGGCAAGGCCGCGTCTATTACGATACCCTCCGACAGGTTGGTCGATGCCGCTGCCCAGCGCGAGGTCGATGCCGAACTGATACCACGGATAGTTGGCGTGGTATCGACGCATGACGTTACGGTATGTAGTCCCGTCACCAAGGTCAAAGCTATATATGCCGGTCCATCCCAAGTCCGGTTCTTGGCCGATGGCTTTTTCGATGATTTGCAGCGGACGAGTAGCGCAATTGTCTTCGATATAATTGTAGCGGTAGACGCGATTTTCGGGGCGCAGGTTTTCCTCGACCAGTGCCATAAGGCGCTGAATCTGCTCTCGGGTTAGATTCAGCTTTTGCAGTACAGTGCTGCGCCCTTGGCATACATAACTATATAGAAATAGTGCCCAGGGTACGGCGGCAACGCTGTAGTCCGTCTCGCCTTTGACAAAACGGTATACAAAATGCGGAGCGTTGAAATCAAACATACCCCATGTGATGGCGGTATCACTGTACGGAGTGACGATGCGCAGTGCCGAGTGACCTTCGAGCTCGTAGACTTCTTTGCCGGGAAAAAATGTGGCAAGATATACGGTGGTGTCACAGTCTTCCGCTAAACTCCAATCGAGAGTCAACCTGTTTTCGGCCATAGCCGTGTGCGCAGCCGTTCCGCATAATAATATAATGAGAAGCACGAGGCCCATGGCACGGCGTGCCTGTGCGTATAAAATACCGGCAGCGCATCTGCATATCAAGTTTGCAGCCGCATGGCTATGTATTTTTGTGCGTTGCCTCATGCTTCATTGATTTTAGAACTCGATTCTCGGGATTCTTTGGAGTTAGAATTCTCTATGATGTATGTGTAACCATTGGTCTTGAATCCCCATAATTTATTTGTTCGTTTTATTCCTTTAATTTTTTCTTCACGGCACTCGGAGTCTTCGCCTTTGTTGGAGTCATCTTCGGGTGTTTCTGTGAGCTCTTCTGCGCGTTCCATTCGGGCAAAAGTGAGGAGTAAATCCGAAATAAACCACGGCCAGATTGCAATGTCTGTGCGTTGTGAAATCCATGGCCATATTAAGATTAGAATCAGTGTCGGGAACAAACGGACTAAAAAAAATACATCTGCAATAAGTTCCATGCGTTTGTTCCAGATTAATATGGCCGGGATTATAGCAAATGGGTTAAGCCACAAAAGCAGCCAGTTTGGAGAGGTGGCATAGTGATCCGAAAAGACAAGATAAGTCAAGATGGTCCCTACTATAGCGATAACTCCATAAAAGGCTGTGTAAAAGCCGCGAATGGGCCGAAGCTCGCGTTTTACTTTACGAGCTACGAAAAATGAGATCACGAGTAGTACCAGAGAGGCGACCAAAGGACTTAGATACCATGGCGTTGGCGATGATGCTGTTTGTGTTATCTTGTCGCAGTCTCCTTCTAATATACTATTAATAATAGCATTAGCACCTTTTTCTGAAGTCTTGGACATGCCTCCGTCTAAGAATACTGTACCCAATACAACAGGGACTCCATGCGCTTTTGCGTAGTCGATGACGCAGTTTCCAATGAATCCCGCAAGCAATAATGGTGTAAATGTCAACTTGCGTTCGCCACCGTTGCCGAGAGGTTGGTCAATTTCGCTGCCCAGTGCAAGTTCCAAGCCGAATTGATACCACGGATAACCGGCGTGATAGCTACGCAGGGCTTGGCGATAGGTGGTTTTCTCCGGATTAAACTTGCCTAAATATTCATCCGGAAGTCTAAGCTCGAATCCGAGCGCGTTTTCGATAGCGGACAATGAGCGCGTCGCGCAATTGTCTAAAAAGTAGTCGTAGCGTGAGTCTCGGTTTTCGGGATGCAGGTTCTCTTCGAGTATGTCCATAAGACGGTGGATTTGAACCGGATCCAATACGAGGCCTTGCAAAAGAACTCCACGGCTTCGACTTACGTATGAGCTCAAGAATGTACTCCAAGGCATCGAAACGGCGGTGTAAGTCGTTTTGCCTTCGAGATATTGATATATATAATGTGGAGCATTAGAACCGAACGTCCCCCATGTGTAGGCCGTATCGCCGGATGGCGTGATAATTCGGATTGCGCTTTGGCCTTCGAACTCGTCGGTATGTTTCCCGGGCAGAACCGTCACGAGGTATACAAGTGTATCGCTTTCTAATGCGGCATTGATATCCATGTCTATGTCTTTGTGGTCGATGGCCGGTGGCGGACCTGACATGGGATTATAGTTATAATCAGCAGCATAGACATGCAAAGATGCACTACTCATTAACAATATAATAACGAGAAGCACGAGGCCCATAGCGCGGCGTGCCTGTGCGCAGAGCACACGGGCAGCATTGCTGTTTATGTTATGAGCCGGTGGCCGCATAGAGGGAGCGTTTCGTAATAAAAGTAAATCCCGCCGTACGACAGCGGGATTCATCATATGAGGTACCTAGCAGAATCGAACTGCTGTAAACGGTTTTGCAGACCGGTGCCTAACCACTCGGCCAAGGTACCATGCTCGTGCGGTTTGCGACTGCAAAGTTAAGCACTTTTTGGGATATACACAATATCTGCACGAAAAAATCTTTTGACAAATTTCGGAAGGGCCTTGGAGCAGGGCTTGCCCGCCCTCAAGGGCAAGGCGCCCGGTCAAAGCCCGTATATCGGCGCTGCCACGGCCGAAAATGCACGGTTCACACAAAAAAGCCGGGGGTTCGTACAGGAAGCGCGCCTACGTATTGACAACGCTCTTCCGGGAGCGTAATTTTGCTTGCGAAAGGAGGAAACAAGCCCTCGGGTAAGCAGACTTCCACCAAATCTAAAAGCATAACCACATTAAAAAACAAAGCATTATGAAGACCAAGAATTACATCAGTCTGATGAGACGGCGCTATGGCGCAATAAGGATTGACAACAATTACAATAAACAACATAACAACACAATAAAGATATGGATAAAGATAAACAAATAATCTGTCCGGTATGTGGGACAGCCATCCCTTCAGACGCAAAAATATGTCCGCATTGCAAAGAGACCCTGTGGTCTGACGAAGTCCCCGAAGAATTTGGCGGAGGCAGTGCGACTGAAACATCGGACGGCACACCGCCGCCGATGTTAGGAGAAATCTACAACCGAGACTTCCGTCCCGACCCGGACATGGAGCCGGAAGCCGAAACCGAGCGGCTCCTCAAAATTCGCGGATGGCTTTTCCTCTTTGTCCTTATGATGTGGTTGTCGATAGTAAGGGCTATCGTGTCCATGCTGACCGAGTCGCTTCCCACGCCGTTTTTACTCAGCAACATAGCCAAGGTCGGCTTGGTGATTTATGCATTAGTGTGCATCAGCCGCGTCGGAAGCAATGTGGTATTTCTGTGCAGATCATTACTACTCATCACGTTGGTAGAGACCACATGTATGATGTTTGGAAGTATCCAACTTTTCAAATATTATTCTCCTGATGTAATCTTCTTTGTTGTGAAAATCGTCGTGAGCATCTTATGGCTCGGCTATTTCAACAGCAGTGCGCAAGTTGAGCGCCTTTTCCCGACAGAGGAACGAAGCCATTCGACGGTGGACGTTGTCATTGTTGCCATTACGGCCATATTGGCACTCGTAGCGTCATATACAATTCTAAGTGAGTTGCAGCATGTGCTGATATAGCCATAAGGCGCAACAATAGTTTACCCGGATACGGACGCAGGCGCGAACATTGGCGCGCCTGCGTCCGCGTGTTCCCGGCGCCACAGTCGGCAGTTTTGTCCGGTGGTGTTGCGTAAACGGCAAAAAAGGATTATTTTTGTAACCTCAAAAACAAGGTCGCCGGCCGGTATGGCCGCCATACCCGCAACTGCATAGACAATTAATACACCCAATACTATCGGCTTTATGAAAACAGAGATAGCTCAACGGCTCACAGTCCTTCGCGGACTTATGGCCAAGGCCGGCGTCAATGCCGCCATTATCAATAAGACAGACCCCCACCAGAGCGAATATATAGGCGCCCACTGGGCTTTTTTGCGCCGCATCAGCGGCTTTACAGGCAGTGCCGCCACCATGGTAGTCACTGCGGATAAGGCATTGCTGTGGACCGATTCGCGATACTTTATACAGGCGGCGCAGCAGCTTGACGGCACCGAAATCCTGCTAATGAAGGAGGGCCTTCCCGAAACTCCGGACATCCTGACGTGGCTGACGCACAACCTGCATCAAGGCAACACTGTAGGCGTGGACGGAATGTTGTTCAGCCGTACCGAGGCCGACAGCCTGGCTGCAACCCTCGGCGCTCGCGGCATCGAACTCAAGACAGACTTCGACCCTATAGCCGACACATGGCCCGACCGTCCCGCGCTGCCCCAGGACAAGGTCTTCGTACACGACATCCGGTATGCCGGTCAGAGTGCTGCCGACAAAATTGCCGCTTTACTGACTGCGGCTGCCGACCTCGGCGCAGACGCTATATTCACCAGCGCACTTGACGAAATTGTATGGACGCTGAACATTCGTGCACACGATGTGCCGTACACTACCGTGGTCACGTCTTTCTTGTATCTGTCACCCAAGGGCAACACCTTGTTCGTAGACGAGAATAAATTGGATGAGGCCGTTCGTGCCCACCTCGCCGAGGCCGGGGTTGCCGTGGCCGGATACGGAGATGTACTGCCCTTCATCGCAGCCCTTCCGACAGATGTACGTGTGCTTGCACAGCCGGATAAGAATGCCGTAGCAGTCACCAATGCCCTTGGCGCGCGTGCCGTATTGGCTACTTCGCCGGCCGGAATGCTCAAAGCCGTGAAGAACAAAGTGCAATTGGCCGGAGTGCGTGCCGCTATGGAGCGCGATGGCGTAGCACTTGTGTCGGCCCTTATGGAAATCGAAAGACATATAGACAATGATATGCCCTTGACCGAATTGGACGTTGTACGTATCTTCCGCCAAGCACGTCAGGCTCAGGCGTTGTTTTTTGACGAAAGCTTCGGTACCATTGCCGGCTTCGGTGCGCATGGAGCCATCGTCCACTACGACCCCACCGAGGAGTCCAATGCGGAGATACATCGCGGCAGTCTGCTGCTGATAGACAGCGGCGCTCAGTATCTTGACGGCACCACGGACATCACGCGCACAATAGCTATCGGCGAGAGCACGGCCGAACAGCGCCACGACTTCACCCTGGTGATGAAAGGCCATATCGCTTTGGCTACCGCCGTATTCCCGCAAGGGACTGTCGGCATGCAACTTGATATACTCGCACGCCAATTCTTGTGGAAGCAGGGCTTGACCTATCTGCACGGCACCGGACACGGCGTGGGCCACTTCCTCAACGTGCACGAAGGGCCGCAGAGCATTCGTCTCAATTATGTGCCGGCACCGATGACTCCGGGTATGATTACATCCAATGAGCCCGGACTTTACCGCGAGAATGTCCATGGCATACGTTGCGAAAACCTTGTGCTAACCACCGAGGCCATGACCACCGAGTTCGGCAAGTTCTACCGCTTCGAGACGCTGACGCTATGTCCCTTCGACCTATCGCTGTTTGATGTGGACATGATGACAGATGCCGAGATCGAATGGGTCAACGACTACCACCGTATGGTGTGCTCGCGCCTTACTCCGATGCTGAACAGCGCTCAGCGCACTTGGCTCGAAAAGAAAACCCGGCCACTGACGCGCAACTAACCCCTTAGAAGTAAAAAATCAGAACAACATATACAAATGGCATTAATCATTCCACTGCGCGGACACACTCCGGTGATAGGCGCAGACACTTTTCTGGCCGAAAACGCCACCATTATAGGAGATGTCACCATGGGCGAAAAATGCAGCGTATGGTTTGGCACCGTCCTGCGCGGCGATGTCAATACCATCACCATCGGCGACCGCGTCAATATTCAGGATGGCAGTGTACTGCACACGCTTTTCCGCAAATCCACCATCACCATCGGCAACGATGTTTCCATCGGCCATAACGTCACTATACACGGGGCGGACATACACGACCTCGCCTTGGTAGGCATGGGCGCCGTGGTCATGGACAACGCCGTGGTAGGCGAAGGCGCTATCGTTGCCGCCGGCGCCGTAGTCCTGTCCAATACCAAGATAGGTCCTTACGAACTGTGGGCCGGCGCTCCGGCCAAGTACATCAAAAAGGTAGACCCCGAACAAAGCCGCGAAATCAACCAGAAAATCGCGCACAACTACCTGCTGTACTCCCGCTGGTACACCCATCCCGACGAACCAAACCCCTTGGATGACTGAAAAATCGCAAGATATAAATAAAAAGGAGGCTTCGGCCTCCTTTTTTATTTATACACCATTTTTTGGTGTATAGGTCAAAACGGGTGCTATAAACGCTGTAACCACATTGGGTTACAGGACATTATCATGGTCCAAAAAATTGAAACATCACTTGGCCGGAGCGCTTTGTCTCTATGGGTCTGAATCTTATCTTCGTAGTGTTCAAAAAAACTTGGCAAAATATTTGGCAGGGACGAAAACAGTGTTTAACTTTGCAGTGCAGACCGCATCGCAGAAGCCCGGTCAGGGCTAAGCGGGTGGGTCGACAGACATAATTAGAAAGCGTTTATCCGCGCTGATTCTTGACTATCAGAAATTCTCGCAAAATTTCATATCTATGTCAAGGATTGAGCAATGGTAGATGCCCGAGGATATGTAATTTTTCTTGCTTTCGGCAGTGTATTTCGAGAGAAATATGGCCGGACGCATTGATTGCATATACGAGCGTGGGCTTCTGCGTTGCCGTCCAACTTCGATTAGGCAATGCGAGAAGCCTCTAACAGAAGGACGGTAACAGATACAGATTCCTACGCTTTTTTATTATCAATCGCCAACGAGAGGATGACCGCGGCGCCTTCAGGCTTCAATGAAAAACGTCAGATTTAAACCATGGGTCGGTAAAGACTACCATGATGGAAACGAGTTCGGTAAAAAGATTCTCGTCATAGGCGAAAGCCACTATTGCGAGGATTGTGAAGATGTCAACGAATCAGATTGCCCGGATTTTACGCAAAATCTCATCCAAAAGTTAGTGGATGGTAAAACCGCAAGCTGGACAGGAACGTTCCGAAAATTTGAGCGTTCGCTCGTCGGTCACGAAACTACGCCGGAAGAATCGGCAAGAATCTGGAATTCGCTCGCGTTCTACAATTACCTGCAAACAGCCGTGCCCGGACCGCGTAAATCCGGCACCCCGGAAGATTATGACAAATCGGAAGACGCGTTCTATGAAGTTCTTAACGAACTTCAGCCGGATGCCATTATCGTATGGGGCGTGACCCATATGTGGGACAATATGCCCTCGCGCGGTTGGAAAAAGGGCGATGAAATCGAAGTAGACGGACATCCCTTGAAACAAGGCTCGTATACTCTTGACAACGGACATGTAATCAAGGCTATATGGATAAACCATCCTTCATCGGGCTATTCATGGGAGCGGTGGAACAAAGCAATCAAGGAAGTCCTATGATGTAAAGAAGCCTCTCAAGAAGGTCTCTCATACTTGGTCGAGTAGCCGGGTAATCAGCATGGCTTTAAATGTCGTAAAATGGCATCAAAGCTGTTGACGACCAGCTACCGGCCAATTCTATGCGCTTAAATATATTGATAAACAGTTATTTGTTTAACTGGTTAAACGATTCGACTTCTTAGGGTCATTAACTAACTCAAAAAGTTATCGAAGTATTTTATGACACTACTCACACCCCTCAAAAATGATAAATCGGCACATACCGAACCATCGGTGATGCGACATCCGGCTTCCCGACACAAATCCTCGTCTCCCATCACCGTTCCATTCAAGCGCACAATCATCCGCCCGGCGCTCCTACTCATCCTATTGATCTTTTCCGCTTCCCATGTCCTTGCAGATAAATTCGTCTGTACAGTTGGTGGAATAAGCTATTCTGTTAATACTACCAATAAAACAGCGAGTGTGGTAAGTAACTATTATGGCGCTTATAGTGGCAATATTATTATACCCGAAACTATAATATACGACAATACAACGTATTCCGTCACTTCTATCGGCGAAGACGCCTTCTACAAATCCGGGATCACTTCCGTGACTATCCCCAACTCCGTCACCTCAATCAGCGAGAATGCTTTCTTAGATTGCCATCAGCTGGAATTCGTGACTATCGGCAATTCAGTCACTACTATCGGCGAACACGCCTTCCGCTACTGCTACAGGCTGACAGAATTGGTCTCTCTGGCCGTTGATCCGCCTACATGTGGTATTGGCCGCTATAGTTCTGCATTTGGAGATGGTGTTAATAAAGCCGCTTGCCGGTTGCTCGTTCCGAAAGAGTCGATCAGTAAGTACAAGGTCGCCAAGGATTGGAAGGAATTCAGGTATATCTCCGAATGTAGCGGCGTGGACGATGTGAGCGTGGACACGCCGGACGCGGTCTACGAGGTGTACAACCTGCAAGGCGCGCGTGTCGGCAGCGGTATGCGCGAAGCGGAAATCACCGCCGATGCGTTGCCTCACGGCGTCTACATCCTTGTGTCGCCGCAAGGGCGCA
>ERZ779852.2641-NODE-2641-length-14248-cov-2.623124_pt1 | contig 14248 bp, 24 predicted proteins | sample MGYA00511559_ERZ779852 | MGnify/ENA primary metagenome ERZ779852 (study PRJEB29588, sample SAMEA2157977) | human gut metagenome | biome: human gut; feature: human-associated habitat; material: faeces | place: Denmark | collected 2008/2010 ...
AATAGCTGGAGATATTTTGGGGCATGGCAAACAGACGCACCGAAGATACGTGCGCCTAAAATGTCCAAACGTTTGGACATTTTTTCTATGCCTGTTCTTTTTGAAGCATTTCACGCGCCGACAAGCCGCCGAAGATGGCGCGGGGATAATCGTTCATCCAATCTTGGATGCTCGCTACATCCTCTTCGCTATATTCGGCTATATCAGCACCTTTTGGGATATGCCGCCGGATCATCTTGTTTAGGTTCTCATTACTGCCGCGCTCAAAACTACAATACGGGTGGCAATAGTAGGCAACCGTGCGGCGGGCATCTGGACTACTCACAGAACGTTCTACACCTGCCATATCCAGAAATTCAACGCCATTATCCATTGTGATGGTTTTAAACGTCTGCCGGAAGTTTTCTGTCCCATAGGTGGATTCTAGGCGATCCAGAACCCGTATCACGCTACGTTGGGACTTATCCGGGATTTTGAAAATATATTCAAAACGGGTTTTCCGTTCTGTCAGAACCAGCAAGCAATCCTTGTTGCCGCCTTGACAGCCTACTACGGTATCCATCTCCCAATGTCCGTAATGCCTGCGCTTCATGATGCTTTTGGCGCGTTCTTCTATGCTTCGCCCTTTTAGGTTATTTCTGGCAACCGTGGAAATCTTACGCAGGTTTCGCTTCTTCCGGTTACATTTCACAGGCAGATGCTTATTTGTAATATTTAAAAACAATCCCTTGTCTACATAGCTATACAAGGTATTCAAGCAGACGTTTGTCTTAAATTTTAGTTTATGTGTCTTGATATGCAAAAGGATCGCTTCCAGCGAATAGCGCTTTTCCAGAACCATCTGTTCTATGAAGCGAATAAATGTTAAATCATTCCCGATTTTAAGTTCACGCCCTTTTTCTGATTTGTTTCTGTCGGCTATCGCCTGCCCGGTATCAGCACAGTATTTGCTGTAGGTTCGCAGTTCGGAATCCAGCATTTCAACCGTTCCGCGTTTGATTTCCCGGTAAATCGTCTGATAATGACGTCCCAGCAGAACGGCTATTTCTTTGATGCTTCTTTTTTCGTTTCGGTATGCTTCGATTGCATATCGTTCTCGTTCGGTTAAATCTTTTCTTTTTCCCATACTCATACACCTTTCTTCCATATATCGCACGCTACGCCAATAACAGACGGCGTATCAAGAGTAAATTGAACGTTCCGCTCTTGACACGCCATCTGCTATTGGCGTGGTGCAGTCAAATCCCACCTCAAGGTCGGTCACTAAAGCCCCGGAAGAAGTCCGCTTTTAGCTTTTAGCCTGCAAACCATGTGAACACGATTTACAGACTAAAACGCTAATTCGGAACTTCTTTACCAACCAGACCAAGGAAAGATGCATTCTGCATCACTTATTCATGTTTCTTTCGTATCATTCGGCAAAGTGTTTCGATACATTCACGGTATTACTAGGCAAGCAATTTCTTCTCAGTTTCTAATGTCTATAGCTACCATTCCAGTTCAGACTTTCTATTCTACGTTTTCTCTTCTCCTGTTTCTTCTTTGATATTCTTGTATTGACTCTATCAGTGAAAATCATTACTAGATACCAGATATACTTCATATCCATTTATCCGGTACATTCCATTCATGCATATTGGTACAAGGAAGATTATTTCTTGATAGGGCAATACAGACAATACAAAGAGAATACAGGAGATTCGTAGCTACGAAAAAGAAGCTGAACCGTAAGATAGAATATAGCATAGAAACTGTAAAAGTATCTATCTAAGTAAATCGTTTAGAAAAAACTTACACTTTGCTGAAGGTAAAAAAGCATAAAGTTTGATTGTGCAAAGCAAAAGAAATATGCAAAAAGGTTAAAATGTCCAGACGTTTGGACATTTTTATATTTATGCCGTGTAAGCGATGTCCGCCCCTACGGGGACGTACGAGGGTCAAAAGCAAGCGGGTCGCAACCGATTCATGATTCCAGTGTCCTTACAAGTCCTCTTGCCATCTTCTAAATACCTGTTACGCCACATATTTGCATCCCTTCCCGGCTTTCCTTTATTTGTTGTCATGCCTTGTTACTCAGGCATCATAGCAAACTGCTCTCTCCAGAAAAGGGGTAAACTGTACTACGCAAATATTTTTTGATTTTTTATATAAAGGGTAAAAAGGTATAAAGGTGTGCGAATAAAAAATAAAAAAATATTTTCTCCGCCCCTTTTCTTCCGTTCACAGCCTGCTAAAAACAGATGCCGTAACAAAGCACATTGACAACTAAATAAAGAAAATCCAGAAAGGGGTTCTGAAATGTATCATAACAGATATTTAGAAGAAATGAGAGAAACCTGTAGGGAAACAGGAAGCATGAACTGGTTCAGACTTCAATCAACGAAGTACGAAACGGTTCGTGAAACCGAAGAAAACGAATACAAAGATGAAATCTTTGCAGATGTTGACCCAGGTATCAACTGGTACTAATTAAAATCCCCCCGGTGCAAGCCGGGGGCAGTTCAGAAAGGAAAATCTCTATGAAAGCTAATAAAATTACCTTGAAAAAGATGCGTATTGAATATCTTGAAAGAATAGCTGGTACGCTTGAATATGAAATAAAAAGCAACCGTGATAATCTTGAAAATGCGAAAGAAAATCTGGAAGAAGCGAAAACTGATAAAGATGATTTTCAGTATTACCAGGATCGCGTCGATGAATTTGAAGCATGGGTTCAAGTTGGCGAAAGCCTAATGGCAGAACTGGAAAAAATGGTGTAGGGCGAAAGCTCTACACCTCTTTTAATTTACAGAAAATCCCAAGGAGGAATGGTTATGTATAACTACTATGAAGCAGTAAAAGAAGATGTACTCAATTACATCAAAGAGGAAGTTGACATGAACGGTATGGATCTTGATGAGCTGAAAGAACGGCTCTACGAAGATCTGATAAACAAAGATAGTGTTACGGGAAACGCAAGCGGATCATACACATTCTGTCGAAGCGAAGCACAGAAATACATTGAGGAGAATAAAGACCTCGTCCGGGAAGCTTGCGATGACTACGGAAACCATAAATGGGTAGCAAACTTATGGCTTACAGACGATTATGAGTTGATAGATTCATTTCTACGATGCTACGTTTTGGGAAACGCCATTGAAATGGCAGTAGAGGAACTGGAAACTGCGGCTGAATAAGCCGCTTTTCTCCTTGCTGGATATTTCAAGAAAGGATGGTAAATCATGAAGAAAATGGTATTTGAAATTGGTGGCATTCCGTACAAACGCGTTACAAAACCTGTTGCACGAAGAATATTCAACGCTGGAAAAAATGTTTTCTTATGCCCGTGTAATTTAAGACCGGGCAAGCCGTGGAATCCAGAATCGCTAATTAAAAGCGACTTCGGAGTTTCGTTCAACCAAGTTACAAATTCATTCGAATATTATAACTGTAATGCCCTTGCAGGGTATTACGCGGCGTTCTACATCGAAGCATAGAGACAGGCGGCTGGATAAGCCGCTTTTCCTCTTTTTACATATTTCAAGAAAGGAAGATAAATCATGAAATTATACAAAACAGAGGACGGTAAAAAGTTATATCCCGTATGTAAGTGGGAAGATAATCAGCATAAACTCTACAACGCACATGACCGTATCATGAATGCAATATATGATGCGCGTGAAAATGGAGAGCCAGAGCCATACGAACAATTAGATCGCATCGAAAAAGCTATAGATGCCTTTGAGAAATATATGATAAATGGTATCGTATATGCCACTTATCAAGATGGTTTAATCATCAAAGATTATATTTTTGCTTATGATTTAAGGCATAAATAAAAGAAAGTCCGGGGAGCGATCCTCGGACTTATTTTTGTCCAAACGTTTGGACATTTTTCAGAACTGGAAGAACTGAATCGTATTGTACGGCGTATCAAGCGTTTTCATGCTTTGGACTTCCCCGAAACTGTTAAGCAAGGTTTCTAGGTCTGACTTTGCGATCATCATGGTGGTGTGTGTGCCGGAATCTAAGTTTCTGGTACACCAGTATCTCTTTTTATTCTTAATACCTTTAAACATATCTTTTGTTATATATTTTGATATATAATGAGATACCCGGACAGAACTTTGTACCTGCGTAGCGGTTGTAAATCCATATGGAAAACCAGCAATATTGTAAATTGGCAGACCGCCTTTTGTGGTGTGCCCGGAATACGTCATTTTCCAAAGCGACATATCCATGTTACTAAAAACACCGTGCAGATGGTAACGTCCCGATTTATGCCGTTCTGGAACTATCAAATACTTTGTTCTACAGGATGAATGATCGCCCATATAACGTAAAAAATCAGACATACATTTTACTACATCATCATAGTTAAATGAATCAACCAGTTTTGGGTTGAAAGTAAAAGTTAAAAACCATTCCCAGACATTATCCCGCGCATAACTATAAATTTTATTTTTTGTGCGATTGAATGAAACAAAGAACGAATGAAGCGCGTTTTCTTCTTTGCTTTTTTCTGATTTATTTATTCCAAAAGCCATAAAAGAATAAACTTCGAATAGTTCGTTATCACGTTCCACAATAAAAGAATCTTTTTCTTTTTCACGTCCAGTAATAACGTTAGAATAATAAACTACCTCTGTAGATTCTAAATATTGTGAAATTTTAACGTTGTACATTTTGAGAACCCCTTTCGTTTTGTCCAAACGTTTGGACAAAATGGAATTTTGAGAAAAAATTTGCATTTTTTCTCGGTTAAGTGTTGCCATAGTCAAGTAGGCAACACCCAGCCGAAAATTGATAGAGTAACAGCTTTACAATAACTTCTGCATTTGCTATAATGAATATAAGATATTCAAAGGAGAAGCAATCCTATGCAAAAGAGATTGAAAAGTTTGGATGAGGGTAAAGCGCCCCAAATAGTGAACAAAGCATCACTGGATAAAGCAATTCGAAGAAATGCCTTAAAATCTAAAACATATACTCACAATAAAAAAATTATGCGAGATATGAAAAATCAAAATTCACAAAAAGCAGAACAAACCAATGGACTTAAAAAGTGTTTTGGTTTTTTCAGAATGATATTGAAATTTTTATTCGGTATAGCAATTATAATAATTGCCGTTATACTGTTGGTGGCAATATCAAATATAAATTAAGAAAAGAACCGTTCGACATAATCTTATATTCATAATATCTTTTCTGATTTTGTCCAAACGTTTGGACAAAATATAAAGCCTTATTTAATAGTTCCCCAAAAAACAAAAGCATAAGAAAGGAATACCAATATGGATGTGTTAACTCCCTTTTTCAAAGCAAGATTTATTAGCAACCTAATCACATTCTTTATTATCTGGAATTATGCCGAGTCACAATTAAAAAAATATTATGCACAAGAACACCAACTTGATGAAAAACAAGTGGTTGATAATATAAAGAATAATAGACGCTTCGACTGGGGAACAGGACAAGAAGATAATTGGAGACATTCTTGGAATTCTGCAAACCCAATCGAGCGCAAAAAAATCACAAAAAGAAATATTATGCTAAAATGCTTTTTATTGTATTTCTTTGGAGGAACAATTATTGAGGTACTGACGAATGTATTTTTATCATAATAGTTATTTAAAAAGTTGAGATAAAAAGGACATAAGTCCGGCGGAAGTTTTTCCTTGCGATGTAATATTATTCTTCATTTCCTTAAATACCTTAATTAATAACAGTGTTAATTTATATATAGTAAATAAACATCCTGTTACGACCATAATATAGGTCATATAAAAAACTGGATCACCCATTAAATAGCGATATGTCCCAACACATTGTAAAACAGGAAGATCACTTGCTACACCTGATTGTGCGGAATTTCCAAGCTGAACAATATAAGTATTTATTTCAACCAAGGTATCATAAAAATTTGTCAATGCTGAAACAATGTTGCTGATAAACGTAAAAATAAAATTGAAAAAATTGGAAACCGATGTTAATATAGAGCCGCTAAAGAAACCATCTATAGATGGTGGTGTTAGTGGCTCTACATTTATTGAAAGAAAATAAATCATTATATCATCCTTTCTTAAATATGTATCTTATCAATCTTTTTACGAATTACTGCAATAACAGATAAAAAGATTACAAAGTAAGCACATGACAACAACAAGTTATAAAGCGAAAAATTATCTCCCAGCAATGGTAAATTCACTTCTTTTAAATAATTAATTCCACGAAGTATATTTTCGTCGAGAAGTCCGTCAAATGCTGGAATGTTAAAAACTAATACAATGAATCGTAGACAGTTAATAAATAATATTAACAGCATAACAATGATAAATAACACTATCATGAACAAATTCAAGAAGTTAGTAAATCCAGAATCGTTTTTTGTTTCGTTATTATCATTTTGTGTTTTATTTCCGTCAATAATGTCCTTAAATCTATCCGGAAGAGAATCAATAGCGGATTCTATCGATTTTAAAGGATGAATTAATGCATCTGGAAAAGAAGCCAAAGCCGCTTCAATGGAACTAAGAACAGATGGAAGTGAAAATCCATTTGTTAAACCGAAAACACCTTGCAAAATATTAGGCAATGAGGTTGACAAAACACCCGGCATCAAATCAGCAATCGCATTCGGAAGAGAACCGACAAGAGAAGAGATACCTGTCAGAAAATCAGAAGAAATAAATCCATGTACTAATTTATCTGGTAAAAGCTCAATCAACCTACTAATATTGTTAATTGGTTCAGATAAAGATTTTGCTACAGAATCTGGTAAAGCTGTAATAGATTTAATTATCTTATTAAGTAATTCAGTAAGTTTACTTGAATCAATCCCGGAGCTTGACGAACCACCCGGATTAGGACTTGGGTTCGGTTGAATTGTTGAAGCAGAAACAACTTCAATAGTAGGCGAAATAGCAGTACCATTATTAAAATCAAGGGCACTAGATATTAGACCCGCGCCGAACAAAAAAACACCAAATGCTTCAGCAAGTTTTTTACTGATTTTATATTTATTTTTGTCTTTGTTATTATCATCTGGACTGCCATTATTTCCACCTTGGATAACAACAAATTTTGCTAAAATATCTTGTGATTGTTCTTCTTTCCTTGCGCTAGTTCCATCAACATAATTTCCATAATATTCACTAATAAAGGAATCTATCTGACTTTGAGCAACACTTGTTCCGGCATAGGTCGCAATCGCTGATAAAAGGTAACTTAAATGCGAATATGCTTGCACCGTAGATAAAGAAGAACCTATTTTGTCGATTTTCCAATATGGAGCAATATTGGAAATTACCTCGGATTCATTATTAGAAGCATAAATTGACGATAATAATTTGTCGGATGCTTCTGCGGTACTTGGAACTGTCATTGAATCGCTGACCGTATAATTCTTGGAAAAGTTTTCTTGTAAGCCGATCCATGTTTTTTTAACTTGAATTTTTTCTGTTGGAGACGTTACTCCATCAACAGTATACAAACCACCTGTTGTGTCATATAAAAGATAAGATCTCAAAGCTTCTTGGTTTGCAAAAACAAGACCTAGATTTAAAGCTACAGATGCAGGAAACTTTCTTTCAAATGGAAAGCTTTCTGTCCATTGATAATACCCGGTTTCACCATCCTCGTCATAATAAAACCTATTATAATAATATCGTACGCAAAAACTTGTACCACTTTCTACCTGAACCTTGTTTTCATTGTCTAAAATACCTTGTAGCATTGAAAAATCAGTATTAGCTGTACTACCTTGATATTTCAAATAAGCTGTTTTTTTATATGAACCAACAGGATAGTTACCGATAATATCAGCTTGTGTTTGATATAGTAATTTGCCATCACTATCATATGCTTTCCATGTGGCAGATTTTATATAACGGTCTTTCATACTAGCTGGAAACCAAGCATAGGTTGTGTCTGTCATATAAGAGGATTCAAACGTAGCTTCGTTTCCTTTCCATGTAGCAGAACCAAGACATTCCCCTACCATGCTGGAAAGAACTTTCATTCCTACATATGTAGTGCCAGCCTTTGTAGCAAGACAGTCTTGCCATGTTTTCATTTTTGTTTCGTTGTTTCCGTATTTACGGCGAATCCAAGGTTCAAGAGTATTTGAAGCAAATTTTTTAATTGTCTTAATTCCTGCATAAACACCATAAGCCGCCATACACGTACCAATAACAATGTATGCGGCATCATCAATACCTACTATATAAGTAGATATTTCTGGATCGCCCATTGTAGTTAAGGGGTAATCTTCAAATGTCCATTCAATATCAGAATAATCTGGTTGTTCTGGTTCAAATTCTATATTTTCTAAATTTAACTGGTCTGCAAGTTGTTCCCTTGATTCCTGCAATTCTTCGTTTTCGGAATCATAGACCCGGTTTCCATTTTCATCAAAATAGAATGGTTCTCCCGTGTATGTATCTGGATCAAAGTTTTCTGGAGAATCATCATCCACAACAGGTTTACTAATGTTGAATGATTCATTTGTAGTAGGACTTGCAAGAGCAGTAAGAGGATTTTCTACGAAAACAACAAAAGCAAGCATGAAAGAGAGTATCTGCTTGCTGTTTCGCCTTAGAAGTCTAAATATATTATCCATAGCATTTTTCCTTTCGTTTAAAAATTAATAATGCCGTGTAAGCGTTGTCCGCCCCAAAGAGAACGTACGATGGTCAATAGTTTGCGTATTGCAACCGAAATGTATGGATGAAAGATAAAATGTCCAGATGTTTAGACATTTTATTTAAATATCTGGATTTATTTCTGAAACACTGGCGCTTTTCTTTGCTGAAGCTAAAGAAAAGCGCCCAAATGTTCCCAAAAGAAAATGAAATCATAGATTTACAATCAATCCATAATTGTCCCGGTAAAAATTTGATAACTTGTTGCGCCAGTCTTTCATTCCCCAGTCAAAATCAAGCGGTATGAACTGCGTATCATAAAATACGTTCTCAAACAGCTTGGCATTGATGGGGACAGAATGAATAGAACTGGACATATCCGCAAGGTTAATCAGCTTGTAATAAATGTTTTTATCGTTTTTAGATACAACCACTACAGTTTGTGTTTGGTTTCGCAAGCGATTATATACCATTTCTGCCTCAATGGTAGTGTACACGAAAAGACAATTCTGCTTACCGATTGTGTTGATAAAGATAGAAATTTCCTTTAGCTTCTTATAATCCTGTGCGTCCAAACCGTTATATATCTCATCAATGAAAAGGATTTTCGGACTTAAATCAAGCGGAAAATCTTCTAATGAATTGATATAGTAAAAATCATCCCGTGGACTGTAAATATTGGTGTAAACGGGAATGTCATATGCTTCATGAATTGCTTTTACCAGCTTATAGGCGAACAGTGTCTTTCCAGAACGCTGTGCGCCAAGGCATCCAATGATTGTTCCCGGCATTAATTACCACCACCGTTCTCGTTAAGCGTATTAACCTTGATACCCCGGACAAGTTCGTTCTGCGTGTAAGCGGAAAGCAGGGCTTTAAGATTCTGACTGCTAAAGAAATTAATATTCTTATTGTTTTGTAACTGTTTGTCAATATCCTCAAAGACCTTACGCCATTCCGAAAGATTGTACTTTTCGATGAAGTACATGAGCTGGAACTTGAGATGCATCTGCGTAGAATCCATGTAGGGGATAATACCGTAAATGGATTTAATTGGATCGCCCGTGTCAACCGGGGCAGAGAAGCCGCTCATGAGTGATTGGAAATCAACCTGCATTTTTTACCCTCCAATCCGTACAAACATGATAAATGTCAGAATGATATTAGCAATCATAAGATTTCGGGGAACTATGTCTTTTTTGAAGAAGTTGCCGAACATGATGCTGGAAAGTTTGCGCTTGTCCTGCACGAAATCCAGATTGGCGGCAGATAGAACCACTACACTATCTGCACCTACCTGTTTAAACTCATCTTCTTCAAGCATCCCATTCATAGAACGGTTTAACATGGGTAACGTTTTTGCCGTGTAAACACGGGTATCTGTGATAGCAATATACATTTTTATCTCTTCCTTTCTTAAAGTGAAAATGTCCAGACGTTTGGACATTTTTATTCATGGGCACAAAGATCGGCAACATGGAGCATCTGTAAGACAACATAGAGTCCCAACATGATACCGAATACTTCATTATAGTAAGGATAACTTATCATTTTCGTACCCCCCTACCATTATTGATTGACTTATAGACACGTATTAGTCCAGAGACGATAAAGCCGCCTATATTTACAAAGGCGCATATGATGATAAAATAAGTAAAATATTGTAATGTCTCCATAAGTATTACTCCCTTTTTAAAGTATGGAAGAGGATGAGAAGAGCACAACAAGCAGTAATGATGGCACACGTTAAAATGTTATCCAGACGATTTACTATAGTTGCTTCGTATGGCGGCAAATCGGATGCACTAGCAATCGTGTATACACTTATTTCCTCGTCCTCTTCATCATCGAGTGAATCATAGACTTTTGCGCGGGTTTTTCCTGTGTGTGTAACCTCTGAATAGTTCTCTTCGGTATCAGTTTCTTTAGTTCCTGTTTCTGCCGCTTCGCTGTCGGTATCTGTTATGCCGCTGGTTTCGATATCTACGCTATCAGCTTCAGTTTCGGCTCTACTATCTAATTCTTTCTTGATAGCATCAATTATTTCATCAACAGCAGAAACCGTATCAGACGAATCAGAGGTATCTGGTTTTTCAGAAGTCTCCGGCTTTTCGGAAACAGAATCTTCTGTATCGCGTTCAGAAACTTCCTTTTCATCTGCTTCACTACGTTCCGGCGGCGATGAGTCTTTCTGGCTATCGGAAGAATTTTCTTCTCGCACTTCGTTATCTTCATTCATGCATTACACCTCACTTTCTTCTACATCTGCGACTGCATCACGGACTAATACCAGCTCATTCCTTGCAAACTGCCACATTTCAACGTTATTTTTCTGTGACTCATTCTGTGAGCCAATCTTGATAAGTGCATCTAAATCGCTAATTCGTGTTTCGATAATTTTTAAGGTTTTCTCTTTATTCATGGTTCATTTTCTCCTTTCAAAATGGTTGTTTCCACAATTCAATGCCGCGTTCTTTGCATACAGATTCAAGAAGATCGCTTTTTTCTCTTAAAAACTTTTCATAATCTTCTCTATCACGAATGTCTGATATATCATAGCCAAGATCATACATTCGTTCTGTCTGACTGCCTAAAGAATCAAGAACCGCATCGTAATACTCTTTTTCTAATTCTTCGTCAGTAAGCGTACACGCCCATTTGATAATGCTGTTGCGTTCTTTTCTTTTCATGTACATCTTCCTTTCTTTCAAAATGTCCAAACGTTTGGACATTTTTAGAGGGAATACCCGGATTCGAACCGGGGACGTATTCACGGCGCATTGAGAGTTTACGCCGCCGCTTTTCCAGTTAAGCTATACTCCCATTTTTTATATTTTCTATTTATCTATAATTGATGGTGCTATCTATACGGTAACAGGCAAACATGTGGTAAATGGCTTGCCGTAGTGAGAGAATGAGCAACTAAGGCGGATAGCACAAAAGCGCTACCGCCTATAGCGCATTCTGGGGCGCGACCGTCCGCGTCAAGGGTAAAGGCACGCCCGGAATAGAACCGCCCTTGACACGCGGTCTGCGCCGTCATGCGGCTGAATTATAACTGCAAGGGAAGAAAATCCCCGGCGGCAGGAAACGCAAGCGAAATAAGTTAATGCTGCGTTAATGAGTCGCAAGCCGAGAATAAATAAGGGGGCGGGGGAATAAATCCCTCGCCCCCGGAAGAGTGCCTATCCCATCGGGTAAGCAAACCGCATCAGCGGAACGCCGCTTTTAAGGAATTGATGATAAGGAAACCAATTCCTAAACCAGCTGTGATATAAACAACTGGCATCAGAGCTTCGATGATGATGTTAGCGAAAGTGAACATCTGGTTAATATCGAAGTTGATCGCGATACCAGAGCCAGAACCAGAAGCACCTGGTTCACTGGCAAAAGCCGGAACAGCACAAGTGGTAGACATAGCAACAGCCATCAGACCTGTTTTTGTTTTCATGCCAAGGTTAGCAACCTTGCCACGTACTTTTGTCAACATTTCATTCATAGTTTGTCCTTTCCGTCCTCAAAGGGACTAATTTTATTATTTCAACCGCATCCCAAAACAGGGAATCACAGACTTGCCGGGAGCGGGAGAAACCAAGTTAATGGTTTTTATCTCTGATTTTCTTCGACAGGTCGATACAACAATAGATGAAAGAAAACAGAATCATCAAAAGTAATACAACGCTCATTTTCACTTTTCTCCTTTCGTTTTGTCCAAACGTTTGGACAAGGGTTTATCATTGATTTGACAAAACAGCGCATAACAGCAAAAACTGAACACACTGTATTCAATGAGTGAAACACCAAGAATCAAGATAATCAATGTAGATTTCATCGTCCATCCTTTCTTGGGGTTGCCCCGGCGGGAAAATGTACCAAAACCGCCGGGGGAAATGTATGTCAAACGCGGTTAAGCGCTATGACCTATTTGTTTACGGGTGCTACTCCCGGTTTATTGAGAAGCTGTTTCACTCCTACGATACGGAAATCAGAACGATCGCCGTATTCTGTGAACGTACACAGAAACAGTGCTACATCACCACGGCGAACTCCTGCATAAACTTCCTGCGGGCATCTGATAGTGGCAATGTCTACGCCATCATTCTGTGCCACATTCAGACGATAAGATTTCATTGTCTGCCCCTCGTTGTTCTTCCAATCACGCGGTTCTGGCTTTCCTACTACTTCTAATTTAGCTTCGATATTTAACATGATATTTTTCTCCTTTTCTTATGTGCCCCCGGAACGCCGGGGCGGTAATAGCTAATTAATAGGTTATATATGATAATTGTACATTTTAAACAGATTTAAAGTTACATTGCAGATTCGTCCGGGTAAACAATGTTAATTTCAATCTTGTATGCCTTTCCATCTGCGGCACGGCGTTCATCGTTCAGAAACGGTTCACATACCTTTCGGATCGCATCGGTAACAACTGATTCCCAAGTTGCCCCGGTTGCCATGTTAAGACGCATAACAGGGATATTCATATCCCGAACATTCTTCTTTTCTTTCTTTTCCTTTTTGTCCGCATCTTCGTTTTCTTCAACCTCTTCGGACTCATCCGAAGGATCAACTTCGGATGTTTTAGAAGCGGATAACTTCTTAATGTCTTTAATAGTTGCGTTCGGATCGACTTGGGCGATCGCTTCATCATTCAGTTTGAGCATTGCAACCAGCTGGGAACTTGAAAACTTCGCATACTCTTTACTAAGCAATTTCGTAGGTTGTCCGGCATCATCTTTGACGGAATATTTCAAACATACGTTAATGAAGTTGTACGCCGAACTGCGACTGAATCCGTACTGCGTCTGCACAAAGTCCTCAAAAGTCTTGAAGTCCAATTCTTTGTATAATTTCTTCTGACGAATTAGAACCAGTTCATAGCCGATTTTAACGAAATTTTTGGTAAGGTCTTTTACCAAAGTATCGAGGGTTTTAATTCGTTCTGAAAGTTCTTTCGAAAGTACATCCGGGTTGGAATCCTTTGATACTGGTGGATTCATAACATTCGGAGTGACGGAAGTTTTTGTATCTGTAGAAGCAGAAGCCGGACTATTTGTAGCTTTAGTTTCTTTCTTCTGTAATTCATTTGTATTCATATATACACACCCTTTCTTGTTTGTCCAAACGTTTGGACATTTTGAGTTATACGGACTCTTCGAAGAATTTCTTTGCAAGTGCTTCGAAGTCGATTGATTCAAGCATTACTTTATAAACATCCACATAAAGGGGATTTACCGATCCCGGCATGAAGCTAACAGCGATATAGTTCTTTAAGAGGTAAGCACCGCTTTTTAAGAACTCATCTACACTGTGTCCAGCTTGTAAAGCAAGAGCGGCACTTTCACGGCTGAAAAGTTCACGCGCAACCATGTTGAGGTTGAAATCATTGTTCAGATAGTACCAGAGGATTCTGGTTAATGAATCTTCCAGTGTTTCCTTTTTTACTGCAATCATAGCCATTTTCCTTTCTGTAAAATGTCCAAACGTTTGGACATTTTGCACAACCCATATAAAAAAATTAGTAGCATCAAGAACGTTCGTTCTTTATACTACTAATTATAAAACTTACAACTCTAAAAAAGAGAGCAGAAAGTCCTTGCAAATCAAGGATTTCTATGATAAAA
>ERZ779852.2642-NODE-2642-length-14225-cov-15.237191_pt1 | contig 14225 bp, 10 predicted proteins | sample MGYA00511559_ERZ779852 | MGnify/ENA primary metagenome ERZ779852 (study PRJEB29588, sample SAMEA2157977) | human gut metagenome | biome: human gut; feature: human-associated habitat; material: faeces | place: Denmark | collected 2008/2010 ...
TTGAAGCTAAAGATAATAAACATGCAGTTGGAGGTGGCATTCAACAAGCTATGGAATATGCCCAAATCCTTGACTTGAAATTCGCCTACTCCAGTAATGGTGATGCGTTCTTGGAACATGACTTTATTACTGGGAAAGAAACAGAAATCAAGTTAGAGGACTTTCCGACTGAGGAAGAACTATACAACCGTTATCTGGCATCTAAGAACTATACATCGGATGAACTCAACATAATAGAAACTCCTTTCTACTATGATGCCCATAGCCATGAACCAAGATATTATCAACGTATAGCAGTTGATCGCACAGTAGAGGCCATCGCAAGAGGGCAACAACGTGTACTTGTGGTAATGGCTACCGGTACTGGTAAGACTTTTACTGCTTTCCAGATTATCCATCGTCTTCATAAAAGTGGGGTTAAGAAAAAGATTCTTTATCTTGCAGACCGCAATATCCTCATTGACCAAACAATGGTGCAAGACTTCAAGCCTTTCAAGAAGTTTATGACCAAGATAACTTCTGTTGGAGAAGGGGAGGAAAAAATTGATTCGTCATACGAAGTGTATATGGCTTTATACCACCAATTGGTCGGGAAAGAGGGTAAACCAGACCCATTCTTGGAGGTGCAGCCAAATTTCTTTGATTTAATTATTGTCGATGAGTGTCATAGGGGAAGTGCAAAAGACGATTCCGCATGGCGCAAGGTGTTGGAATATTTTAGTTCGGCTACCCAAATTGGTATGACAGCCACACCGAAAGCAGACGAAGGAGCGAACAACTTGGATTATTTCGGTGAACCAGTATATACCTATTCACTTCTTCAAGGCATTCAAGATGGTTTCTTAGCTCCATATAGGGTTACAGCAGACTTTATTAATGTTGATTTACAAGGATGGACTCCAGAAGAAGGTGAAATAGATTTATTGGGTAAAGAGATTGAACAGAAACTATATCAAAGACAGAATATAGGTCGTGATCTTGCCATCAAGTTAAGGCGTAAAGTAGTAGCACATAGGATAACCCAAATGTTACATGACATTGGTCGTATGACAAAGACAATAGTATTCTGTTCTGATATTGAGGAAGCGGCCGAAATGCGAACGCTGCTTATCAATATGAATAGCGATTTATGTAAAAAGTCGCCTTACTATGTTACACGTATTGTTGGTGAGGATAAAGAAGGTAAGAAACAACTGGACAATTTCATTAGTGTGGATGAGCCTTATCCTGTAATTGTTACCACATCTGAACTTTTATCTACAGGAGTGGACTGCAAAACTTGTGGTTTAATCGTCATAGACAAAGAAATTGGTTCTATGACTGAATTTAAGCAAATCATTGGACGAGGTACACGACTTAGAAAAGACAAGGGCAAATGGCATTTGGAAATCCTTGATTTCCGCAATGCTACCGCAAAATTCAAAGATCCAGCATTTGATGGCGACCCGGAACCACCAAAAGGAGGAGGGAAAAAGCCCAAGCCTTACAAAATCATTGATGCTCCAGAAACTCCAATAGTATCTGAGCCTCGTGAGAAATATCTTATCAGTGGTAAGAATATTCGCATTGCCCATGAAATCGTTTCAGTGTTAGGAGAAGATGGTAAGACGATGAGGACGGAAAGTGTTCAGTCGTTTGCTAAAAAGCAATTATTACGCCATTACCAAACTTTGGATGATTTTATCCAAACGTGGACGGAGGCAGAACGCAAACAGGCCATTATGGATGAATTGAAGGAATATGCTATTCTGATAGATGCTGTACGTGAAGCTAATCCGGCATTGAAGGATGCCGACATCTTTGATGTGATATGCCACGTTGCGTTTGACCAACCGCCATTAACAAGGAAAGAGAGAGCAAACAATGTAAAGAAGCGTAATTACTTCGGGAAGTACGAAGGTAAAGCTCGTGAAGTATTGGAGGCTCTTCTTGACAAATATGCAGAGAATGGTATTCTCGACTTTGAAAAGGCGAACATCTTGGAGATACCGCCATTCAATAGCATAGGGAAACCAACAAAAATCATAAAGTTATTTGGCGGTAAGGTTGCTTTTGAGCAAGCCATCAGAGAACTAGAATATCAAATTTATAAATCAGCTTAAAAATGGCAGTAAACAACATCATAAAGCGAATCCAAAATATAATGCGTCAAGACGCAGGTATCAATGGTGACGCACAGAGAATTGAGCAAATGACTTGGATGTTTTTCTTGAAAGTCTATGACACTCAGGAAGAAACATGGGAATATAAAGATGAGAACTACAAGTCTATCATCCCCGAAGATTTGCGTTGGCGTAAATGGGCTGTAGATGAAAAAGACGGTGAAGCATTAACAGGAGAAGCATTGCTCTCTTTTGTCAATGAAAAACTGTTCCCTACTTTAAAGAATCTTCCGATAGACGCCAATACGCCAAGAGCCAAAAGCATTGTTCAAGAAACATTTGCTGACTTAAACCAGTATATGAAGAATGGAACGCTTTTGCGTCAAGTGGTCAACATCGTAAATGAAATCGAATTTGACGATGCTGATGATCGCCACACATTTGGAGATATTTATGAGGGAATCTTGAAAGACTTGCAATCAGCAGGCAATGCAGGTGAGTTCTATACTCCACGTGCTTTGACAGACTTTATCGTGATGATGCTTGACCCGAAATTGGGCGAGACCTTTGGCGACTTCACCAGTGGTACAGGCGGCTTCCTTACCTCTGCTCTCAATTATGTGAGTAAGAGCGTCAGTTCTGCCGAAGATGGAGAAAAACTGCAAAATGCAGTCGTGGGACAAGAATGGAAACCGCTACCTTATCTTTTGAGTATAACAAATCTGTTACTCCATGATATTGAAGCTCCCAATATAGCTAACTGTGATTCGCTTGGAACAAATATCACTGATTTCAAGGAAAGCGATAAAGTGGATGTTATCGGTATGAATCCTCCGTATGGTGGTAGCACAGAAGATAGTGTAAAAAGCAATTTCCCGATGCAGTACCGTTCAAGTGAAACAGCGGATTTGTTCATAGCCCTTATCATGTACCGCCTCAAAGCTGGTGGTAGATGCGGTGTGATTATCCCAGATGGTTTCTTGTTTGGTACGGATGGAGCAAAACTTGCACTTAAAGAAAATTTACTCCGCAAGTTCAATCTGCATACCATCATCCGTTTACCGGGCTCGATATTCTCCCCATATACCTCTATTGCAACCAACATTCTTTTCTTTAATAATGAAGAAGCAGAGGGCTGCAAAGAAGGATTCAAGACCAAAGAGACATGGTTCTATCGCTTGGATATGCCGGAAGGCTACAAGCACTTCTCAAAGACCAAACCAATGAAGGTGGAGCATACCCTACCTATTCAGGAATGGTGGAAAGACAGGAAAGAAATTATCAGTGATGAAGTGGGAGAAAAGAGCCGTGTGTTCACTGCCCAACAGTTGATTGATTTGGATTGCAACTTCGACCAGTGCAAGTTCCCGAAAGAGGAAGAAGAAATACTCCCTCCGGCAGAACTGCTCAAACAGTATTTTGAGAAACGTGCTGCACTCGACCATGAAATAGACAAAACCCTTTCTGAGATTCAAAAAATTCTCGGCATAGACATAAAATCGTGTAACTGATAATAGTGAAGTGATATGAAAGATTTGACCATCTCAAACATAGAACGGCAGAATGTACTTAACAATCGTTTTGCGGTCAGTAAAGTACAAGAGCATCTTGATATAGAAGGAATGCTCTTTGAGGGAGAATACCGCTTTACAAAAAAAATGGTTGCCGACTTTTATCAAGTTGACACATCTACAATAGATCGTTACCTGCAATCAAATTCTGATGAGCTGAAACATAATGGATATATTTTATGTAAGGGTAAACAATTGAAAGAGTTTAAGTTAGAATTTGCTCACCTTATTAATGAGGCGAGCAAAACAACGCAGCTCGGATTATTTAATTTCCGCTCTTTCTTGAATATAGGTATGCTGCTTACAGAGAGTGAGAAAGCTAAAAAAGTCCGTAGTCTTATCTTGGATTTTGTGATTACTACCATCAATGAAAAGACAGGTGGAGGAACAAAATATATTAATCGTAGAGATGTGAATTATCTTCCTGCCGCAATCACAGAAGAAAACTATCGGAAAAATCTTACTTCTGCCATCAATCAATATGTGGATGGGCATCCTACATACAAATATTCTCAGATTACAGATTTTATCTATAAAGCTGTATTCAAAGAGAATGCTAAAGAATACCGAGAAGTATTAAAGTTGGATTCAAAGGACAATGTTCGACACACGTTGTATTCAGAGGTTCTATTGGTTATCTCTTCTTTTGAAAACGGAGTGGGGGCAGCCATCAGTGAACGATTTAAAGAAAATGGTGGTAAGTTGCTTACCATTGACGAAGTGGAGCGTATTGTAAACGAACTTGCCGAACATCCAATGCAGAAACCTTATCTGAATGATGCCAGGACTAAAATGGCTTCAAGGGATTTCAGTTTCCGGGATGCGTATCATGGTAATATAGCAGATTACCTGCAAGCTGTTACTCCTGAAGAGTTTGAACGATTCATCGGTGACCAGTCTATTGATTTTGACCGTATCTTAGCTGATAACAAAGATGTGCTTAAACGCTTAAAGCAGGCAGAAGATGAGTAAGGAAATTATTTACATAGATTACGATGAAGCCTTAAACATCTATGGCAAAATGATTGATGCCAGTGATGGTGGCTTTGAAGGTGTGCGTGATGAAGGTGGTATTCGTGCTACATTGGATTTTGTACAAAATGATTTATACTATCCGACCTTTGCTGACAAACTAACCTATCTGATGTATAGATTCTGTTCCGGACATTTCTTCAATGATGGGAATAAGCGTATTGCACTGACTGTGGGTACATACTTCTTACACAAAAACAATTACTATTGGCACGCTTGCATCTGTATGCGTACATTGGAATCTATTATTTATCATGTGGCAGCATCGAACATCGACCAAGATTTGCTACTACGCATCGTCAATAGCTTTTTGACCAGTAAAGATTATGACGAAGAACTGAAAATAGATATTGCCAATGCTATGAGCAAAGGTGAGTTAGGAATACAAGGCGAAGATTACGAATAAATGAATATAATTATGGCGAATGTACTTGAAATCATAAAAAACGAAATTACGCAAGATTATTATAAAAATAATTTTCCAAATGATGGTCAACGTTTCGTTGCGTGGTATATGCGGAATATACATCTTCTGGATCAAAGACAAGCTAAAGATGCCATCACAGACGGAGCCAATGATAAACAAATTGATGCCGTATATATTGATGAAGACGAGCAAAAAATATATATTGTACAAGGGAAATACTACCTTGGTGAATCTGTTGATGCAACTCCTGTGAGAGAAGTTATATCTGCTTGGAGCCAGTTTAGTAACTTAGCTCAATTACAGGAAAATGCTAATTCTAAATTAAAGACTAAAATATCAGAAATAGCAACAGCATTAGAAGATGACTCTTACTGCGTATGTTTTGAATTAATAACAACATCTATCTTTACGGATGCGGCTATGGATGATATACATTCATTCCAAACCAAATTATCAGAGGAAGATGATGCTGAATTGAATTATAGTACACAATTCTCCGTAGTTGATAAACAAGGTTTGAAAGATGCTTATAGTTGTGTTATTGAACAAACGAATCCAACTTTAAACCATACTATCAAGCTTGAAGCTGGTAAATATATGACGACAGAATTAGGGGCGACAAGCGTAATAGTTGCAGCCATGCCTCTGAAAGAATGTATAAAATTCCCTGGCATTAAAGATGGGTCTTTGTTCCAGAAAAATGTACGACAGAGTTTAGGCATTAACAATACCGTAAATAAAAAGATCAAGAAAACCATAAACGATCCGAATAAATGTGGTGACTTCTTCTTTTTTCATAATGGAATCACTGCCATTTGTAACAAAATTGAAGAATGTGGCAATGGTGAGTTTAAACTTTATGGATTGAATGTTGTAAATGGATGTCAATCATTGAATACTATTTTAAGTTGTAGTGAGAATGTACGAAAGCGTGATGATGCTTATGTTCTATTCAGATTTTATGAAATTCCACAAAGAGACAGGGCTGATTCTATTAGCATTAACACAAACACGCAAAGTGCTGTAAAGGCAAGAGATTTACGCAGTAACAGTAAGCAGATATTAAAACTCAAAAAGGCATACGAAGCAAAATATTCTAATGGATTTTTTGCAACCAAAAGAGGTGAAATTATTCCAGCCGACAAGGACAAACAGTACTGCATAGAGTTATCATATTTAGGAAAGAATCTTACAGCTTGGTACATGCAAAGACCTAATTTATCTTATGGTGAAACTAAGATTTTTGACAAGTATTTCAATACATTGTTCAAGAACGACTATTTGCCTGAAGATGCTTATGCTCTATCGTTTTGGATGAGAAAAATAATGGATGCATGGACTCAGGAAAACCCATTAGGACTGGAAGAGGAACTACTAACAATGAAGGCTTATGCTCCATACCATCTTCTTTTTGCCATATCAATGGTTTTTGCTAAATGTAACAATCAAACAAATGTACCATCACCGAGTGAGTGCTTAAAAGTTGCTTCTGAAAACAATCTTGTTGACAGCATAATTAATATTGCGGCAAACTGTTTAAACAGTGCTATTTCGGCAGAAAAAAACAATTGCGAGCAGAATAATAGAAGTTTCATTCCTCAAAATTGGGTAAAAAACAAGAGTTGCAATGCAGGGATTATGTCTGCTATTCAGAATTATTTTTCTTTCCTCCCAACAATGAATAAGGAGATGGATTCCAAACTTAAAAATGGAGTAAAAATAGACTCAAAGTATTTCTCATATAGAGTACAAGCAGAGGATTAAAAAATGAACGGAAAGCAATTAAAAAACAGCATACTCCAATGGGCGATACAGGGCAAACTTGTACCGCAAGATCCTAATGACGAACCGGCATCTGTACTTCTTGAACGTATCAGAGCCGAAAAAGCCCGACTGGTCAAGGAAAAGAAAATCAAGAAAGACAAAAACGAATCAATCATCTATCGTGGTGAGGACAATTCCTATTATGAGAAGTTTCTCGCTACGAGGGAAGTAAAGTGTATTGACGAGGAGATTCCGTTTGAAATTCCTGCTACTTGGGAATGGTGCAGATTATTATCTATTGTCTCTTTATTGGGAGATGGTATTCATGGGACACCAGAATATTCGGAAGGCGGAAGCGTTTATTTTATTAATGGGAATAACCTGTTTGATGGTCAAATACTTATCAAGCCTGATACAAAAACAGTATCAAAAGAAGAGGCTGTTAAGCATTCAAGATTACTCAATGAATCAACCGTACTCGTTTCTATAAATGGCACTATAGGTAATATCGCTTTCTACTCAGGAGAAAATGTTATTTTGGGAAAGAGTGCTTGTTATTTCAACTTATTGAATGGCATTGAGAGGAAATATATCAAGATAGTACTTCAAACTGATTATTTTTTGGAATATACTAAACGCGTTGCTACAGGTAGTACAATTAAAAATGTGCCGTTGTCTGGCATGAGAAACGTCCTGATTCCTATTCCACCTAAAGATGAACAACAAGTTATAATTGATAAATTGTCATCACTAAAGTTGTTAATAGAAAAGTTCAATATTGAACAATCACAACTTAATAAACTCAATGCTGAATTACGTTCAGTTTTAAAAAAGTCTATTCTCCAAGAAGCAATTCAAGGTAAACTCCTTCCACAGATTACAGAAGAAGGCACAGCCCAAGAATTACTTGAACAGATACGACAAGAGAAGCAGAGACTTGTTAAAGAAGGTAAGCTTAAAAAGTCTGCTTTGTTGGATTCCATTATCTATAAAGGTGACGATAACAAGTACTTCGAGAAGATTGGTACAATTGAAAAAGATATAACTGACGAAATACCATTTGAGATACCAAATTCTTGGTGTTGGATAAGGCTGAATAATCTCTGTAATATTACAAATGGCTTTACACCGTTAAGAACAGAACCTAAATTTTGGGAAAATGGTAACATTAATTGGTTTACAGTTGAAGATATTCGTAAACAAGGGGAATATATATATCAAACAACTCAAAAAATTACGGAATTAGCAGTTAGTAAGGATAGAATTGTAAGAGCTGGCAGTGTGTTGTTGTGTTGCACTGCCTCTGTTGGCCAATGCGCCATGACCATGATTCCTACTACTACAAATCAGCAATTTAATGCTTTAACTATCAAAGAAGAGTATCGTTGTCTTGTCAATGATGAATTCTTGTATTTATTTGTAAAAACATTGGCACCAATATTACATGATTTAGCAGGTAAAACGACTTTTGAATTCATTTCGGTAAAGAAAGTTGGAAACATCCTAGTTCCTATCCCACCAGTTTTAGAACAGTGTAGGATATGCAAAGTAACCAATAAGGCAATAGCAAGTATTATGAGAGGATAAACGGGCAAATCATTGAAATTGAGCTTTCTTTTGAATATCCCAATAGCTGGGCTGTATTACGTTTGAAAGATATATGCCAACTAATAGACGGTGAAAAGAAAAACGAAAAGGGTATTTGTCTGGATGCAAAATACCTACGTGGAAAATCATCTGCTATCATTGTAGAGAAAGGAAAATTTGTCTATACCGGAGATAACATCATTCTTGTAGATGGTGAAAATTCAGGTGAAGTTTTCACTGTTCCGCAAGATGGGTATATGGGGAGTACATTCAAACAGTTATGGCTCTCTTCGGCTATGTGGAAACCATATATTTTGGCTTTCATTCTGTTCTATAAAGAGGATTTGAGAAATTCAAAAAGAGGTGCGGCTATTCCGCACCTCAATAAAGAGTTATTCTACAATCTGCCTATTGGTATTCCACCTTATCAAGAACAGCAGCGTATTGCAAAACGGATAAATAAACTATCGCAGTTGCTCAAATAGTTTTTCTATTTGAGCAACAATGCGTTGTTGTTCTTTAATCGGAGGTAATGGTATTAATATTTCTTTTACTTTTGCTATACTTACACCACCTATAATGCCCGTTTTATTTAGGTTAAATAGTTCAAAGAACGATGGTGACTGTAGATAATAGTACATGTATTTCCCGATTCCAACAAATGGTGAGAAACAACATAACTTATTCCCAAAACATACATCTTGATTCAGTATTGCAATTTTTCTTCCGGCACTTCCACCTTCAATACACATCAATATTGAGTTATTGGGAGCAAGTTTAAAATCAGGTTCATATTGTTTTGGAATCGCAATGCCATTATCGTAAATAATCCGATTATTAAAATCAACATCCTTAGTTCCAATATAATAACGTCCTATAACATCTGTAAATTTTGATTTCTTTTCAGTTTCACTAATACTGTTGCCAGTGTAAATGTTTGCAATATGAGAAAGTCTTGTCCATACCCAATTCTTGGGAGTTTCAAAAGGTATCTGTTCTGTTATATCTAAGCACTTTTTACCTACCTGCTCATAATACTTGTTATCGTCACCTTTGTAGATAACAGAATCCGACAAAGCGGATTTCTTCAAATTTCCCTCTTTTACAAGTTTCTGTTTCTCTAACTTTATTTGCTCAAGTAACTCTTGTGCTGTTCCTTCTTCTGCAACTTGTGGAACAAGTCGCCCTTGAATGGCTTCTTGAAGAATTGATTTTTTAAGTTTGCCATTAATACTTCTGTTTAGTTCATCCAAAGCTATTTGGGAATGTGCATATTTGTCAGTCAGAGGCAAAACATCCTTTATACGCTCAACTATTCGATGTTGTTCTTGTATAGGTGGAATAGGCATTAAGTGAGCTACTAATTTTTCTCTTGAAATATTTGGTTGAGCTCCCCCTTCTCCTTTCTTGATGAAGTCCACTTGATTTCCCATAAGAAAATAAAAGAGGTAGTAATTAAAGATTCCTATAGGGGTACATGCGCAACAAGCTTGATTCGTTGTTAACTCACACCCTGCTATAGCAACCTTACCAATCGTAGCACCATACATTGCTATCAATACATCTCCGGCTTTATTCAATCTTAAAGAACATTCTTTTAATGCTTTATCTGTGATTTTTATCTCGGTATCATTCACAATGCTATTATTGAGTTCACCAGTTCTAAGCCATAAAATATTACCACCATAATAACTTGTATTTCCCTTTGCTGGGGTTGCTCCTGCGCCCCAATCCCCAATACTTCCCATTCTGCTCCATTCCCATCCCTGTGGAATCTCAAACGGAATCTCCTCATCAATACACTTCACCTCGCCCGTAGCGAGAAACTTCTCATAATAGGAACTCAATGAATTTGTGAATGCTATACATTATTAATGATAATGAATTGTTTAACTAATAATGTATCAAACATGAACATTGAAAATTTTGAAACGTATCTTCGTCAAGGGAATATGGCAGAGAACACGATTGCAGCTTACCGCTATGCCGTAAAAGAGTATTATTCCCGGCACAAGGAACTGAACAAGCGAAATCTGCTTGTTTATAAGACTTATCTCATTGAGAAATTCAAGCCTAAAACCGTAAATCTACGTATTCAGGCAATGAACAAGTATCTTGACTATATGAATAAATCTCGTTTGAGATTAAAATCCGTCAAGGTACAACAGCGTAGTTATCTGGAAAATGTAATCAGTAATGCCGACTACGCTTTTCTGAAAAACAAACTAAAAAAGGAAGAAAACCAAGAATGGTATTTCGTTGTTCGTTTTCTCGCAGCCACAGGTGCAAGAGTCAGTGAACTTATACAAATGAAGGTGGAACACGTGCAGATAGGTTATTTTGACATCTATACCAAAGGTGGCAAGATACGCCGTATCTATATTCCTAAATCACTCCGCAAGGAAGCTACGGAGTGGCTCAATAGTACCAATCGTACAAGCGGTTATCTATTCCTCAATCGCTTTGGCGAGCGTATCACCACCAGAGGTATTGCGCAGCAGTTAAAAAACTATGCCACAAAATATGGTTTGAACGAGAAAGTGGTTTATCCTCATTCGTTTCGCCATCGCTTTGCCAAGAATTTCTTGGAGAAGTTCAACGATATTTCTTTACTTGCTGACCTGATGGGGCATGAAAGCATTGAAACCACTCGTATTTATTTGAGGCGTAGCAGTGCCGAACAGCAGGAAATTGTGGATAAGATTATAACTTGGTAAAAACAATTTATCTGCGTCGCTGTGAGTTTTTCGTCTTCTGTTCTCCCCAAGGGAGTTCAGAAGATGAACCTCCGCTACCTGTTCCGATATGGACTTGTGCCTGCCCACCTGTAGCAAGTTCAAAAGCCACTCCAAGTAAGTTGGCTTGTGCTTTATTGACCTGTTCATGAGGCTCAAATACATCATTTATCAATTCATAAATGGTAGCTTCATCTTTGGTAAAACTTTCCCATATCGGATTGAGCCAATCAACATATTTTATAGAGTCGTATTTCTCATTACCTACCTGTGTCCAAATATGCAGACTGGGATTATTATAATTAGGGATGAAATGGTGAACAAGTTCCGCTCCGGATGACAGACTGTAACGCTGAGGATTTGCCTTACGGTCGAGCTGCTCAATGCGTACGTTCAACTTATCTATAACAGAATCCTTTTCTTTGGATTGTCGGTCAGCTTTTTCTGCCATACGTATAGCCTTGTCTATCTCTTTTTGATAGCCGTTCCTTAATTGTTCTATCTCTCCCCTATGTTTTTCTTTCAGTTGAGACTTTTCAGCCATGAGGGTTTTAATCTGATTTTTGAGTTTGGCAATCTGCTCATCCCTACTCGCAAGCTCTTTTTTCGCTTTAGCCAAATCCCCCTTGCCAAACCACGAAAGAATTGTGTTTTTCCCCTCATGTGCTTTTTCAATGTCTGCCTGCAATTTGGCGATGTCTTCCTCATACCGATTTATCTGCTGCTTATAGTATTCTAAGTTTGCCAGATGTTTTGCTGTAGAACCGACAATGCCACGTTGCAATCCGAATGGTTTCATGGCTGCTGCATAACTGTTCTGGTATTCGTGCAGCTTACTACGTCTCATCACATCATCTGCCGATAGACGTGCCCCGGACTTCGTTGCATACTTCTTCTCACCCTCACGCTTCTTACGAAGCCGTTCTGTTGTTATAATGGGGACGATAGTGGCATGCAAGTGCGGAGTTTTCTCGTCCATGTGCAATACGCAAGAAACAAGATTCTCGCTTCCAAAAGTATTTTTCAGCCATTTCAGATTGGCATCTATCCAATTATCCAACTTGTCTTCTTTGGCAATCTTCATCATCTGTTTATGTGTCCCGGTTAGGATGATGCGAATGGCTTTTGTCTGATTCTTGCCGACCTTGCGATGCAGTCCGGCATGGTCTATCCGATATTGTATGGCATCCGTCCTGTTCTTCACTCCTGCAGGAAATGCAACCAGTTCCCGATTGAGGTGTGTTCTGTTTGCATCGGCATTAACGGGTACATATTTTTCCCTCTTGGCATCTTTCCTTTCTATATGGCATGACATACCAGAATCATTACCACTGCCACGTTGCAGGTGACAGACTGCGTATTGCGTATTACTCATATCTCACTTCCTTTTATTGTTATACACTGATTCTTTGGTTGTAAAATCCCGCCTTATGTGCCACAGGCAGCCGGGCATCGAGAGGGCATCCCTCCGCTTATGGGCTTTTTTACTGCCACTCGGAGAGTGAAAGCGGTGAAAATGCCCTAATAAGCTACGGGATTTTACAAACCCTTTTCCAAAGACAGCGAGCTGTCCGATGTTTTTTTCTATTGTATTTATTCTGTTTCTACCAACTTCAGCCCCAATTCATCAATGAGTGTCTGCAAAGCAGGATTACGCTGTATCATTTTATCAAGAATCATTTGTGGAGTGTCGGTCATCAATAAGAAATCCGCAATATCCAGTCCGTTCTTGCGCTGTTCGTCTGTAGCGCATTGTTCCAGACTATCACTCAATACAACTTTGGAACATACGGAAGTGAGCAAAGGCATTTTGGTTTGCCAAACTTCTTTTGCTCCCAAGTCCGGACATAGCATAACTGACCTTCCTTTCAAAACACTTATCACATCAGGCTTGAAACATCCGTGCATTCCACCGGTAGCCAGCCATATAAACTCCGGCATATAATGGGTAGCTACCAAAGCGGATTTTTCGCTTTCCACAATAGCTATAGGTTTGGTCGAATTATCAGACAACAGATGTTCGCCAAACAAACATTGCTTCAAATGGTAGTTCTGGAAATTCAGTTCCGTATGTACCCAACTTACATAACTTCTTGGCTCTTTTGTCCGATGTCCTGTTTTTACATCGTACAACATTATCTTACCTGTTCGTACATTACCCTGCCAATCAATTTGCCAATAGACAGTAGAACCACCCCACTTCTTTGATGTACCAACACGATACAGTTGGAATATTCGGGAAGTCTCGTCTTTGCCCAATGCTCCGGAAAGGTAAATGTACAATGGATTCATACCATAGTTGGTAAGAGTACGTTCCATTAGATCTTTATCAACAAAAGAGGTAGGAGATGGCAATTGAGGCTTAGACTTATCAGCTTCAATGAAATTATTCTTGTCGTAATCCATCACCATTGGATTATCATGAAAATAATCCGATGGAGTGTAATGGTATTGGCAAGATTGCTCATGGTCACATCTGCCCACATAATCTGGAAAGGTTATTTTCCCTTGGCTATCTATGTACTTGACAAAACATTGCTTCTTTCCACAGTTCGGGCATGAAAGTTTTGAACCTCGCTTATATTTTTGAAGGGAAAATCTGTATTCGACCATATTTATCGTTTTATTATTGCAACTCGTGCAGTTTGCACTTATTGCAGTTTTGCAGAAATCCTATATAAGGGCAAAGTGCAAACTGCAACAACTGCAAACTGCAAAAGGTGTCGTTTATTGCAGCTTCTCATATTCACCTCGCTTTACCTTCTTGATAATCTTATTTGTAGCAAGGCTAACCAAAGAATACATTACCGACCTTCCCGACAACCCTACTTCTTTTCCGGCTTGAATGGCATCAGCAGTAGTGAAACTTTCGGAAAGGCAATCAAGTAATTCTTTTTTCTGAGGTTCGACGCTCTCTTTCAACATATATTTCTGAATGTCAGAATAACAACACTCAAAATATTCACTTAAAGCAATAGCCGATTTTGTTGAATCTATATCCACAAAA
>ERZ779852.2646-NODE-2646-length-14205-cov-4.005583_pt1 | contig 14205 bp, 10 predicted proteins | sample MGYA00511559_ERZ779852 | MGnify/ENA primary metagenome ERZ779852 (study PRJEB29588, sample SAMEA2157977) | human gut metagenome | biome: human gut; feature: human-associated habitat; material: faeces | place: Denmark | collected 2008/2010 ...
GGGACTTAACCCAACATCTCACGACACGAGCTGACGACAGCCATGCACCACCTGTATGGGCTCCTCTCGGCCACGGGGTCTCCCCCGCTTCACCCATATGTCAAGCCCTGGTAAGGTTCTTCGCGTTGCTTCGAATTAAGCCACATGCTCCGCTGCTTGTGCGGGCCCCCGTCAATTCCTTTGAGTTTTAGCCTTGCGGCCGTACTCCCCAGGCGGGACGCTTAATGCGTTGGCTGCGGCACGGGGGGATCGTCCCCCCACACCTAGCGTCCATCGTTTACGGCTGGGACTACCAGGGTATCTAATCCTGTTCGCTCCCCCAGCTTTCGCGCCTCAGCGTCGGTCTCGGCCCAGAGGGCCGCCTTCGCCACCGGTGTTCCACCCGATATCTGCGCATTCCACCGCTACACCGGGTGTTCCACCCTCCCCTACCGGACCCAAGCCGCGGAGGTTCCGGGGGCTTCGGGGGGTTGAGCCCCCCGCTTCGACCCCCGGCCTGCCGGGCCGCCTACGCGCGCTTTACGCCCAATGAATCCGGATAACGCTCGCCCCCTACGTATTACCGCGGCTGCTGGCACGTAGTTAGCCGGGGCTTCTTCTGCAGGTACAGTCTTGACTCTTCCCTGCTGAAAGCGGTTTACGACCCGAAGGCCTCCGTCCCGCACGCGGCGTCGCTGCGTCAGGGTTCCCCCCATTGCGCAAGATTCCCCACTGCTGCCTCCCGTAGGAGTCTGGGCCGTGTCTCAGTCCCAATCTGGCCGGTCGGTCTCTCAACCCGGCTACCCGTTGTCGGCACGGTGGGCCGTCACCCCGCCGTCTACCTGATGGGCCGCGGAGCCATCCCCTCCCGTCGGGGCTTTAGCCGGGGTGCCATGCGGCACCCCGGGGTATCCGGTATTACCCGTCCTTTCGGGCGGCTATCCCGGGGGAGGGGGCAGGTTCTCCACGTGTTACTCAGCCGTTCGCCACTCGCTTCTATCCGAAGATAGGTGCCGTTCGACTTGCATGTGTTAGGCGCGCCGCCAGCGTTCATCCTGAGCCAGGATCGAACTCTCCGTCCAAAATATATGGGCTTCGAGCCCGTCCGGTCCTCTCAGTCATTCGCTGATCGGTTCCGTTCGATTCATATGGTTTTAGTATAGGAAAAGGAATTTCTCGGGGCCGCCTCTCGGCGGCCTTGCGAAAAACAAATCCAAGTTAGACCATTTCAAATGGTTCGATGTCTGCCCGGATGCGACACTTGAAGTGTCCATCCTCGCAGTATCCGGTTCTCAAGGTGCACGCCTGCGCTGGTTCCCGGTTCGACCGGGCCGCGCGGCAAGGAGATATATTGCCAGACCGGAGGGGCCCCGTGGGCGGGAATCGCGCACTCCATATTTTGTTCACAAATGAATAGGTCCCTCAGTCGCATCACTAAGGTTAAAACTGAAGCATTGGCTTCTGATATTGGCGATGACCAGCTGTTTTATGAGTATTGAGACATCGGTCATCTCTGGTGCGCTACTTTACTCCAAAGGCATCAGCTATTTGTTTCCCATCGGTAAAAGGCGGGTTTTGTTCGCCAAGCGTTCTTATATATAGAGAAGTTCGGGTTCGAACCCGTGCACCGGCAACAAAAAAGACGGCCAACCGATGTTGACCGTCTCAACAATCTTTGGGTGGGCCGTCAGGGGTTCGAACCCTGGACCTTGGGATTAAAAGTCCCCTGCTCTGCCAGCTGAGCTAACGGCCCGCGGGTGGCATTGTACCACGGTCTGGGACTATTCCCAACTCCATTGGCCGTTCTGGAAAATCACAACTTCACGTCCATCAGGCGTAATGCCCGTAATATCGATGTCGTCCGTGCCGATCATAAAATCGACGTGCGTGCTCGAGACGTTAACGCCATGCTCCAGGAGCTCCTCCTTGGACATGTCATACCCACCCTCGATGCATTCGGGGAAACCGACACCTAGCGCGAGATGGCAGCTAGCGTTCTCGTCATAGAGCGTATCGTAGAACAGAACACCACTTTCGCGGATCGGCGTGTTCTTGGAAATGAGCGCGACCTCTCCCAGGTGAGCAGCGCCCTCGTCAGTATCGATGATACTTGCGAGCGTTGCCTTGCCCACGCGGGCGTCGTAGTCCACCACGCGGCCGCCCTCGAACTTAATCCAAAAATCGTCGACTTTATTGCCGTGGTGGATGAGCGGCATGGCCGAGTACACGATACCGTCGGCGCGCATGCGATCGGGCGAAGTGAAGACTTCCTCGGTGGGAATGTTGGGGAAGAAGGGGTGCCCATCGGGCGTCTTGCCCTTGCCGCCGGCCCACTCGTGACCCTTCGTCATGCCAATCGTCAGATCGGTTCCATTTGCCGCGGTGTAATGCAGGCAGTCGAAACGATTGTCGTTCAGGAAACGCAGGTTCTTTTCGAATGCGGCGTCATGGAGTTCCCAGTCGCTCTCTGGGTCCCGGCCATCGGCGCGAGCGGTGTGCAGAATCGCATTCCACAGCTTATAGATTGCAACCTCATCGGCGTCTCCCGGGAACACCTCGCGCGCCCAAGCCACGACCGGAGCGCCGGCGATGCACCACGGATTGATGTTGTAATCCAGTCCACGGCGGAAAACTTTGCACTGCGTGTTCTTTGCCTTAGAAGCTGCAGCGGGCTTAGCGGGATCGATGCCCTTAAGGGCGGCGGGGTCCGCACCCTCGATAAAGATAAAGCAGGCACCGTCCTGGGCCAGGGAATCCAGCTGCAGGCGCTTCCACTCGGGCGTCTGCTCAAAATAGCTTTTCTCGACATGCTCGTACGTGAGCCTCGTCACGGTATCATCGGCCCAGATGACCGTCACGTGGCCGGCGCCGGCAGCATAGGCCTCCGCGACCACCACGCGCGCAAACGGCGCGCACTCAACCGGAGACTGAACGACGACTTCCTGGCCGGGCTTGACGTTTACGCCCTTGCGGACGACCAGGCGCGCGTAGTTTTTAATCTTGGGCTCCAGGGCCTTCATGCCCTCCAGAGCTTCTTCGACCGTCAGGGCAGCTCGAATCATGTGCCACTCCATCTATCTATAGAACAGTAAAAAGGCGCGCCGCAAAAACGACGCGCCTTATATCTTAGCGATATGTATGGATACAAACGCTACTTCTTCTTGGAGTCCTTCTTGTCCTCCTCGGCAGCCGCGCGCTCAATAAGAGCGTTGAGCTTGTTCTCGGACATGCCCTCGGCCTGCGCGCGGTACATGTTGCGCAAGGGACGAATACGAGCGAAGTCATAGATAAAGTCGCCCAAAATGATGACGTAGGACAAAACAATGCCGACCATCTGGACAGGGCTGGACACCATGCCAGCGGGAGCGAAGTACAGCGAGGCCCAAATTGCCACGACGAGCACCATGCCAATGGCGAGCACAATCCACCAGATGCGACGGCGCTTGGTGTAGTCCTCGTCCTGCTTGAGGAGGATATTCGACACCGTATAGATGCGGTCCTCCTTGGCGCGCTGCTTAGCCTTGCGGGCGCGCTTCTCCTCTTTAGAGAGGCCCTCGAGGTTCTCGCCCTTCTCGAGCTCTTTGCGGCGTGCCTTAGACGAAGCCGGCACGACGCGAACGGAGCTCGCTGCTTGGCGGGCGGGCTTAGCAGATGCGGCAGACTTGCGCGCAACCCCGGTAACTTCGTGGGATTGCGTGCGCTTGTTCGTGGCGCTACGGGTACTCACTTATGCGTTCTCCTTCATGCTTGTGAACTGGGAGCCCGTGATGATCTGGAAGGCCTCGCGATAGCGCTCGGACGTGCCATCGATGACCTCGGCGGGCAGGTGCGGGGTCTCCCCCGTCATATCCCAGTTGGCCTTGAGCCAATTGCGGACGAATTGCTTGTCGTAGCTAGGCTGGATCTTGCCCTCCTCGTAGCTGGCAGCAGGCCAGAAACGGCTGGAGTCGGGCGTGAGACACTCGTCGATCAGCGTGACCTTGCCATCGATGACACCAAACTCGAACTTGGTGTCGGCAATGATGATGCCACGGGTCGCGGCGTACTCGGCGGCAGCCTTGTAGATCTTGAGGGAAAGGTCACGAATCTGCGTGGCGATGTCCTCGCCCACGATCTCGCAGCAACGCTCGAACGAGATGTTCTCGTCGTGGTCACCGATCTCGGCCTTCGTGGACGGCGTGAACAGCGGCTCAGGAAGCTTGGAAGCCTCGGTCAGGCCCTCAGGCAGCTGGATGCCGCAGACGGTGCCGTTCTCGTCGTAGGTCTTCTTGCCCGAACCGGTCAGATAGCCGCGGACGATGCACTCGATAGGAATCGTCTGGGCCTTCTTAACCAGCATGGCGCGGCCAGCGAGGTAGTCACGATACTCAGCAAACTCCTCGGGGAAATCCGCCGGGTCGATGGAAACGAGATGGTTGGGGACGATGTCGGCAAACTTATCGAACCAGAATGCCGAGATGCGATTGAGTACCTCTCCCTTAAACGGAATCTCGTCGGGAAGAATGAAGTCGAACGCAGAAATGCGGTCGGTGGCGACCATCAGCAGGTTTTCACCGGCATCGTAAATATCACGAACCTTGCCACGGGAATCCGGACGACGCTCCATCGTTGTCACGTGAGTCACTCCTTACCTAAATACGACAGAAATGCGGGTTCTTTCCCGCATGTTTTCGCAAACTCGGAGCGGCAGGGACGCGGCCCCTCCTTCACCGAATAGCGAAAAGCTAGTGCTCCATTGTAGTAGATGCCGCGTCTGCCGTGTGCTCGCGGGGCAGATGAATTGTAAAAGTCGTACCCTTTCCAAGCTCCGACTCCACGGATATGTAGCCATGGTGACGCTCGACGATCTGCTTGGTCACGGCGAGGCCAACGCCCAGGCCGCCAGCTTCGCGGGCGCGGCTGGCATCGGCGCGCCAAAACCGCCCGAAGATGCGCGACAAATCGTCCTTGGCAATACCGATGCCGGTATCAGAAACGGCAATGCTGACGTGCTTGCGGTCACTGAGCACCGACACCACGACCCAACCGCCCTCGGGGGTGTAGCGCATGGCGTTGCTCATGAGGTTGATAACACATTGCGTGATCATGTCGGGATCGGCCTCGACGACATCGTCGTGACCCTGGGTCTCGTCCGCAAAACGCAGGCGCAGATCGCGGTCGACAAACAGGCGCTCCTGGGCATTAACGATGGAACGCACGAAAGGAACCATGTCCACCGGCTCAAGGTTGAGCGGAGCCGTGCTGTTTTCCATGCGCGACAGGTCGAGCATCTGCTGCACCAGACGAGCCAGGCGACGCGTCTCGGAAGCAACGGTCTCCAAATGCTCATCGTCGGTGGGATACACGCCATCCTGCATGGCCTCGACCGTTGCGAGCATGGCCATAAGCGGCGTGCGAAGCTCGTGTGCAACGTCTGAGGTCAGGCGCTTCTCGTGTTTCATATCCTTCTCGAGCGAAGTGGCCATCTCATCGAAGGTCTCACCCAGCTGATCGATCTCGTCATCACCGCGCAGTCCCGTGCGAGCCGACAGGTCGCCGTCACGGATTTGCTTTGCGGTACTGGTGATGCGATGAATCGGCTTGGTGAGCATGCGCGACACGAGCGATCCGATAACGACCGAAATGCAGATTGCAACAACCGCGGCGAGGGCCATGGCGTTAAAGGTCTTCTCCCTAAACGCAGAGTCCGCCTTGGTGAGCAGAGCGTCGGAGCCGATGGCCCACAGCTTTACCTGTCCGACATGCTCGCCGGAAGACGTTACAATCTCGACGTTAGCAACGCTATCGGAGTCGGTTGGAGCAGACGAGACCGGGCTATGCGATGCCCTCTTGCCGCTCGTGTCGTCGGTCGTAGCCTGGTTTTCGCGTACATCGGCGGTGGCGCTTGCCGAGGGCCAGGAATCGTCATAAACGATCACGCCCTTTTTATTGACGACCTGCATACCCAGATCGTCGGAAACCAAACTCGACGTTGCGACCGTGCGCAGTTCTCCCGCGGTCCAAGAGCCGTTTTCCTCATATGAGGTTGCCAACTTCTCGGCAGCGGAATTTGCGATTTCGACGATATTGGAGCGTGTGTAATCCGAAAAGACCGTGCCCCACACAACAGAGACAACGCCCACCAGCACCAATACCGTCATGAGCGATGTCAGAGCAAAAGCAAGTGCCATGCGCGAGGGATAGCTCATCGTTGGCCGTGAATCGGAACGAGGCGTGTTCCAACTAGCCTTGGAACCCGCCTCGCTCTCCTGCTTGTGCTTTTGTCCGATTTCAAAGCGCGCAGGTGTCATATGTGATTTCCCTATTTCTCGTCCGACTTATCGGTCTTGGCCGGAGCCTCGAAGCGATAGCCGACACCATGGACGGTGTAGAGCCACTTGGGCTTCTTGGGATCATCGCCCAGCTTGGCGCGAAGATTCTTCACGTGGCTATCGATGGTGCGCTCATAGCCCTCAAAGTCATACCCGAGCACTTTCTCGACCAGCTCCATGCGGTTATACACACGGCCGGGATGGCGGGCAAGCGTGGTGAGCAGCTTGAACTCGGAAGCCGTCAGATCGACTTCCTTGCCCTCGACCAAGATCTTGTGGCCCGAGATATCGATGACCAGATCGCCGAAGTCGAGCACCTCGACGGCGGGCTCGTCGGCCTGATGGGCACGGCGGAACAGAGCACGAACGCGGGCGACGAGCTCGCGCGGCGAGAACGGCTTAATCAGATAGTCATCGGCGCCGAGCTCAAGACCGATAATACGGTCCTCGATCTCGCCCTTAGCCGTCAGCATGATGATGGGGACATCCGAGGTATCGCGAATGGTGCGGCAAACGCGCTCGCCGGGAATCTTGGGGAGCATAAGGTCGAGCACGACCAGGTCGAACTGATGCTTCTCGAACTCCTCGATCGCGGACTGACCGTCGCCGACGCCCACAACCCAGTAGCCTTCGCGCTCGAGATAGGCAGCGACGGCGTCACGGATTGCCTTCTCATCCTCGACCAGCAGAATCTTTTTTGCATCTGAAGCCATAACACGGCCCCCCTGTCTCAATTAGCTAAGAACAAGCCCATTTTAACGCACCTGAGCCCGCCGGATGCCGCTATGACGCGGCAGCTCGGCGGGCGGTACTCACAATTACAACGCGTTTATTCCCCTGTTGGCGCCTTTTTAACCCCTCTAAGCTTAAAGAGAGAATAGGCGTGCAGTGACCGTCTCTGGTATACCCTGGCTGTTGCGCACCGTGGCGTACGTAAGGAATGAGTCCGACTTTCCCGCCGTAGCTGGATAATCGCCATACTCCAAAGCGCGGTCGGGCGACAGCAGCGAGCCATAGGTCTTGGCAGAGGTGTCGATCAGGAAATGCGACGCCTGTACCTTAACAAGGTATTTATTCTTCTTGCCAGCCGCACATGCAAGCGGCTCGCGGGACAGGAAGAGATACGGCCCTCCCTCATTACCGATATACGTGCCCATGTTGCCCAGGCTGCCCACGCCACTATAGGTCGCCTCGATAGAAAACACGAAGGTATCGCCCATATATACGGCCTCGAAAGGCGAGACTGACGAGGGAAGAACTAGCTGGGCACGTTTGGTGTTGTTGCCGTCGGTCAGATCGATTGCCGTTATGCCGTAGTAGACGCCCTCGTCGTTGCGGACACGCGGCGAGATGGTCAAAATGCCGTCGCTCGCGCGCGGGGCCGATGCAAAGCGGCCCGTCGATTTCCAAATTACCTCGGCCTTGGATTCATCAAGCGAGCGACGATAGCAAAACGAATCACTACTCGTTTTATTGCCGCCTGCCGAAGGCATTTTATACCAGATGACTGATGACCCGAACGCCGTGAACAGGGGCGGATCATAGTCCTTGCCACCTCGATCGAGCTCAACCACGTCGCCAGAGAGCGAAGCGCCCGACAGATTTTGAGCGTAGAGCTTCCACGATGAATTGGCAAAGTTCATCTCAACCCACGCGAATACGCCGTCGCCGGCACGGACATCGTAGAATGCGTATCCCGTGCCCTCGATAGGATCCTCGATTAATGTGGTAAGCGAGCCATCGCCCAGGTTGAGCACGCCGAGTGTGTTGGCGTGCAGTGCCGATGCGGGCGCCATCATCGCCGCGGCGTAATCGCCGTCGCAGTAGTACAGCAGCGTACCCAGAGGCAGCGTCCACGATGACGCCGGCTCAAGATCGATGTCGACAGCCTCATACTCATCCGTAATCGAGATGATTTTGGAATCGTCCTTGATAACCTGCGGCTCGCCGGCGGCATCATCGCTGGTACCCGTTTTTTTCGAGCATCCGGCAAGCACCGTGGCAGCGCCCGCGGCAGCCCCACCGAGTACAAAGCCGCGACGCGATATTCCGTTCTTGATGTGATCGGCGATACCCATTAGGCGATCTCGGCGCGAGCGGCCTCGATAGCGCGCGTAAGCTGGTCGGCGCAGGAGGTCTTTTTCATACCGCAGGTATTACCGGCGAGAACCTCGATTACGCGATCGGCGGGAGCGCCCTCGACCAGCTTGGAGATAGCCTTGAGATTGCCGTCGCAGCCGCCGGTAAACTCAACGCCCACCACCTTGTTGCCGTCATCGGAAAGGTCAAGGTGAATATTGCGAGCACACACGCCCTGAGGCTTGTAATCAAACGAAATCATGCGATCCCCTCTCAGAATGTTATTCGAGACGACTATTATCCCCGTCTTTCCCTAAATGCAACGAGGCGCTTTGCCGGCAACACACATTACCAGCAAAGCGCCCTAAAAAGCTAACGTTATGCCCGAACCTACTCGAAGCTCAGCTGCTCCAGACGATCAAAGACCGTGTCGATACGGGTGAGGAAGTCCCACGGATCAAAGATCTCGTCGAGCTTCTCCTGACTGACGGTGCAGCGCGGGTCGGCCTCGAGACGCTCCTTAAAGGTGGGGCCGGAGACACAATCCTGTACCTCGTGCCAGGTTGCCATAGCGTTCTCCTGCACAATGGCGTACGCGTCCTCGCGGGTGATGCCCGTGTCGACGAGGGCGAGCAGTACCTTGGAAGAGAAGATGAGGCCGCGGGTCTTATTGAGGTTGGCCATCATGCGGGCGGGATACAGCTGCAGGCCGTCGATAACGCGGATGAGGCACTGGAACATGTGGTCGAGGGCGATGAAGCTATCGGCCTGGGCGACGCGCTCGGCAGAGGAGTGCGAAATGTCACGCTCGTGCCACAGGGCGACGTTATCGAAGGCAACCTGGGCGTTGGACTTCACGACGCGCGACAGACCGCAGACTTTCTCCATGGTGATGGGGTTGCGCTTGTGCGGCATGGCTGAGCTGCCCTTTTGGCCCTTACGGAACGGCTCCTCGGCCTCGAGCGTATCGGTCTTCTGTAGATTGCGAACCTCGGTAGCGATGCGCTCACAGGTGGCCGCTGTAGTGGCAAGCACGCCGGCAAGGTAGGCATGGTGATCGCGGCTGATGACCTGCGTGGACAGGGGATCGTGGACCAGGCCCAGGTGCTCGCAGACGTACTCCTCGACGAACGGCTCGATGGAGCTGTACGTGCCGACAGCGCCCGAGATAGCACCGAAGGCAACATTCTTGCGGGCGTCCTCAAGACGATCCAGATCGCGCTTGAGCTCCCAGGCCCAAGAGCCAAACTTCATGCCGAAGGTCATCGGCTCGGCATGGATGCCATGAGTACGGCCGGCGCAGAGCGTGTTGCGCTCCTCAAAGGCGCGACGCTTGCAGATCTCGCCGAGTTTTTTGACGTCCTCGATGATCAGGTCGCAGGCCTGGGTGAGCTGGTAGCACAGGGCCGTGTCGCCCAGATCGGAGCTGGTCATGCCATAGTGAACCCAGCGGCTGGGCTTGGGGTCGCCCTCGGGAACATCGGCATCGATGTACTCCTTCATGTTGGTCAGGAAGGCAATGACGTCGTGGCGCGTGACTTCCTCGATCTCATCGACCTTCGCCTTCTCAAAGTTGGCATGGTCGCGGATCCACTGGGCCTCGTCTTTGGAAATACCGATCTTGCCGAGCTCCGCCTGGGCCTCGCAGGCCAAGACCTCGATCTCCTGCCAAATGGCGTACTTGTTCTCGAGGGAGAAAATGTGTCCCATCTCCGGGCGGGTATAGCGATCGATCATAGCGGCTCCTTTTTGGTTATTGGCACGTTGGTCGTAACCCATCCATTGTACCGTGCGCAGGTGCAAGTATGGGCAGCAGGCATTAACCTAACATTTTGGAATTGGAGCGAGCAACGGGACATCTGCGCATTTGCTTCGCAAATCCGCACCGGCTTCAGGCGCCTGTCGGCGCCTTCGCCTGCTCGCTACAAACGCTTCGCGTTTGCTTTACGCTCGCACCCTGTCGGGTTCGAGTCCCGGCGCTTTATTGAAAAAAGCACGGCACCGTAATGGTGCCGTGCTTGTGCTTCTAGCTGGAGCGGGCAACGGGACTCGAACCCGCGAGTGTCAGCTTGGGAAGCTGATGCCTTACCACTTGGCGATGCCCGCATATGTGGGGGATAGTATAACGCGGTTGTCTTGTTCGATACAAGGGTGGCGATGCTTGTTTTAGCTATGGAGATTCGTTTGAAAATCGCGTCAATTGTGGAGATGAGGACCTTTGACCTCCTGTTCTCCTTATCTTCTACCTGCGCTTTTGCTTGATTGTTGTATTTGAGCTCAATTTGTCAGGAATTGGGCAAGCTTTTGGTCAGGCTCCGGTACTTACCCGCATGAACCTCGGGGGTAGCCTCATCCTACGCGTCGCAGCCTCCCCGTGCGGCGCACGAGGGATAAGGAGCAGCCATGTCCAACGCACCCACGCACTCTGTCCACAGCGCAATCGCAACAGGTCCGCTGCTCCTGCTCCTCTTCCTGCTTTTCGGCTGCCTGGCACCGGGAGCCGCATTTGCCGTCGATGGCTACGACCAGCTCGGCTTCCGCACTATTAGCGATGATTGTGGGCCCTTCTTCATCGGCAAGTATGAAGCTCAAGACACCTCGATTGCCTACTGCATGAACCAGGAGCGCCCCGGCCCCACCAAACCGGGCGGCCCATGGCTCAACTTTGATCAAGGCTGGGTGTGGCTCGACGACGAGTTCGCGGCAATCGTTTGTCACGGATATCCCACCACCACGTCGTTTGGCGGTTACCATCTTTCACCCGATCGCGCCCGCGCCGCCACCCAGCTTGCCGTATGGATGCTCAACGGCACTACCCATGTCGACGGCACCTACTCCTACACGACCGCTCAGGGTAAAACCAAGAGCGGACACTTTACCGCCGACAATGAAGTCGTGGCGGCTGCGCGGTGGCTCCACGACAGCGCAAAATCAGGAAGCATCGAAGCCGCTCCGCACCGCGCGCGACGCTATCTAGGGGCCGTATCGGGCGGCAGCAAACGTCAAGACATGCTCTATGTACTGCCGGCGGTCTCTGTTTCCTTCCAAAAGCAGTCTGCTAACACCGTTATTACCAGCGGAAACAATACCTATCAGTTTACCGGGGCAACATTCGATATTTTTGAGAGCGCCAGCGGCGCGCGTGTCGGCACCATCAAGATGGACAGCAACGGTCGAGCGCAAGCAACACTTCTGCCCAACACGGCATACTACCTAGTTGAAACGAAGGCGCCGGCCGGCTATGTCCCCCGCCACGATCGTCTTGCCTTTACCACGGGGAATGACGGCGGGCGGGTCGCCATTGATGAACAGCCCGGCGCCATCAATCTGCGTATCGTAAAACTCGATGCCGCGACGAATGCCGGCCCCCAGGTGGGATCTTCACTCGCAGGAGCAGAGTTCACGTGTGTGTCGCAATCAACCCCTGGATGGGCACAAATCCTCACGACCGACGAAAGCGGTCGGGCCACCCTCGCCGATGTCCCCTTAGGAACCTTTACCATCTACGAATCAAAACCCCCGAGGGCTACCTGCCATCCAACGACAGCTGGACCTATACCGTTGGAGCCGACCAGCTCGGCGATTCAGGCGTGGTCGAGATCGAATCTCGCGTTTCCGATATCCCCATTGCGTTTAACCTTGAGATTTCCAAATTCAAGGATTACGGCAATAGCGACCAATCCGGCCTGGAGCAGCCGGCGGAAGGTGTTGTCTTTGAGGTTGTCAGCAACAGCTCTCAGCAGGTTGTTGGCACACTGACCACAAACGTCTATGGCTTTGCCTCCACCAAAGATCAGCCCGAAGCATGGTTCGGCGCAGGCAAGCGACCCGCCGGTGTCCACGGAGCCGTCCCATACGACCGTGCCGGCTACACGGTTCGCGAGGTTCCGGAAACCGTCCCCGAGGGTTTTAAACGTGCAGGGGAATGGACCGTCGGGGCCAATCAGATTTCCAACGGCGCCGAGCTTCAATATATCGTGGACAACCACGCTCTGTCGACGCATCTCCAGATTGTAAAACGCGATGCCCAAACAGGCGCTTCTGTTCCACTAGCCGGATTCACCTTCCAACTACTCGACAGCAATCACGAATCTGTCTCACAAACTTGCTGGTATCCAACACATAACGTAATGGACACCTTTACGACTGACGCGACCGGGACCGTCACACTGCCCGAATCGCTCGTGCCGGGCATCTATTATGTACGCGAAACCTCGGCCAAAGAGCCCTATCTTGTCGGCGAGGAGATCGAGGTAAACATACCCGCCGACATGAACCTAACGCCCGTTGCAATCGCCTCGTATTATGACCACGCCGCGACCGGAAACATCAGGATCGTTAAAACCGATGCCATAGACGGCAGCAGCCTCGCGGGCGCCGTCTTTGAGATCCGTGCCTCGGGTGATATCGTGCGCCCCGACGGTAGCATTGCCGCGCTCGACGGTGAGACTGTCGCTACCATCACGACGGATGAAAATGGAGAAGCACGCGCGGACAACCTCCCGCTGGGACTTGGCACCGCACGCTACGAGGTTGTCGAGACTCAAGCGCCGGCAGGCTTCTTGCTCGATCGGACAACCCATATTGTCGACCTTACTTATGCCGACCAGAAAACACCCGTTGTAGAAGCACGGCTTAACGTATCCGACGATTACACCAAGGTTGATATCTCCAAGGTCGATGCAAGCGGTGAGCAGGAAGTGGAAGGCGCACAACTCACCTTATATGGTCCCGATAAAACCGAAATAGACTCCTGGACCTCATCCGACAAGCCACACCGCGTCGAACATCTTGCACCCGGCACCTACTCGTTGCGCGAAATGATGTCTCCGCGGACCTATGACCTTGCCGAGGAAATAACGTTTGAAATAAAGGATACGGGAGAAGTCCAATCCGTCGCGATGAAGGATGCGCCCATCGAGATCAAGGGACAGGTCGACAAGCGTCAGGAACTTGTCCAACCTATCGAAAAGGGCCTGTTGGCTAACGGCGATGGTAAAAATCGCGCCGCGACGCAAACTAATACGGATGGACTTTTCTCCTATACCATCGACGCTCGAAACGATTCCGCTACTTGGGTTGATGAGTTTACGATTACCGATGATCTTGAGTGCGCCAAAGACGGCACGGCGAGATTCATCTCAATCGAAACCCCCGTCGCCATCGGCGACCTCAACGGTCTGTGCAACGTGTGGTATCGCACGACGCCGTTGGACTCGACAGACGTCGATGAGCCGGCGAACGCGACACTTGACGATGGACACGAAAATCCTTGGCTTGAGTCCGACGAAGTAAAAGAGAGCCTTGGTGAGGACTGCCGCCTCGTCGATTACGACGGCTGGCGCCTCTGGAAGGCGGATGTCTCGACCACGGAATCCACCACACTCGAGGCGGAAGAGCTCGACCTTGCATCCAATACCGTCGTAACAGGCATTCGAATTGAATACGGTGCGGTAGCCGCCGACTTTACGACTCGAAGCGATGCGGATTCTTGGACCCGCGATGATCTCAAAGATGAGCACGACGACCTTGACGATGCCAAAGCAATCCTTGGCACAGACGCTCGGGGCGCAGTCGTACACATGCAGGCAACGTCGGCTTATACGCCCCAAACCGCACTCACCAACAGCGCGCGCGTCGATCTTTGCCGCAACGGTGGCGGCGATAAACTTGAGTCACATGACGAGGACAGCGTCATTCAACGCTGTACCCTACCGCAGGACCTACCGGCAACAGGATCAGTTCCCATCGCCGCTTGCATCACCGCGCTCCTGACCTCGGGTGCCGCAGCCCTATGGTTCGCTCGCCTTAGGTCGATCCCAAAGAAGCGCTAGCG
>ERZ779852.2654-NODE-2654-length-14175-cov-10.057082_pt1 | contig 14175 bp, 10 predicted proteins | sample MGYA00511559_ERZ779852 | MGnify/ENA primary metagenome ERZ779852 (study PRJEB29588, sample SAMEA2157977) | human gut metagenome | biome: human gut; feature: human-associated habitat; material: faeces | place: Denmark | collected 2008/2010 ...
ACGGTGTCACCACCAACGGATTTTGAGTCGCCCCAAATGAGCGGAAATATGCGGTGTTTTTAGGAATTTCAAGGAACTTATTTTCTGCTCTTCTTCAACGAAAAGATGCCGCATTACGGCATAATTTTCAATTTTCGAACGCACTCTCGATTGAAAAGCTGGCAGACCCAACGGAATCGAAAATTGTTCTTACATTGTGGACAATCTTTCAAAAATGGCAGACCAAAAACTATTGCATTCGGAAAATAAAAGCACATAAAAAACGGCAGTACCCAATAGCGGACATTTTTCTACTATCTAACGGTTTGGCGACCCGCTATTATTCAAAAACTGTCATTCTGCCACTTTGTTACACTTGTCAAAACTATCCAAGGGGAAACTATATCTTTTTATAGGAATAGGGCGCGGCGCGTTCCTCTCCCCCACACCCCCTCTCCAGCTGGCTGAAGAAACAGCCAACTGAAAAAGAGAATATCGGTTCTTATAAGCATCTTACCTGTCCACAGGCAAGGTGCTTTTTTTATTTCAAAAATCGGAGGTCATCATGGGCAAATATCAGAAAAATATCGAAGCTGCGCGGCGTATCAGCGTGATGCAGTATCTTCAAACCTATCACCCCGGCGAACTGGTTCGCAAAACGGACAAGGAGTATTGCACCAAGACGCACAGCAGCCTTGTTATCACGCCCGCAAATGGGCTGTTTCACTGGTTTTCGCAGAGCAAGGGTGGCAACAATGCACTCGACTATCTGGTAAAGGTCGAGGGCATGGATTTTGTCTCAGCGGTACGGTTGCTGAACGAAATGACACCGATGCCGGTCTCTGTTCAGACGGTTAAGGCAGCACCTGTGCAGCAGCAGACATCCCGCCCCTTTGTGCTGCCGCCTGCGGACAGGAACACCGAAGCTGCAACGGCCTATCTGATGCACCGTGGCGTCAGCCCGAAAGTCCTGCGCTACTGCGTGGGCAGCGGAATCCTGTACCAGACCACGCGCGGCAACTACCGCAACTGCGTTTTTGTGGGCAAAGATGAAAACGGCGTACCGCACGCTGCTTTCCAGCGTGGTTGTCAAGGCAGCTTTCGCGGAGATGTCGCAGGCAGCCAAAAGCAGTATGGCTTTCTGATTCCCGCCGAATCGGAAACCTGCGATACCGTAGAAATCTACGAAGCCCCCATTGATGCTATGTCCGGCGCAACACTGCGGCAGTACAAACATGATTCCCCGTGGCGCAGTGTCCACTACTTGGCGCTGGGCGGGTTGAACCATCAGCCGATTGACTACTTTTTGCAGCAGCATCCCGAAGTAAAGCGCGTATCGCTTTGCTTTGACCGTGACGACCCCGGACGGAACTTCACAAAAATTGTTGCAAAACGGCTTGCAGAACGCGGATATGTCGTACAGGACGCGCCCCCGGCCATAGGCAAGGATTATAACGACTATCTGCTGGCGGCTCGTAGACTTATCAGCATGGAACGGTAAAGGAGCGGAACATGAAAACTATTGCAGTTGCAAACCAAAAAGGCGGTGTGGGCAAAACGACCACCACAGTAAACCTTGGCACAGCACTGGCGGCTATGGGCTACAAGGTTCTGTTGGTGGACGCCGACCCGCAGGGCGATTTGAGCAGCTATCTCGGCTATGAGGGCGCCGAAAACGGCGCAACAATCAGCGACCTAATGGAATCTGTTATCAAGGATGAAAAGCCGCCAGAAGTGGTAATTCACCATGAAGAAAAGGTAGATTTCATTCCCTCCGATATTGGTCTGTCTGATATGGAAGTGAGCCTTGTAAATGTTATGGCGCACGAAAAAATCATGGAACAAGCATTGGAGCCGTTTAAGGATAAATACGACTACTGCTTGATCGACTGTATGCCCTCACTGGGTATCCTTACGGTTGCTTCGCTTGTGGCTGCCGACCGGGTACTGATTCCCGTGCAGGCACAGCATTTTGCCCTGAAAGGCGTGGTGTCGCTGTTCAAATCCATCAATCAGATCACGCGCCGCATCAAGCCGGAGCTTGAAATTGACGGCATTGTGCTGACGATGGTGGACAAGCGCACCAACCTATCCAAAGATGTATGCGCCGCCCTGCGCAGTGCCTACGGTCACGCGCTGAAAATTTACCGTGCAGAAATCCCGGTCAGTACGCGCACAGCAGAAAGCGCTGCCAGTACACATAGCGTGCTGACTTACGATGCCAACGGCCCGGCCAGTTTGGCATACAAAGCGCTTGCCAAGGAGGTGACGGAGAATGAGAGAGTACGGCAGCAACATCAATCTGCCCTCACTCGATAATCTGTTTTCGAGTGAGCAGGAGCGGCAGGATGCAAAATTAGAGAAAATCCAAATTTTGCCGCTGACGGAATTACATCCCTTTCGGAATCACCCTTTTCAAGTCCGTGACGATGACGAAATGGACAAAATGGTGGACAGTGTCAAGGAATACGGTGTCATGACCCCGGCCATTGTCCGTCCTCGGCAAGATGGCGGGTATGAAATTGTAGCGGGCCACCGCCGCTGCCATGCCAGCCAGCGGGCTGGCGTGGAGACTATGCCCTGCATCGTGCGGGATATGGACGATGATACTGCTATTATTCTGATGGTGGATAGCAACTGCCAGCGAGAGCATATTCTACCGAGTGAAAAGGCGAAAGCGTATCAGATGAAGCTGGAAGCTTTAAATAGAAAAGGCGGTAGACCGTCAAAAGAAAATTCGCGCCAAGTTGGCGCTAATTTTTCTGGCGTAAAAACAACACAAATTATCGGAGAACAATCCGGTGACAGCACTCGTCAAGTAGAACGCTTTATCCGTCTGAACAAACTCACTCCCGAACTTATGCAGATGGTGGATGATGGCAAACTAAAAACCACTCCCGCCGTAGAACTTAGCTACCTTACCCCCGAAGAACAAGAGGACTTCCTCTCTTACATGGAATCCGAGGGTTGCACACCATCGCTGTCACAGGCGCAAAAGCTCAAAGAAGCCAGCAAGGAAAGCGTACTGACCCCAGAAAAAATCCAGCATATTATGGCCGCCAAGCCGCCCAGCGTAAAGCCGCGTGACCCGCAGCTTATGATTCCCGTTGCAAAAGTTGAACGATACTTTCCGAAAGGCTTTACAAGCGACCAGATGCAGCAGGTTATCGTAAAACTGCTGGAAAACTACGCCCGCGCCCACCAGCACGGCAGCAGATGAGGGGGCACCGATGACAAGATTATTAGTTGTTGAACCCGGCTACTGCCCTTATCAAGCGGGTTTTCCCAGCGCGATGGCGGCTGTTTCCGAAGTTGTTGAGGGCGAGAGCCAAATCCTAAAACCGTTCGGGACTCCACGCATCGGGCTGATATGTAGTAAATCGCAAAGCCAGCTGAAATATAACAGGCAGGTCAATGATGAGGGCGTGACTGTTCGTGGGCGCTTTCTCGTTTGCGGACTAAATGGCGATAAGGTCATAGGGCTATCCAAGGATCAGGCAGACCGATACAGCCGACTACTTTTTCTCCCGCAAGTCGCGGATATGGCAAGCGATGAACTGCCCGCTGCCAAAGTGCGACCACAGGACGAGCGCTATGGAGGTAAATTGTCTTTTTGGGAAAGACTTGAACGATGATGATCATCTCCATCATTTATCTTAAAATCTCCGTCAGAATACAAAATGATGGAGATAATTAGCTGTTTGGAAAAGAGTGGGCAATAATCATTTATTGATTTTTCCATGACAATTCGATATAATACAATCAGGGGTGAGAAAATGATACTGCAATATTTTGTTACAGAAACAGCAACCGAACGAAAAATCCCCATTGAAATAGATCGTGCCACAGACGCTGACCTTGCCGGTACAAAATCCTGCTGGCAAACGGATTGGACAAGCGAATTTATCGGTGACCCGGATTTAGAGAAATACGCAGCCAAAACCGAGGATGGAGAAATCGTTGCTTTGGGTGCATATCGTGAAACGCCGGAGAGCATGTTTGTTTATATCGAATATATTGAAAGCCACCCCGACAGCAATCCCACACTGGTTTCGCATCGAAAATATGTCGATATTGGGCGGATGATGATTGCTTTTGGCATTCAGCTTTCTATCGACAGTGGAAAAAATGGCGTTGTAACCTTTGAAGCAAAAACTGATGAATTGGCCAGACATTATATAAGTGATTTTGGTGCGGTCCGCATTTTCTCAAAGCAGTCTGGCGGTCCTATTATGTTGATGATCGCGGATAATGCTGCACTTACAATATTTAACACTTATCTTTCATAAAAGGAGGTCACGTATGAACGAGCATATTGACATTGAAGTGAAGCGTATGTCCAAAGAAAGCATCGAAATGCTGAACAATTTAAGTGCTGTATGCAAGCGATACGGCATCAATTACTATCGTGCGACGCAGGAAATGCGGGATCTCTTGGATACGATTGCACTGCATGAATACCAACTGCAAAAGGCGCGTGAACAAGGCTTGACCCGTTCCTCGGTTCCTCCGTTCATGGGCATCAAGCGCAGCGAACGCAGCAATAATCGTCCCGCATAAAACCGAATTAGTATTCACACAAGGCTCTGTACAAATTTGTACAGGGTCTTTTTTATTGAGGTAAACCAAATGGGAAATTCTGATAACGTAATTGGCTACATCGAATATCTTAGTGATGATGGAAAAATAGTCGGATATGTTACTCCCTTTACAGATGTAGACAAGTTTAGAAAGGAAATCTTGAAAGCCGCTGAGGTTGGTATGCCGATTACCCCGGTTGTGTTCCCGGATAAGATGGACAAGCCATTGGGATTGCCGCGGGACATCTATTGGCCGGGCGGCTTTCGTAAAGAAAAGAGACAGACTTACCCTTATGAGATTTATCAAACCAATAACCGTGATTTCGTTTTCAGAAACTATGCTTATGCGAAAACCCGTATGAAGGCTGCGGATTATAAACTCGTTTATAGTGGACAGATGGAACGCTGGGATGAGCCTGAAGATATTTATATAGAGCATAACCAAAGCAACCGTCCCAATGCTCAAAAGATGCGTTCTGTTTCTATCAGCGATATTATCGTGATTCACAACAGGAGCGAAACACAGGCTTTCTATGTAGATGAATATGGTTATCGTCAGGTTGATTATCTATTGCCGGAGTTAGAGAATATGAAACAAGCCGAACCGGAACCTTATGAACGATGAGGAGTAGCAAATGGCAAAATATGAAAATATTCGTGCGCTTGCCAAAAAGCAACTGCAAGCCGTCACGGAGAGCAGCGACCGCTGGAAAGCATTTTTGCAGACAGCGGCCATTGCTTATAATTATAGTTTCCCAAACCAGCTTTTGATCCACGAGCAAAGCCCCACCGCCACAGCCGTGGCCGACATAGCTTACTGGAATAATAATGCGGGTCGCTGGGTCAAGCGCGGCGCACACGGTATCGCGGTATTTGACACGCGGGCAAATTCTTCCCGGCTGCGGTATCTGTTTGACATTTCAGATACCATCCCCCGCGCAGAGATTCCCGAAGCGCTGCCGTGGGTCATTACAGACCAGAACTGGCGGCCTGTTTGGGATAAAATCGTAGCGGATAATCACGCCGACAGCATCCAGAGCGCCCTCCTCATGCTCTCCACATCCTGCGTTGCCCAGCGCAGCGCCATGTTCACAACCGCACTGGGAAAAGCCATAGACGGCAGCAGCTTACAGTGGGCCAAGCCGGACGAACAGCGGCAGCTATTTATACAGCTTATCACCCAAAGCTGTCTGTATATGGCCGCGCTGCGGTGCGGCGTGGATACTGCGCGGCTGGACCTGTCTGCCCTTGAGTCTGTGAACCAGTTTGATACAAACCGCATTGCTCTGTGTTTGGGCAGCGCTTGCCAACAGGCGGCACGGCCTCTCATGCAGCAGATCGGCAGCATCACGAGAGAAATCGACAGTGTTGCACGCGCCGAAAAAGTCCGCTATTATGGTGACAAACAGGAAGAAACCAATAACACCAAGGAGGTCAACAATGGAGTACATGATGGTGAACGGCTACCAAATCCCGGCGCTGACGTTGAACGAGCCGCCGATGCCGGAAATCGGGAAGTACGGCAGCCTGCGGCGGAAATTCCTGCTGGAGAACGCCCCGATGATGTTCGACGAGATGATGCTGGAGGGAACGCTGTACCCGCATCTGGCGGAGATGGACAACGCAGTACACCGGCAAATCGAACAGACGATGCAGACGCTGATGCAGCAGAGCACCGCCCCGAACCGGCAGACAGACCCGATGGGCTGGACGCAGTGGATGAACGCCTTGCAGAGCCAAGCCGAGGAACTGGCGATGCAGCAGATTTACAGCCTGTAATACAAGAACCCCAAGCGGAGAGCGATATGCCCTCCGCTTTTTCTGTGCCCATTTCTGATTTGCCGCCGCTGAGCGATGAACTGATTCTAGGCTTGCTGGCGAAGGACTCCTCCAGCCGTGCCGACAATGCGGCTATTCTGGAATATTTCAATAAGCATCCCGACCTTGCCGAGCGCAGCGCCTTTTGCAAGCACTGTTACAAGCAAATTTATACATATTTGTTCGTGGATGACAATACCGTGGGTTTTATCCGGCATGATATGTACCTTGAACTTTGGGAGGGCAACTATCTTACCAAAACAGCACAGGTCAATCTGACATGGGATGCTGTTGCCGCAAAGATTGCTGACCTTATCGAGCAAGGGCGGCTGATTGTTCCCATCAAAGCAGCACCCGTGCAGCAGCAGATGGAGCAGCTTACCCTTACCCCCGAAGATTCTGAAAAGGCAGGGCTGCCGAGCCATGAGCAACAGGTAAAAAATATCGACCTTGCGGCAGAAGCCAAAAAGTGGAACAAGCCCATCATTGACGCATCCGGCAAGTATATTTCCGAGCAGGACATTACCGATGCACTGCGCAAAGGCGGCGGGTTTGAAGATAGCAAATTTCGTATTCAGCAATATCTCTCTGCACAGGTACTTCCTATCGAGGAAGATCAAGCCCGCTGGCTGAAAAAGGAATACGGCATCGGCGGCGGCACATGGATCTTCCGTGATGGTGGGCACGGCTTTCTTGACCACATGGGCAAAAATCTTGAAATCACCCGACGTACAGAGGACGGCGAGTATCGCCGCGTTTTGAAGTGGAAAGAGGTTGCCCAGCGCCTGCGGCTTTTGGTTTACAACGACCAGTATCTGACCGATGCCGAAAAAGCCACCTATCAGGCATGGGCAGCAGAACAGCAAGCCGCCCGTGCAGCGAACGATGCCGCCCTCGATCATGCAAAACACGCCATCACGGATTTCTGTGAGAATGAGGGGCTAAACGAGCCGAATTTCTCCGATTTGACCCGCGTGGAGTTTGCTTACTCTACCACCGAGGACGATGAGCACGAAATCCAAGTGTATGCCACTCTTCTGCGGAACGAAATCCGCTATGAGGTTGACGGTAACATTGTCCATATCGACTACTTTCACGATAACCACGAGCTTGCCGCGCAGGGTATTGAAAACAGCGCTTTCTCGGATTTTATCAATACCGCCGAAGCAGAGTTTGAAAAGCATCATCCGACTACAAGAAAAGTCGAAAAATCACCTGTAACTATCGGCAGCACGGTTTATCTGGAAGATGCCAGACCCTTTACCGTCGAGGAAATCGGCAGAGAAAACATTCATCTGCGGGATGAAACTTTCCCGCTGGTAGGCCGTGCCGTCAGCCACGAGGAGTTTGCGCGGCTGCTTGCGGCCAACCCCAAAAATGCAGCACTATCCGCCCCGGAAGTTCCAAGCCGCCAAGAGCAGCCGAAAGAAACTGTTGAACCCATCGTGGGCGAAGTCATCGAAGAACCCGGCCCCTTTGTGGCACAGGTTATGGCGGATGTAGAACGGCTTTCGGCAGAAGATGAACCTTACCACCGCGAACCCATTACCTATGAAGCCCCTTATCTGGACAACCTGCCGACAGCACCGCGCGAAAAGTTTGCAGCCAACATTACCGCTATCCAAAAGCTGAAAGAAATTGAGCAGCGCGTAGCGAACGGCGGCAGCCCTGCTTTTGAGGATGAGCAGAAAATTTTAGCGCAGTACACGGGCTGGGGCGGGCTTTCGGATGCGTTCGACCCGAACAAAAGTGCATGGTCGAACGAGTACAGCCAGCTGAAAGCAGCATTGTCTGAATCTGAGTATGAAGCTGCCCGCAGCAGCACCCTGACGGCGTTTTATACACCCGCCACCGTTATCCACCCCATCTACCGCGCACTGGAGCGCTTCGGCGTAAAGGGCGGCAAAATCCTAGAACCCAGCATGGGCACAGGCGCATTTCTCGCACACGGACATTTTGGCAGCAGTGATGCCAAATTCTACGGCGTAGAATTGGACAGCATCACAGGCCGCATCTCAAAGCAGTTGTATCAAAAGGCCAATATCCAAGTAACCGGCTATGAAAATGCGCTTCTCCCAGACAACTATTTTGACTGCGCTATTGGCAATGTCCCTTTCGGCAATTTTCAAGTCAATGACCCGCAGTATAACCGGCTACATTTTCCCATTCACGACTATTTCTTTGCCAAGAGCATCGACAAGCTGCGCACCGGCGGCATCATGGCGTTCATCACCTCCGGCGGCACATTGGACAAAAAAGATGACCGCGCCCGCAAGTACATTGCCGAGCGCTGCGACTTGATTGGTGCGGTGCGCTTGCCCAACAATGCGTTCAAGGGCAGCGGCACTAAAATTATGACGGATGTAATTTTCCTGCAAAAGCGTGACACACTGCGCCAGCAGGACGAGCCTTGGCTGCACCTTGCAGAAGATGCCAACGGCATCACCATGAACCGCTACTTTGTGGAGCACCCTGATATGATTTGCGGCAAGATGGAGATAGTCTCCGGTCCGTATGGCCCGACTCCCACCTGTCAGCCGATAGATCCCGATGCGGTGGATCGTTTCGGAAAGCCGTTGCTGGAAACGCAAATCGACACTGCTATGCAGCACTTGACCGCCACGCTGACAAAAGCCGAAATTCCCATACAGGAGGAAAGCGGCGAGGACACCAAGTACATTGATGCCGATCCCTTTGTGCGTAATTTCAGCTACACGGTAAAGGACGATAAAATCTATTACCGCGAAGGCGCAGTCATGCGGGAATGTAATCCCAACGCAGCATCTGCCGAGCGTATCCGCAAACTGGTGGAACTGCGCGATACCACCCGCGCATTGATCGATGCGCAGTTGCAGGACTTGTCGGACGAGGAAATCCACCGTCTGCAAGCCCAGCTTAACCGCCAGTATGATGCCTTCCGCGCCAAGCACGGCCTTATCAACAGCCGCAGCGCGGAGTTGTCTTTCCGGGATGACAGCAGCTACTATTTGCTGTGTTCACTGGAAAATGTCGATGAAAAAGGAAACTTTATCAGCAAGTCGGATATGTTCACCAAAAGGACTATCCGCTCTGCACAGATACCCGACCACGCCGACACGGCATCGGACGCTCTGGCACTGAGCATCGGGGAACGTGCCAAGGTCGATATGCCTTACATGATGCACCTTACCGGGAAAGATGAAGCAACGCTTGCTAAGGAACTGGCGGGCGTTATTTTTGTAGAGCCTTTCCGCAAACAGGAGGACGGCAGCCCTGTTTACCTTATGGCGGATGAGTATTTATCCGGCAATGTACGCGAAAAGCTGCGTATTGCTCATGTTGCAGCCGACCAAGACCCGGCGTTCCGCATCAATGTAGAAGCGTTGGAACAGGTGCAGCCCAAGGACTTGACGGCGGGCGAAATAACGGTTCGGTTAGGTGTCACATGGATCGGGCCGGAAATCATCAAGCAGTTTGCCGATGAACTTTTTCAGTCAACCTACCGCGAACAGAAAATAGCTGTCCGTTACAATGAATATCTGAATAATTGGTATATTTCCAACAAGAGCCAGGGCAACGATAATATCCGCGTCACGAACACCTACGGCACAAAACGTATCAACGGCTATCATTTGTTGGAGAACGCACTCAACCTGCGGGCCACCAAAATTTACGATACAGTCTATGACGAAAACGGCAAGGAGCAGCATAAACTCAATGGTCCTGCCACCGAAGAAGCACAGGCCAAGCAGCGGATGATAGAAGATGCTTTTAAAGACTGGATTTTCAAGGACCGTGAGCGCCGGGAAAGTTTGGTGGCGCTGTACAATGAAAAATTTAATTGTATTCGCCCGCGCGAATATGATGGAAGTCACATTCAGTTTTTCGGCATGAACCCGGAAATCTCGCTGCGGCCCCACCAGCGCAATGCCATTGCACATATTTTGTACGGGCACAACACACTGCTGGCGCACACTGTCGGCGCAGGTAAGACCTATGAGATGGTCGCCGCCGCGATGGAGAAAAAGCGATTGGGATTATGCAGCAAAACACTTGTCGCCGTGCCAAACCATCTGACAGGCCAGTTTGCCAGTGAAGCGCTGAAGCTATACCCCAACGCAAACATCTTGGTGACAACGCAGCGCGATTTTGAAAAGTCAAACCGTAAACGGTTTTGTGCCAAAATCGCCACCGGCAACTATGACATTGTGGTAATCGGTCACAGCCAGTTTGAAAAGATTCCACTTTCCGATGCCAGAAAAGCCGAGTTTATCCGCAAGCAAATTGACGAGCTGGAGATGCAGTTGGAGAGCATGGACAACAGCGACAGCCGTCTGACCGTCAAGCAGTTGGAAAGTAAGAAAAAGCAGTTGAAAACCAAGCTGTCAAATTTGCTGGACGCCCCGAAGCGGGATGATGTGGTGACTTTTGAGGAACTGGGCGCAGACTCCCTCATGGTCGATGAAGCACACAATTTCAAGAACCTCATGACCGTTACAAAGATGCACAACATCGCGGGTATCAGCACCACCGAGAGCCAAAAGGCCAGTGACCTGTTTATGAAGTGCCAGTACCTTGATGAAATCACCGGGGCGCGGGGCGTAACGTTTGCCACGGGCACCCCCATTTCCAACAGTATGACCGAGCTGTATACCATGCAGCGCTATTTGCAGCAGTACACCTTGGAACGCAACGGCCTTGCAAACTTTGACAGTTGGGCGGCCACCTTTGGCGAAACCGTCACAGCCATCGAACTTGCGCCGGAGGGAACCGGCTACCGCACAAAAACACGCTTTGCTCGTTTTTTCAATCTGCCAGAACTTATGGCAATGTTCAAAGAATGCGCTGACATTCAAACAGCAGATATGCTGAAATTACCTGTCCCTGCCCTTGTGGGCGGCAAGCCGACCAACATCCAGCTAAAGCCCTCTGAAATACAAAAACAGATGGTAGCGGAATTGGGCGAACGGGCCGACAAAATCCGCAATAAAATGGTAAAGCCCTATGAGGACAATATGCTGAAAATCACCAACGACGGACGCAAATTGGCGCTGGATCAGCGCTTGATCGACCCCGACTTGCCCGACGATCCTGACAGCAAGGTCAATATCTGTGTGGGCAAAATTTTTGAGATATGGGAGCAGACCATGCCCCAACGCAGTGCGCAGCTTGTTTTCTGCGATCTGTCCACGCCCAAGGCGGGCGTTTTCAATGTCTACGATGACATGAAAGCAAAGCTGATCGAACGCGGAATCCCCGAAACAGAAATTGCCTTCATCCATGAAGCGAACACTGATGCCCGCAAGACGGAACTTTTCGGAAAAGTTCGCAGCGGTGCAGTGCGTGTGCTGATGGGCAGCACGGCCAAAATGGGAGCGGGCACCAATGTGCAACAGCGTCTTGTGGCGCTGCACCATCTGGATGTACCGTGGCGGCCATCTGATATTGAGCAGCGTGAGGGCAGAATATTACGACAGGGCAATGAAAATAAGGAGGTCTATGTTTTCCGTTATGTCACCGAAGGTACATTTGATGCCTACTCATGGCAGCTTATCGAAAATAAGCAAAAATTCATCGGACAGATCATGACCTCAAAATCTCCGGCTCGCAGCTGCGATGATATGGACGAGGCCGCGCTGTCCTATGCCGAGGTCAAGGCATTGGCGGCAGGCAATCCGCTTATCAAGGAAAAGATGGACTTGGACGTGCGGTTGACCCGTCTTAAAACACTGAAAGCTGCCCATGACAGCCAGCGTTATGAACTGGAAAATAAAATTGCCATCGGCTTCCCGGCTGAAATCCGAAAATGCAAAGAACAGATTGAAAATGCCACGGTAGACGCCGCCACCGTAAAAGAACATTCGGCGGTGGATGCGGACGGCAAAGATGTTTTCTGTATCCAGTTGGAAAAGAAAGTTTACTACGAAAAAGAACCTGCGGGGAAAGCCCTGTTAGGTCTGCTGGGCTTGGCACTGAATAGCGAAAAGCCCGTACCTATCGGGTATTTCAAGGGTATGGAACTGCAAATCCAACATCTACCTTTTGGCAACGAGTACCATGCAAGATTGGCTGGCTCTGGTACATATAGCACTCAGCTGGGAGCTGATGTGATAGGCAATCTGATACGCCTTTCCAATTTGGCAAACGGTATTGAACCGAGCATTGAAAAGACCCGCAATATGCAAATCCAGTTGGAACAGCAGCTTGCCAGCGCCGAGGAAGAAGTCAAGCGGCCATTTCCACAGGCAACGGAATTGACTGAAAAGAGTAAGCGTCTTGCGGTGCTGGAGGGACTGCTGAACATGAACGACAAAGACATTGTGACCGACACCGAGCCGGAACAACAGTGTCAGACCGACAATCGACAGCGTGGACAGGAGGAACGATAAATTTTATGATTAAAGGCAGAAAGACCAATCGTATACGCGACCACCCCAAGGATGAAAGGAGTAGTTTTTATGAAAAAATCTATTGTTGCATTGGGCATGGTATTGGCGCTGTCCGGGTGTGCAGCGGCAGCGGATGAAACGCTTGCGGCTGAACCGGCTGCACTGGTGGAAATCTCACCGGCCACCGAAGAAAATGCGCAGCCGGTGGAAGCTGCTGCAACCGCCGAACCTGCGCAGACTGCAACCCCTGCGTGGACACCCGAACCGACACAGGCCCCCACGCCCGCGCCGACAGCAGAGCCTACGGCAGTCCCCACCGCAGAACCCACGCAAGCCCCGGTGGAGGAAACCGTAACCGCCACTCCGGCACAGGTTAGTATGAGTTATGGTGCGGTGCCGTTCGACCTTGCAGCCGGTACGGAGCAATGGTGGAGCATCGACAGCAGCGACAGCGCATACTGGGCCGTGCAGGAGAACATCAACGCCATCCGTGCGGCGGCGGGACTTTCCCCGCTGGCAATGGACGGCGGGCTGAGCGCGGCGGCAGATGCCCGCTGCCAAAGTTTTGTCGCGGGCGGTGCGTTCGACCACAGCGGCATGACCACCCGCAGCGAAATCTGCGCAGCCGGTCCTATCGGCTCGGCCAGCAGCGTATGCAGCTATTGGCAGAACAGTCCTGCCCACTACGCCAACATCACCAATGCCAGCTTTACGAGCATGGGTGTCGGCTGTTTGTTTTGCTCCACCGCCGAGGGCCAGTATACCTACTGGACTGTTACCTTCAACTAAAACTCCTACTTGTTTTCATACACAAATTATGATATAATTTGTGTATGAAAGAGAGGTGCTATCTATGCCGAACATTCGTTCCAGCGCAGATTTGAGAAACAACTACAATGACATTTCCTCTTACTGCCATGCCTACAACGAGCCGGTCTTTATTACCAAAAACGGTAAGGGCGACCTTGCCGTTATGAGCATGGAAACCTATGAGGAAATGGCGGGCCGCATTGAATTGTACAGCAAGCTGCAAGAGGGCCTTGCCGACGTGGAAGCCGGGAACACGCGCCCCTTTGCCGATGTTATGGCTGATTTGCGCCACCGCAGGGAGCGCAGATGAAATACAACATTCATGTCACCCAAGCCGCCGAACGCGATATGGCGAACGCCTACGACTATATCGACCTTGTACTGAAAAATCCAACTGCCGCCGACAAGCTGTTGGATGTGGCCGACGAAAAAATCGGAGCACTGGCAGAATTCCCGCACAAATTTGAAGTCGTTTCCGACAAACTGCTTTCCCTATGGGGAATCCGCTTCACCATCGTTATGAATTACCTTGCGTTTTACACGGTGGACGATGCCACGCAAACCGTGCATATCGTGCGGTTTCTCTACGGCAAAAGCAACTGGATCACCATTCTGAAAAC